>Ga0310690_10003933_pt1 | contig 21674 bp, 16 predicted proteins | sample AusTroGonzalo_MG_2_FD_207661 | JGI IMG/M metagenome (GOLD analysis project Ga0310690, IMG submission 207661) | Bovine rumen microbial communities from tropical cattle in Woodstock, Queensland, Australia - Gonzalo_04 (v2) (version 2) | ecosystem: Host-associated > Mammals > Digestive system >... | reverse complement strand
TTCTGACTGCTGACATCTGACTTCTGACTTCTGATTTCTGCCTTTTGGCACAGCATTCGCGTCGATGACAACCTGTACATCTGATACGTGTCGTTCATCAACTTGCCGTCAGCCGTCAAATACTCGATACCCATCTGGTACAGGAACCCGTCAGGCGAGAAATAGATCACCTCGCCGTCCTTCGCGCCCGCCGCTGCCAGCACATCGTGCCACACCGCGTTGCCTAACTCCTCGTACTCATAAGCACGATACCGTTTCTCTATATATTCCGCATAATCCTTCTGCTTGCCAACGCTCACACTCTTCGGCGCAGCCCAGCCCTTACGCAGCACCAGTGCCACGAACCGTGCATCGTCGCCAAAACCCGCCCGTGCGAACTCCACGGCTATCTCGTTCTCCTTCAGCGTCTTCTGCACGTCTTGCCATTTATACGTCAGACTCCTTGTCAGGTTTCCGTACGCCTGCGAACGTGCGAGCAACTGCTGTTCGGCAACCTCGGCTTGACGGTTAAGCTCCTCTATCCGCGCTCTGTCCTGGGCATCAGCCGGCTGCGCATATAGCCCGTCTAACTCCAGACGGATAGTCCTCAGCGCGCCGAACAGCTTTTCAATATCCGTATCCTTCGACTCGTGCATGATCCGCTCCAGCTCCACAGCCGACGACAGCAGCAGACCTTTCATCAGCAACTGCTTGTCGTACTGCATCCCTGCCGGACAACTCGATGCCACTATCCCTTCCATCAATGGAACACGTTGTTGCACAAACAGTTGCCGCTGCTGTTCGGTTAGCCATGTGAAATTCCGCCTTACGTCGCGAAGCATCCAATCCAGGCACTGCTGCTTGCTCTTCGCATAATTCGCCTCGTCGCCCAGAGCCAGGTAGCAAGAGGCGATATTATGGATCGTACGGATATAGTCCGGATGTTGTTCGCCTAACACTTTCTTACGGATCTGCGCCACAATCTGCAACTCATCCAGTGCCTGCTGGTAGTCCAGACGGCGGTAGTGGCAGTCGGCGATGTTGTTCAGCGTCGTCGCCACAGTGATATGATTCGCTCCGAACACTGCGTTCTGAATAGCCAGCGCCTGTTCGTTGACTGCCAACGCCTCGTTCGTGCGTTCCATCAGTGCCAGACACGCGGCTTTGTTCACCAACGCTGCCGCGTAAGCAGCACTCTGATCGCCTTCCTTCTGACGGATGATACCCGCCGCACGCTCTGCCGTCTGCAGCGCCTTGTCGTAGTTCCCTTGCTGGAAATACGTCGTGGCGATGTTCGTCAGCAGGTCGGTGTTGTCCGGCGTGAGCCGTAGCGCCTGCTCTTGCATAGCCAGCGAACGACTATAGTCGCCGATGCGTGCATAGCACAGCGCAAGGTTGTTCTGTATAGCCGCGTTCGTCGGATCTTGTTTCAGCACATTGTTGTACAGACTGATCGCCTTCTCGTACTCACCGCTCAGGCTGTAGCAACTCGCCATCTCGCTCTCTATCTCTTTCCTCGGCGCCAATGCTCCAAACTCGTCCAGTATCTTCTGCAGCCCCTCCAACGCCTGTTTGTATTCACCTTTGCACTTCAGCGCCCGCGGTTCTTTCAGTCTGCACGCTGCTATATTATGGTACGCCGTGTTGATATCCTCTGCGTATATCAGTTTCTGTTCATCCATTGCCACAGCCTGCCGCGTCAGCCGCAAGGCTTTGTCGCAATCACCCTGACGGTACGCTGCCGTCGCCTCGATGAACAACCGTTGCGCGGCGGTCGTATCCGCCTCCCTGACGATCGTGTGCCGTACTATCTCAACGCGCTCCTCTACAGGCATATCAATCTTGCTCTGCAGATATGCGCGGTTACTTTCTAATTGTGCCAGCTCCTTTGCTCCTTCCCCATGCAGTCGCTTCGCCAGAGCAATAGTCTTCTCCGTTGTCTTCAATGCAGCCCCGTAATCACCGGCCTGCGACTCTGCCGCAGCCAGCGTCGTGATCATCGCCAGCAGATCCTCATCCTCGGCTATCTGCTGCTGCAAACCCACAGCTTCCGTCAGCACGGTCGCCGTCTTCTTGTATTCCCCTGCCTTGTAGGCATTCATTCCCTCTTCGTACAACGCATCGATGCGCTCGTACAACGCATCAACCTCCGCCTGTGTCAGCGGTTTGGATGCGTACATCGATGCTACCCACCCGAAGGTGAGCAGCACCGTTGTTACTATGTTCCTCAATAGGTTCATCGTAAGTAATTTTCCCATTTGGTGTTACGCATATCGCCCGACTTCATGAACTCCTCATGCATAGCGAACGCCAGCGACAGGTTATGCTGTGTCTGACCGTGCTTTGCATGTCTGAGGTAGTCGCGCAGCATCTCTCTGTACTCCGGAGCCACGCAGTTGTTGATGATCTCCTCGGCACGCTGACGCGGGCTCTTGCCACGCAGGTCAGCCACGCCCTGTTCGGTCACGATCACCTTCACCGAGTGCTCCGAGTGATCCACGTGGGTCACCATCGGCACGATCGACGAGATAGCGCCGTTCTTGGCCGTCGAGGCGGTGGTGAAGATACTGAGGTACGAGTTCCTTGCGAAGTCGCCCGAACCGCCGATACCGTTCATCATCTTCACGCCAGTCACGTGCGTCGAGTTCACGTTGCCGTATATATCCGCTTCCAGCGCCGTGTTGATGGCTATGATACCGAGTCGGCGAGCGATCTCCGGACTGTTCGACGTCTCTTGCGGACGCAGCAGCAGCTTGTCGCGGTAGAAGTCCAGATCAGCCAGCACCTCAGCCATCTTGCTCTCTACAAGTCGCAGCGAGCAACCCGATGCGAACTTGCAATGTCCGGCTTTGATCAGATCGACAACGGAGTCTTGGATAACTTCGCTGTACATCTCAAACGGCGGGATGTGCGGGTTCTTACCCAGCTCACCGAGCACAGCGTTGGCTACGTTACCTACACCCGACTGTATCGGCAAGAACGATGCCGGAATCCTTCCAGCTTTCATCTCTGCCTCGAGGAACGCAGCTACGTTAGCACCGATCTTCGCGGTCGTCTCATCCACCGGCGTGAACGCAGGTATCTCGTTCGGACGGTTGGTCTTCACGACGGCTGCAATCTTCGCGGGGTCAACTTTGATATGGTCGCTGCCGCAACGGTCAGAGGGTTTGTAGATAGGTATCTCGCGGCGCTGAGGCGGGTCGAGCGGCTCGTACAGGTCGTGCATACCGCGCATCGAGGCGGGGAACATCTCGTTGAGCTCGATGATGATCTTGTCCGCCAGACGGCAGATAGTCGGCATGATACCTATACCGGCAGCGGGCACGATCGTACCGTCCTCACCTACGTACGAAGCCTCGATGATCGCCCATTTGGGTTTCGGAAGGAATCCGTAACGCAGGTCTTGGGGCATGTGTGAGAGGTGCCCGTCGAAATAGTGTGTACCCTCAGCGTTGATCTCATCGCGCATTGACTTGTTCGACTGATACGGCGTACGGAACTCCACAGCGTGAGCACGTGCCAGCGCACCGTCGCAACTGTCACCCATCGACGCACCGGTCTCCAGACCTACACGGAAAGGTTTGCCCTCTGCGTGCAGTCTTTCGGCACGTTGCGCCAAGGCAAACGGCACTGCCTTGGGCACTCCGGTGGCAGTAAAACCACCGAGACCCAAGACGTCACCATTCTGTATCAATTCAGCAGCCTGTTCGGCTGTCATGAAAGGAAGTGCCATAATTCTCTTCTGCTCTTTAAATAATTGCCAAATGACAAATATCAAATTACAAATTATTCAGCCTTTCCGTTGCTGCCAAGCACGTCAATGATCTTGTGCTTGTACAGATCCTCCATGAAGTCACGAGCTACGCCGCAGTACTTACGCGGATCGAACTCACCCGGTTTCTCGGTCAGCACCTTGCGGACAGCTGCGGTGAATGCCAGACGGCTGTCAGAGTCGATGTTGATCTTGCAAACAGCGCTCTCCGATGCCTTGCGCAGCTGCTCTTCAGGTATACCTACTGCATCAGGCAGCTTGCCGCCCATCGAGTTGATCATATCCACATACTCCTGAGGAACGCTTGACGAGCCGTGCAGTACGATCGGGAAGCCCGGCAGTTGTTTCATGATAGCGTCCAGCACGTCGAAAGCCAATGGAGGAGGAACGAGCTTGCCGGTCTTCGGGTCGCGCGTGCACTGCTCCGGTGTGAACTTGTAAGCTCCGTGGCTCGTACCGATCGAGATAGCCAAGCTGTCGCAACCCGTGCGGGTAGCGAAGTCAACAACCTCTTCCGGCTTGGTGTAGTGGCTGACAGCTGACGAAACCTCATCCTCAACACCTGCCAATACGCCGAGCTCAGCCTCAACGGTTACGTCGAACTGATGAGCGTAATCTACAACCTTCTTGGTCAGAGCGATGTTCTCCTCGTAAGGAAGATGCGAAGCATCAATCATCACGCTCGAGAAACCGAAGTCCACGCAGCTCTTGCAAAGCTCGAAGCTGTCACCGTGATCCAAGTGAAGCACGATCTGCGGATGCTCCCAACCCAACTCCTTGGCGTACTCTACAGCGCCCTGAGCCATGTAACGCAGCAGCGTCTGGTTAGCGTAGTTACGCGCACCTTTCGATACCTGCAGAATAACCGGGCTCTTCGTCTCGGCAGAAGCCTTGATGATTGCCTGCAACTGCTCCATGTTGTTGAAGTTGAATGCCGGGATAGCGTACCCGCCCTTGATTGCCTTGGCAAACATCTCACGGGTGTTCACCAAACCTAATTCTTTGTAACTTACCATAATTGTTTGATTTTTTAGTTTGTTATTGTTTGTTGTTTTTGGTATTATTTGTTTGTCGTTTTGATATTATTGTTGGTCGTGGTTGATATTGTTGTTGGTCGTGGTTGACCAAATTAAATCTTTGATTGGTAGTCGTGCTCACGCACTTCCCACCCCGCTTGCGCTCGCCCTTTTTGGGGCGTGCTCGCGCGGGTAAGTTCGCGCGCTGTGACCACACGCGCAGATTTAACGCCACAAAATTACAAAAAATATTCGACATTTGCAAATTTTCTCCCGAAAAAATGTCATTTTTCTTCATTCTTTCATTTCTCACCCCACTCACCCCCTACTTATTCTTCTCTCTCCCTCCCCGGCGTCCCTATTCATTGCCCTCAAAAATGTTCTTCTAAAACGAGCCATTATCGATCCATTTACGAGCCATTATCGATCCATTTACGAGCCATTATCGAGCCCTCACCATAGGATAACCGCAAGATACCCATATGATAACCATAGGATAAACCCCGATTTTTTTGATTTGTTGCCTTATTATATATAATATATAATATTATATAGTTTTTGTTGCATTTTTCCTCAAAAACACACCCTACACATCTCCCCTCACTCCCGTTCAAAACGCCTTTTTTGCGCAGACGACTGACCAAAAATCAGTGATTGAGCAAAAATATGCGCAAAAATTTGCAAATTCGGAAATATTTTTGTACCTTTGTAGGCTTTTTGTGCGCGCACGCACTCACCTTGCGCCCTGCATGTGCCTGCCGCGCACCCACAACGCACATACAACAATAATGACAACAATAGCTTTAGACAGTTCAACCGAAGTGTGCTCCGCTGCCCTCCTTCAAGACGGGCAGTTGCTTGCCGAGCGCCTCAATCTGAGCGGCAGTAACCACGCTGCGCTCTTGCCTGTCTATGTGCAAGAGCTGCAAACTGAAGCCTCAGCGCGCAACCTCTCCCTCGATGGCATCGTGCTCTCCGAGGGTCCCGGCTCATATACCGGTCTGCGTATCGCCGCGTCCCTGGCCAAAGGCCTCTGCTACGGCTCGGATATCCCGCTCTACGCAGTCCCCACACTCGCTGTCATTGCTCACGCAGCCACTAACCCCCTAACCCCTAACCCGCTAACCCCTTACCCCTTACCCGCCAACGCACTCATCTGCCCGATGATCGACGCACGCCGCATGGAGGTGTATTGCGCTGTCTATGACACCGCCCTCAACACGGTCAGCCCGCTCGAACCGCTCGTCGTCACGGAGCAGAGTTTCGCTTCCCTGCTCAACGAACATCCGATATACTTCTGCGGCAACGGCGCAGCCAAGTGCAAGACGCTCATCACGCACCCCAACGCCCGGTGGCTGGACGACATAGTTCCTACAGCTGCCAACGCCGGACGCCTGCAGGCTAACCCCGCATACAGTCACATGGTGCGCACTGTCGCCGGCAAAGACATAGCGTACTTCGAGCCAAACTACCTCAAAGACTTTATCGCCGCACCCGCTCACGTCAAAGGATTGCATTAAGCCACATGACAAACAAACTCAACATAGTACTGATTCTCATCGCAGCCGCCTTCTGTTCTTGTTCTACACAAAAGAACACAGGCGCGACGCGCTGGTATCATCAGACAAAGACGAAATACAACATCGCCTTCAACGGCCGTAACGCCTTCGACGAAGGACTCAAGCAGATCGCCGATGCCCACGAGGATAACTTCGGCGAGATGTTGCCCTTGTACCCCGTATCCGATCACAAAGCCGCGGAGTCTGCCGCCGGCAAGATGGACGTGACCATCGAGAAGTGCCGTAAGTGTATCAAGCTGCACTCTATCAAGTCGCGCCCCAAGCCCGATCCCAAGCGCACGAAAGACCCCAAATACAAAGCCTGGCTCAAGCAGGGCGAGTTCAACAAAGAACTGGCTTCCGCGTGGGTACTCCTCGGTCAGGCGGAGTTCCACAAAGGTGATTTCCTCGGATCGGTGGGTACGTTCAACTACGTGATGCGCCACTACGACTACGACGCAGATGTCGTTGCCCAGTGCCAACTCTGGGTTGCCCGCGCCTACGCCGAGATGGGCTGGCTCTACGAAGCCGAAGATATGTTCTCCAAAGTCCAGGCGGACAATCTCAAGCGCAAACACGCCTCGCTCTACGCCGCCACGGCTGCGGACATCAAGCTCAAGACCAAGCAGTACAAAGACGCTATACCCTTCGTCAAACTCGCCCTTCCCGACGAGAAGCGCAAAGGTAACCGTGCGCGATTCGCCTATGTCCTCGGGCAACTCTATGAGCACGAGGGCAAACCCTCTGAAGCCTACGCCGCTTACAAGAAGTGTACACAACTCTATCCGCCCGTGACGATGGACTTCAATGCACGTATCCGCATGGCGCTCGTCTCCGGTAATAACAAGAAGTCCCTGCGCTCGCTCAAGAACATGGCGCGAAACTACAAGTACCACGAGCACCTCGATGTCCTCTACGGCGCTATCGGCGACATCTATCTCGCGCAACACGACACCGCCAAAGCCCTTGAAAACTACGAACTCGCTATCGAGAAGAGCGAACTCAACGGCATGGACAAAGCCTCAGTGCTCCTCAAAGCAGGTGACATCTATTACACCCTGCGCAACTACGCCAAAGCCGCACCGTGCTACTCCGAAGCCATCACGATACTGCCCGCCGAGTCCGACGGATACCAGCGTATCCGCGTACTCTCCGAGGTACTCGACGAACTTAGCACCGAGTACAGCACGGTTGTTCTGCAAGACTCACTCCAACGCCTGAGCACCCTCAGCGAAGAAGAACAACTGAAGATCGCCGAGCAGGTGGTTGCCGACCTGCGCAAAGCCGAAGCCGAAGACTCCGCCAAAGCCGTACAGCGCGAACGCGAGTCGCGCGACAAAGGCTTGAACAGCGTCAACACATCGAAGATGTTCGGCACGGCCGGCGCTACCGGCGAGTGGTACTTCTACAACGCACAACTAATGCGCAACGGCAAACAGGAGTTCTCGCGCAAGTGGGGAACCCGCCCGCTGGAAGACAACTGGCGTCGTCGTAGCAAAGCCTCCTCAGGCGAATGGAGTCCGACCCCCGACGAGTCCGAGGACAATGACCTGAGCGAACTCAACGACAGTATCCCCGCTGACAGCACAAGCTTAGCCCAGACTAAACCGCGCGTCACGGATATCTATGACCCTGCCTACTACCTGCAGCAGATCCCGCGCACGCCGGAAGAATTTGCGCTTAGCGACTCAACCATCGCCGATGCGCTCTTCAAGATGATCTTCATCTACAAGGACAAACTGCAAGACACCGCACAATCCTCCGCTACCTTCGAGGAGTTCTGCCGCCGGTTCCCGCAAGACAAACGCTGCGTCGAGTTGTACTATATGCGTTACCTTGACGCACTCAAAACGAACAATACCGCCGAAGCCGAGGATTTCCGTCAGGCTATACTCGCCCATTACCCGAACAGCAAACAGGCGCAGATAGTGTCCGACCCGCAGTACTTCGCACGACTCCGACAGATGGCTGCCGAGCAGGACTCGCTCTACGAAGCCACCTACAACGCCTTCCGCGTCGGGCAGTTTGCTACCGTCAAGGCGAACACGCAACATGCGGAGCAGAACTATCCGCTGTCGCCGCTCATGCCACGGTTCCTCTTCCTCAACGCCGTAGCCAAAGCGCGCACCGAGGGCAAAGAGTCATTCGCTATCGCGCTGCAAGACATGATTGACCGCTATCCCGACTCCGAACTGGCAACGATGAGCCGCGACATGCTCGCTATGCTCGGACAAGGCATGGAGAGCCAGAAAGGCGGAGCGGTATCCACACTCACCGCCAAACGCGAAGAGATGCAGACCGAGGAACCCGAGACGGACAACGCCGTGCAGTTCTCTGCCGAACGCAACGAACGCGCTTATGTCCTACTCATCTATCCGTCAACAATGCAACTGACCGACGATGAGGCGCAGGCTGAGCTGAACAACCTCCTCTACGAGGTCGCTCTGTTCAACTTCACACGATTCCTCATCCGCGACTTCGACCTCACAGCACTACCTGCCTACAGCGCTGGAGCAACCCTGCGCATCAGCGGGCTGGAGTCGATGGACGAGGCGGAGTGGTACATAGGCTTGCTCATGGAGAGCGAGGAACTCAAAGCAACACTCACCAACCGACAGATCACCGTCCTACCGATCACCGAAGCAAACGCAGCACTCATCGGCAACGGCAAGACACTGGATGACTATAACGAATTTATAAAAAAACAATAACCGCTATGACAAAGAGACTTCTATTCACCGCCCTGCTGGCTATCGCCCTCATTCTGCCTGCTATGGCAGACGACGTGACGTATCTGACCACACAGCAGTTCAAGGAACGCATATTCGACTATACCACCGACAAGGACTGGAACTACAAGGGCACGCAGCCCTGTGTGATTGACTTCTATACCACGTGGTGCGGACCGTGCAAACGACTCGCACCGATCATGGAGGAACTCAGTCAGACCTACTGCGACCAGGTGAAGTTCTACAAGGTGGACACCGAGCGCGAACGCGAACTCGCTGGTCTATTCCGCATCAGCAGTATTCCGCAGGTATTGTATATCCCCGTCGAAGGCGAACCGGTGATCCTCAAAGGCTTGTACCCGAAAGAGAACATCGTCGAGATCATTGACGATTTTCTGTTAAAGAAACCCAAAGACAAAAAATAACCCCAAGGCAAACGATCCCTATGCAAGTTGAGCTTGTACTGTTAGTGCTCTCGCTGCTGTTCTTCGCGAGTATATTTACCGACAAGATCGGTTATAAGTTCGGCGTACCCGCCCTGCTTATGTTCCTCGCTGTCGGAATGGTCTTCGGGCCGGACGGTATAGGCGCACTCTTTAACGATGATGGCGCAGGTTACATGCTCAAGACGGAAACGGCTGAGGCCCTGAGTACCATAGCCCTGTGTATCATCCTTTTCTCCGGCGGCATGGATACCAAACTTACGGATATCCGCCCAGTGCTCGCGCAGGGTGTGACACTGGCTACCGCCGGTGTGCTCATCACCGCCGTTGTGACAGGTTTCATCCTCTTCTATATCTTCGGCTGGCTGAACTCGTTTGAGTCCGTGACGCTGAGTATGTCGCTGCTGATTGCCGCCACAATTTCCTCAACGGACTCAGCTTCCGTGTTCTCTATCTTGCGCACCAATGGTATAGGTATCAAGCATAATCTCCGGCCGCTCTTGGAGTTGGAGTCCGGAGCCAACGACCCGATGGCTTATGTGCTTACAACTACGCTCATCGGCGTAGTCACCGCCAAAACAGCCGTATCCGGTCTGGAGATAGTACAGATCATTGTCATCCAGCTCGTCATGGGCACGGTCATCGGCTTTTTCTTTGGCAAGGGTTTGGTGGAACTGATGCGTCGCGTCAAACTCTCCAACGAGTCACTCTATCCTATCATGGTGCTCACGGCATGTATCTTTATCTTCAGCGTCACGTATTTCATGAAGGGCAACGCCTACCTCGCCGTCTATGTTGGAGGATTGATCATCGGTAACAGCAAGTTCACCCGCAAGCACCAGACAAAGTCGTTCTTTGACGGCCTCACATGGCTCGCACAACTTGTCATGTTCCTCATGCTCGGACTCATGGTACGACCGCACGAACTGCTGAACTGGCACGTACTCTTCGCAGGACTCATCATCAGCGTCGTGATGGTGTGTATCTCACGCCCGCTGGCGGTCTATCTGTGTATGATCCCGTTTAGGCAATATACGCATAAAGATAAACTCTTCCTCAGTTGGGTAGGACTGAAAGGCGCCGTGCCGATCATCTTTGCCGTCATGTGTAAGGCGGAAGGTGTGGCACATGCCGACCTGCTGTTCAATATAATCTTCCTCTGCACTATCGTCTCCCTGCTCACACAGGGCACATCGCTCTCGAGCATGGCGAAACGGCTACAGGTGGCTACGGAGCCTGTCAAACTCAAGAAACTTGTGCACTTCGATATCGAACTGCCCGAAGAGATACAGTCCTCTGCTACGGAGATTGAAGTCACCTGGGATATGGTGGCTGACGGCAATCACCTGCGCGAGATCAACCTGCCGCCACAAACACTTGTCATCATGGTGCGGCGCGGTGAGGACTTCTTTGTGCCTACCGGTCAGAGCGAGCTTGCCGAAGGCGACCAACTACTCGTACTCACGGACAACGATATAGAGGTGGCTAACCGCTACAAGGAAGAGGAACAGGCGGAGGAACAACGCTTCCCTGCACGTGAGATGATAGCCCACACGCGCGCATATATCCTACGCGCTTGGAAGAAGATAAGCGAAAACAAAAAAGTATGAAACAGACAATATTCCTGACAGGCGCGACCGGCACGATGGGGCAAGCCGGTATGAACGAACTGCTTCGTTACCCCGAACGCTACAATGTGTGCGTACTCGCCCGGCCGAGTGCGAAAAACAAGAAGTTGCTTGAGCCGATATTGGCAAAGCATCCCGACAACTTCAGCGTTGTGTGGGGCGATCTGACGCGCTACGAAGATGTGCTCAAAGGAGTAACAGGCGCGGATGTTGTACTGCATGTTGGCGGTATGGTTTCCCCGGCAGCAGACTACCGTCCCAAAGCTACCTATCGCACCAACATAAGCGCTGCTATCAACGTGCGTGATGCCGTGTTGGCGCAACCAGGTGACAAACAACCTAAAGTCGTATATATCGGTAGCGTAGCACAAATGGGAGACCGGCGCGAACCGCTACACTGGGGACGTGCGGGCGATCCTATATGCGTCTCCGCCTACGACCACTATGGTGTTACCAAAGCACTCGCAGAGCGTATCATCACGAACTCGCCTATCAAGAAATGGGTGTCGCTTCGTCAGTCTGGCATCCTCTATCCCGCTATCCTCAAGAACTATGACCCGATTATGTTCCACGTGCCTATACGTGGCGTGCTGGAGTGGGCTACGGTAGAGGACAGCGGCAGGCTGCTCGAAGGTGTATGTCGTGACGGGGTGCCCGATTCGTTCTGGAAGAACTACTATAACATCGGCTCGGGTGAGGAGTACCGGCTTTCGAACTATGAGTTCGAATGTCTGCTCTTGGACGCTATCGGTTGCCCGAGACCCGAACAGATCTTCAACGCGAACTGGTTCACCACGCGTAACTTCCACGGAATGTGGTATCTGGACAGCGACCGCCTCAACGAACTTATTCCTTTCCGCGCTAACATCCCTGTCAAAGAGTACTTCGCGCAGATGGCAAAGTCATCCTCCGTACCCAAGGCTATTCAGATAGCACGTATCACCAAAGCCGCCAGACTCGTGCCGCATATCGTCAAACTCGCAATGCGCGCTATGGCTTATAGCAAGGAACACGGTACGCAGTGGTGGATCAAGAACAAGATAGCCCCGCGTATCCACGCCTACTACGGCAGTCTTGATGCCTACAAACGCATACCTAAGTGGAAGGATATGGATCTCAGTCACCCCTCGCGCGAGGCAGTCATCCTCGATCACGGCTACGATGAGTCCAAGCCGATGGACGCACTCACCATCCAAGACCTGCAGAAAGCCGCAGCGTTCCGTGGTGGCAAACTGATAACGGACAAAACGCAGGCAGAAGGTCTCGCGCTGTGGGACACCCCACTGCGTTGGCAGTCAGCTTCCGGCGAGACCTTTGAGGCGACACCGCGTCTCATCTTGCTCGGCGGACACTGGGCTCCGGGCGATATGCCTTTCCCCTACCGCGGCAAAGATGACGAGCGCCCCTGGCATTGGGACGAGGTAGCACGCCATAACCCGTTCTTTGCACAGATCTGGACTCCGTTGCATGAACCCGACGAGAACAACGTGTACGGCACGGAAATATTCGACGGCTGGGAGAAGTAACGCATCGACCATATATGGCCGATAAATAACACGAAACTATGGCTCTGAATTATATCTGGATAGGCTTAATCCTCATAGCTGTATTGGTTGGCTTGATACAGTGGCTCTTCATGGGCGATGCCGCAATCATGTCGGCGATCCTCGACTCGACCTTCGCAAGCGCCAAGACAGGCTTTGAGATCTCTATCGGCCTCACCGGTGTACTCTCCCTCTGGATGGGTATCATGAAGATCGGCGAACAAGCCGGTGTGGTCAACCAGCTCTCACGCGGTGTGAGTCCGTTCTTTACGCGCATCTTCCCCGACCTTCCGAAAGGTCACCCTGCCTTCGGATCTATGCTGATGAACATCTCCGCTACGATGCTCGGTATTGATAATGCCGCTACCCCCCTTGGCTTGCAGGCACTCCGCGAGATGCAAGAGACGAATCCCGACAAGTCGCGTGCCTCCAATCCGATGATCATGTTCCTCGTCTTGGTCACCAGCGGCTTGACACTTGTGCCGGTCAGCATCATGACCTACCGTGCGCAACTCGGCGCGGCGAACCCCGCCGATGTCTTCTTGCCCATCTTGCTCGCTACGTACTTCGCTGCCATTACCGGCATAATCGCCGTGGCAATCATCCAGCGCATCAAACTTTGGGATAAGGTTATCATCGGAACGCTCGTTGGTCTGTCACTCTTCGTCGGAGGCGTGATTGCCGCGGCTATGCACTTTCCGCAAGAGGCCGTCAGCAAGTGGTCGGCTGTGCTTGCTGCGGTGCTGCTGCTTGGGGTGATCTGCTGGTTCATCATTGCAGGCGTCGTTAAGAAAGTCAACGTCTATGATGCCTTCATCGATGGCGCCAAGGGCGGTTTCACTACGGCTATCGGCATCGTTCCCTACCTCGTGGCAATGCTCGTGGCGATAGGTATGTTCCGCGCCAGCGGTGCGATGGATATGCTCGTCAGCGGTTTGGCATGGTGCTTTGCTGCATGTGGATTGAACACCGACTTCGTGCCAGCACTGCCTACTGCCCTCATGCGACCGCTATCCGGTTCAGGCGCACGAGGACTGATGGTTGATGCGATGGTGCAATATGGTGCAGACTCCTTCGTTGGCAGACTCGTTAGTATCTTGCAAGGCTCGACTGATACGACGTTCTACATCATCGCTGTGTATTTCGGTAGCGTGAATATAAAGGACACGCGTTATGCGCTTGCATGTGGGCTACTCGCTGATTTTGCAGGTATTATTGCCGCGATCCTCCTTGCTTACCTGTTCTTCCACTAATAGACTCGTGCTCTTTTATGTAAATCCTTGTTCGTAAGAGATGATAAACTTCGTATATGACAGTTCACTCGCTGACGAGCGCATTGCGCTCATCGATGAGCAGCAACCGCGCCTGCAACGCTGGCTGCGCCAGATAGCGGCGCACTACGGTTTCAGCATCGGTGAACTGACATATATCCTTTGCTCCGACGAGAAGGAACTCTCTGTCAACCGTGAGTTCCTGGAGCACGACTATTATACGGACATCATCACCTTTGACTACACCACGCCGGCTTGTATCAACGGCGACATATTCATCTCATGGGAAGCCGTACAGAGCAATGCTGCCGAGGTTGGCACAACGGCTGAACGCGAACTGCTACGTATCCTCGCGCACGGACTACTGCACCTCACTGGTCAGGGTGACAAGACCCCTGACGCCAAAGCTGAGATGACAAGCAAAGAGGAACATGCACTCAGCATGCTTGATGCCTGACAATCAGTTCTAAGAAGCAAGAGACTGCTCCATCTCAACGAGCTGTGACTGACAGAAGTTCAGGAGTTCCTGAGCTTCTGCTGCTTTTTTCTTGTATTCTGCAACAGAGAGAGCCTCTGTCTGCTCGAGTTCGTGTACAATCTCTTCTACACGTTTGATAGCTTTATCGTATGTCATAATCTAAAGTAGATGTTTACTGACCTTTGCCCGTCAGAATGACACCTATTGTGTAAAACATGATCTTCAAATCCAGCAACAACGACATGTTCTCTACATACACCATATCGCAGTTCAGGCGCTCTATCATCTTTTCCATCGTATCAGTATATCCCACACGAATAGGTCCCCAACTTGTGAGCCCAGGACGAACCTTGTACAGCAGGCAATAGTACGGCGCATGAGCCATAATCTGTGCTATGAAGTACGCACGTTCCGGACGCGGACCAACTACAGACATGTCTCCGCGCAGAATATTCCACAGCTGCGGCAGCTCGTCCAACCGGAACTTACGTAGCCAGTGCCCAATGCTCGTGACACGAGGGTCGTTGTCAAGAGTCAAGTGTGGTACGCCGTCTGCCTCCGCATTATCTACCATTGTACGGAACTTATAGATGCGAAACGGACGACCATACAAGCCTATACGCTCATGGCTGTAGAACACCGCACCTTTCGATGATAATTTCACCAGCAACGCGATGATTATGAGCAGCGGAGACAGAATAACCAACCCCACAGCCGATGCCACAATATCAAACGCACGTTTGATACACAACTCCGCATCCGTCATGTGTTGCTCGGTGATCCGAATACGCGATGGCTTGTCAATATGTTCTATGCGAGCGGCGCCGGTGAGCATGTCATATACGCGTGGCACCATACTTATTTCGCACGCGAGCGGGTACAGGCGCGCGATGATCTCGTAAAGCTGGCTGTCAGTGAAGTTACTCGGCAGGTCAATGATCACCTCGTCTTGCTCGCCGGCACGCAGACGGCTTGCCTCCTCCAGCGAGTGCACCTCACATGTGCGCTGAATGCCAATTCTGCGTGAGAGTAACGTAATAGTCAGTCGGGGTAAGTAACTGATTGTAAACTGTAATCCAAACAACACTACCAGCGAAACGATATACCGATGGTAACTCTCTGTAGGGTCGTCAATGATGATGATAAAGAAAAAAAACAAAGCTATTATACCCGCTGCAAAGAATGTTCGGAGGAACTCCCGCCACAGAGGCTTCTGGAAAGGACGTAGATAGTAGCCCGACAGGTAGTATATAATGACACAGACGATCGGATAGACAACCAGTGGTGGCCAGAAGCTGAATGCCGGAACCAACACATCGTCCAGCAACCCTACTCGGCCATCGTACACAATCCACCGGAATCCCAAAAAACACAGCCAGACCAGTTCGCTACTAATCAGGTCGGCTATCAAATAGGTGAGCTGTTGCTTGCGGCGAGGACTGATCATGAACGAATGATTTTGAAGGCACCGTTGGTGTCTATTTTAACAATACTGCTCGGCTTGGCAGGTATATTCTCTCCGCGGCGCGAATGGCAAACATAATCGGCAGTTTCCAGAAGCTTGGCATCTATCTCGCAAAACGCTTTCGGCGTCGGCCGGCCGGAGAAGTTCGCCGAGGTGGATACAATCGGCTTACCGAACTGCTCGCACAGCAGGTGGGAGAATTTCTCGTAGGTCACCCTGATTCCCAGACTTCCGTCTTCGGCAAGGATAACCTCGGATACACCACGCGCTGCAGGGTAGATGATTGTTATCGGCTTGGGCATCGTACCTTCTTCGGGCTTGGATACCTCCAGCAGACCTAACGCTGCCTCGGGAATCGCTATGCCCAACCCTGCTATCCGCTCAACGGAATCTACCAGCACTAATACGGATTTCCCTTTGTCTCGCTGCTTGAGTTGGAAGAGTTTGTTGACCGCCTCATCGTTCGTGGCGTCGCAACCTATACCCCAGACAGTATCCGTCGGGTAAAGGATAACGCCGCCGTTTTGCAGTACCTCGATAGCACGGTCAATATCTTTGTGCATATTGATGTCCAACTGATGTTGTACCTGCGCCTCTTTTTCGGCGAACTTCAGTCGTTCCACTTCACGCCTGGGCAGGGGCTTTGATTCTCGCAATGCGTTGTAGATAAGCAGCGTAGCCCACGCATCCGTTGCCGCATAGCGCGCCTGCTCCGGGGTGAGGGCATCAGCTTCCCAGTTGGTGAGTTGCTGCGACTTGCTGATCTTCTTGCCGAACACGATAGCGAAGATCTTTTGCAATCCGAGATCCAAGATCCCATACTCTGCTCCCAACGACTGCAGATCGACGCAGTTCTGCGGCTTGAAGTCGTGCAGACGCCTTAAACCGTTCAGGTCATCCTTGAACGCCAAGCCTACCTTGCATATCTGTTTGTTGCTGAAGATCTTTGCTAAGGCTGGCGGAAATCCTATCTTGTTGAGCCGGAACAGATAACAACGCTCTTCGGTAGCAATCTGCACAAGTGCAGTGGGATAATGTATCCCGCGTGTGAATGACGGACGAGCCTCTGTGTCAACACCAAGCACCGAAGCATTGCACAAGTACGTTACTGCCTCGGCAACCTGATCCGGCTGGTCAATGACTATTGTCTCGCCATCAAACTGCGCAAGAGGCATCAGATTGACCAATTCCTTGGATATATGAGGTACAAATTGCTTACTGTGTTCCATCAAAATAGCGTCATTTTCAAGAAAAGCGCACAAAGTTACAAAATTTTTTGCAAATATACAAATTTTTTTGTATCTTTGCGTGCTCAAAATGAAAAATGTTGTCATTCCTGCGAAATCAATATACTTTTAAATACCATTTATTATGAAAAAGTCAATTATTCTTGCCATGTTCGTTGCGCTGACAGTCTCGATGTCAGCACAACATGTTACCCCTATCGAATTCCAACTGACCGACTTCAACCTTGAATCACTGCGTCAGGAATATCAGGGCTCATCGTATCTGTTGGAACTTCAGCGTCTGGATAAACTGATGAAGGACGATACCAAGCAGCTGAAAGACATACAAGTTCAGTTTAAGGAAGAGAAAGCGTATCACAAGCAGATGTCTGCGTATGTCGAGAAAGCGGATGCTTCTATCAAGACGCTGCAAACATTGTCGCAAAAGGAACTTGACGAACTCAAGAAGGTTAAGGAAAATGTTGACAAGCAACTGAATCTCATCAACTCTTCCACCCAACTCAACATCGAAACACGTACCAAAGCTGTTGACCACCTGCAGGGGCAACGACGCTCGCTGGAAGCTGCTATCAATGCTACCACCGCCCGTCTGTCACAACTCGCAAACCACCCCGTTGAACTCAAAAAAATGCGCACTGACCTGATGGTGCTCAGCAACGAACTGGTGAACAAAGAGACCGACTTAAAGCAGATGGAAGCAACTCTTAAGACACGTCGCGAGGTGATTAAGTCCGAGATGAAGAATGTAAAAGTCCAAAAATAAACGCTATGCAAGTCATCAACCTATCCGAGAACAATAGTGTTCTTAACCAATTCCTCGGTGAGATCCGTGACGTGAACATCCAGCGTGATCCTCTACGTTTCCGCCGTAACATCGAACGCATCGGCGAAGTCATGGCTGTAGAGGTCAGCAAGCATCTTCACTATGAAGCCCGCGATGTAACAACTCCGCTCGGCACCGCTGTCGTGCCGCAGATCACGAATCAGATTGTGTTGGGGACTATTCTTCGTGCCGGCCTGCCGTTGCATCAAGGATTTCTGAACATCTTCGACCGTGCAGAGAATGCGTTTCTCAGTGCTTACCGTCGTGTCAATGACAAAGGCGAACTGGAAATCGTAGCCGAATACATGGCAGCCCCGTCAATTGTCGGCAAGACGCTGATTCTGGTTGACCCTATGCTGGCTACAGGAATGTCGATGGAAGTGGGCTACCTTGCACTGCTCAGACATGGCAAGCCTGTACACACACATCTGTGCAGTATCATTGCTACACCGAAGTCCGTCGAGCACATGCGCCGCGAACTCAACGACAGCCCTGACGTAACTCTCTGGTGTGCAGCGATTGATCCTATCTTGAACGACAAGAAATATATCGTTCCCGGTCTGGGTGATGCCGGCGATCTGTGTTACGGAACCAAAATACATCTGTCCGATCGCTCCTAATAAACTCCATATTGCTTATTTGCCTTCCGCGATTGCAGTGGCAGGCATCACGTGGCTGAGTCTAATCAGGGATGTACCTGTCGTTATGCAGGTAGATCTCCCTTTGGCAGACAAGTGGGGGCACATGATAGCATACATGGTGTTGGCATTATGCCTCGCAGGTGACAGTTATCGTGCACGCCTAAGCGCGCGTACAACATACATATTGGCCTTGTTGCCGCCATTGGCGTACGGCGGATTGATGGAGTGGATGCAATTGTATTGTCCGCCACGTTCGTGTGAATTACTGGACTGGATAGCTGACGGCATTGGCACAATAGCTGGGGTCGCTCTATTTGCGTTGTACCACATCCTGACTAACCGCAAGACTAAACATTTATCATCGCAACAATGATTACCAACGAACAGCTCCCATATATAATCGCCCTCACGCACCTGTACGACGGCAGACTGCGACTGCTGCGTGAAGTGCTGCAGCGTTACCCGGATCCTGAGGAGGCGTGGGAGCGTGTTTCGTGGCCGGAAAAGAACGCCTCGTGGCAGCGCGCTCTGCAAGAGATGGAGTTCATTGACAAGCATCAGATCCCTGCTTATTACCTGCACGATGCCGATTACCCGGCACGGCTGGCGGAGTGCCCTGATGCCCCCGTGCTGTTATACACCAAGGGAAACGTCAATTTCTCAGACGGGCATTTTGTCTCCGTTGTCGGCACGCGGCAGGCTACGGAACGCGGGAAGATGATCACGCGCGAGTTGATACTTGCTCTGGCGCAACAACTACCCAAACTGACTATCGTTTCCGGCCTAGCGTATGGCATAGACATCGCCGCGCACCGTGCTGCCATGGAAGCTGGAATACCTACGTTGATCATCCCTGCTCACGGGCTCGACCGCATCTACCCCGCCTATCATCGTCCGGATGCAGTGCGCGCCTTGGAGAGCGGCGGCATAGTAACCGAGTATATGTCCGGCACGTCGCCCGAACGGCATAACTTCGTCGCCCGCAACCGCATCATTGCCGGTTTGTCGGATTGCACCGTGGTGGTCGAATCCCGTGCGCGCGGCGGTTCACTCATCACAGCATCAATGGCGTTTGACTACAACCGACCTGTCTTCGCCGTCCCGGGACGTATCAACGATGACAACTCTGCCGGCTGCAATGGTCTCATACGTGATCTGCGCGCCTCATTACTGCAGTCGCCTGACAACCTGATTGAAGCAATGATGTGGGCGACTGATAAACGTCCTGTACAGACCAGCCTACAAGGATTAGATACGGCTGACGACAGCGATCTGACACCTGAAGAGCAATTGCTGATGCGCCTGCTCCGCGAGGCGGAAGACGGCATCCTCGTCAATGACCTCGCTGAAGAAACGGATCTGACCTATCCCGACATCATCACGCACCTCATGACGCTTGAGATGAAAAAGCGCGTAAGGTCGTTCCCGGGCGGTAAGTTTAGGGCAGTTTAGGCAATTTTGCTATTTTCCACATGACAAAATGCAAGAATATGCACTTTTTGTTTGCAAATATCAAAATTTTTTTGTAACTTTGCAGGCAAATCGAAATTTTAGAAATTTCTTAAATCTATCAGATATGAATTCTTTTCTTAAAAACCTCGGATTGATCATCTTCCTTATCGGAGTGATTTGTTTGTGTATCTACTACTTCGGCACTCCGTCCAATGGTCTGCTTGTAGCCAGCCTGGCGTTTGAGTTTGTTGGTATCCTTACGTACATCATCATCAACAAACGCATCGACTAACCGTTCATGGCCGACTTCAGCGACGCAATCAAATATCACTTGACAGGCATGTACCAAGAGTGGTTCTTGGATTATGCTTCGTATGTCATTCTTGAGCGAGCTGTCCCCGCAATCGAGGACGGCTTGAAGCCTGTTCAGCGCCGTATATTGCACGCGATGAAGGCGGTAGATGACGGCAAGTACAACAAGGTGGCGAACATCGTCGGTCAGACGATGCAATACCACCCGCACGGTGATGCTTCTATCGGCGATGCACTCGTACAACTTGGGCAGAAAGACCTGCTCATTGATTGTCAGGGAAACTGGGGAAACATCCTCACCGGTGATGGCGCAGCCGCTCCGCGATATATCGAAGCGCGGTTGTCGAAGTTCGCGCTGGAAACGGTCTTCAACCCCAAGACCACACGCTGGATGGCTTCGTACGACGGCCGCAAGAAGGAGCCTGTACATCTGCCTATTAAGTTCCCTCTGCTGCTCGCGCAAGGCGTCGAGGGTATAGCCGTGGGCTTGAACTCGAAGATCCTGCCGCATAACTTCGTCGAGCTGTGTGACGCCTCGCTCGCCTACCTGCGTGGCGAAGAGTTCACGCTTTATCCCGACTTCCCTACAGGCGGCGAAGTTGATGTCAGCCGTTACAACGACGGCGAACGCGGCGGCGTAATCAAGATTCGCTCGCGTATCAGCAAGGCGGATGACAACAAAACGCTCATCATCAGCCAAGTGCCGTTCGGCACAACTACCTCAAAGATCATCGACACCATCCTCAAGGCACAGGAGCGCGGGAAGATTAAGATCCGCAAGGTTGATGACTTCACCGCTGAAGAGGCGAAGATCGTTGTGCAACTGGCTCCCGGAGCTTCGTCCGACAAGACGATTGATGCGCTCTATGCATTCACCGACTGCGAGGTGTCTATCTCGCCGAACTGCTGCGTCATTCAGGACAAGAAACCTATCTTCACCAATGTATCAACGCTGCTCAAACTCTCGACCGACAACACGAAAGACCTGCTTCGTCAGGAGCTTGAAATCCAGAAAGCCGAACTCGAGGAGCAGTACTTCTACACCTCGCTGGAGAAGATTTTCATCGAGAATCGCATATACAAGGAGCAAGGCTACGAGCAGGCTCCTAACAAGGAGAAACTCATCCAGTTCGTGGATCAGGCATTGGAGCCGTTCAAAGCCAAACTCATCCGTGAGGTGCGCACGGAAGATATTGAGCGCCTGTTCGATATCCGCATGATCCGCATCACGAAGTTCGATGCCAAGAAAGCCGACGAACTGATGAAGGATCTTGACAAGAAGATCAAGAATACCATTCACGACCTCAAGCATTTG
>Ga0310690_10003931_pt1 | contig 21683 bp, 17 predicted proteins | sample AusTroGonzalo_MG_2_FD_207661 | JGI IMG/M metagenome (GOLD analysis project Ga0310690, IMG submission 207661) | Bovine rumen microbial communities from tropical cattle in Woodstock, Queensland, Australia - Gonzalo_04 (v2) (version 2) | ecosystem: Host-associated > Mammals > Digestive system >... | reverse complement strand
TTTTAGTTTCTCTACAAGGCTTTCCGTTGTTTCCATCAATGAGGATGCAGGCATACGGCCACGCTCAACGCCCAAACGCACTCCGCCTCTTATGCGCTGTTCTTCCAAATCAGCAATAGTAATACCGATGCAGATTTGGTCTTCCCACTTATGGCCGTTGGACTTACTCCGCATCAGGCGGTCTTCAAAGATATCGCGGGGCATGACAACGGTGGTGCTTTCTATCCTTATGTAAGGCTTACTATCGTAAGTGTAAGGCGCATCCCAATAATCAGCAGCATCCACGTGGATGGCTACGATATGATAACCAGGACGGCCTGGAACATCAATATATTCTACTGGCAAATCTATCAGCGGCTCTATCTTGGCAATCTCTCTGGCAATTTCCTTTCGTGTGTTGTCTGTCACCTCCTGCCCTAATATCTTCAAGGTGGTTGGGGCTATGCCGAAAAGCAACCATCCACCTGCCGTATTGAGAAAAGCACAAACAGAACGCATACCATCCTTCAACTCGCCAGTTGTTTTCTTGAGTTCCAATGTGCGAGTCTCATCCGCATGTATTAATGCCTGTATTTCCTCTATCGTCATAACTGCCATTTGTTTGAAATATCCGCACAAAGGTACAAAACTTTTTTCAATAAATGCCAGCATGTTCATCTTTCGTACTCAAACTTCATCAAGTTTTAATTATATTCCCCGAAAACGTTTGGAGGATAACAATTTATTTTTTTATCTTTGTACCAACCAAGTCTACCTATCGAGGCTGTGCGTGTCAACTAGCCTGACATGTCGGTTTGGAAGATATTGAATCTAATATAATGAGAGTAATGACTAAGTTTGTTTTTGGCCAGACGAAGATTGTATTTGTCATGCTGATAGTTATGTTTCCGGTTTCTGCAAATGCCCAGCTATTATGGAAGATTACAGGTAACGGATTGTCCAAGCCGTCATATCTGTTTGGAACGATGCACTATGCTCCAGCCCATTTCATTGACAGCATACAGGGGCTGCGAGCAGTAATGGCAGAGGTGGAACAGGTGTATGGTGAAACTGTTTCATCAGATACCACCGTCAATTATTGCACACCTGACGAATCAGTCATAGAGATGCCGGGGGATTCTGTGCTGGCAGACCTATATACCGAGGAAGAACAAGCACGAATCAATCACTTCTATTATCGTTTGTCTGGATTTGATGAAGCAGAAAGCGATTTTATGTGGTATTATGAGGAATTTACACCTGGTGCTCTTAAGTCTGATCTTATTACGATTAAGCATATCATTATGCACAATGTTAAGTTCGTTTTTGACTCTATTCCTTCAGTAGGTTTTGATATAAACTTTGAACTTGATGCCATCAAGAACCACAAGGCTGTTGGAGCTTTGGATGACCCGGAACTGCATCGTTCCGTTATATCTGATGAATTTAATATGGGGAAGTATTCATTAAAGGAACAGGCAAAAGGTTTACTGATTGTCATAGATCATTATGCTGAAGCTAACTATGAACTATATAGTTTAATGCTTAACTATCGCTCTCAAAATCTGGCACTATTTAATGACATAAAAAACATAAAAAAACGGAACGAGGAATATCGTAAACATAAAGAACGCTCCTGTCAAGGGCGCAACATCACATGGGCAAAGAAGATGCCTGCTATCATGGAAGAGGGGTCAACCCTGTTCGTTGTTGGGGGTGCCCACCTTGGCAATCCAAAAGAGAAGCGCGGCTTGCTGCAACTTCTTTGTAAGGCTGGATATACACTGGAACCAGTAGGAAAAACTGATAAATGGAATTAGTTATGAAGAGATATATTGTATCCTTTGTGTTGCTTCTCGTATGCGGAACATGTTTGCATTCACAGTTGCTTTGGAAAATCAGCGGCAATGGTTTGTCCAAGCCATCCTACATATTAGGCGCGTCCACCTATGCTCCGATGGAATCCATTGATAGCATTGCTGGGTTAAGAGCTGCTTACGATGCAGTGGAACAGGTTTGTGGTGTGGTTGCTGTCACGGATTCATTAGAAGTAGAAAAGTTAAATCTCGACCTGCCGGAAGGCACTACATTAATGAGCCTTTTCAAGGAGAAGGAACAACTTTTGTTACGCTCGTTCATCAAGAAGCTCTACTATGTGGATATTAAAGACTCTTCTTATTGTCAAATATCACCTCTTGAGGCACTTATTTCGTTTGAGGTCATTGATGTTTTTATGTCTGCAGAAGACATGTATGACTTTATTCCTCTTTCCGAGCATACCACCTTCAGCGACTCAATACAAAAATTGGCGTTAGAAAGAGGACTTCCAGTAAAAGGATTGGTAAACAAGGCAACTAACACGGATTTTGTAAAGCAGTGTTTATACATAGATATGCCCATGAAAAAGCAGAAGAAAGTTCTGTTGGATTATGTCTTGCATTTCAGCAAAGTCTATGACGCCATGATTCAAGACATTGAGGCATACCAGACTCAAAACCTGGATTCCATCAAGAAACACATGTATGTTTCTACAGCTTTGAGGAAAGACTATCAGAAGACGATAGGACGGGAGTTAAAAGTTTGGGCAGACAGAATGCCCGACATCATGCAGGAGCACTCAACTCTTTTTATCCTTCCTGTGTATGCATTCCTCCAGAAGAAGGAGAAAGAAGACATCAGGCAACGCTTGAGAGACAAAGGCTACATTGTTGAAAATGTAAAAGCTTTGTAAATCAAAACCTGCTTTTCCTTACCTATAGTTTTTCCCGAAAAAAACCATCAAACCGTCACCTTTTGAGGTAAGGTTCAGATTATTAATCGCTTGCAGGGTGACGGTTCGGGTGACGGTTGGTGACAAAGGTGACGGTTTTGCCTTGTTTTGGGGGTATTTTTTGGATTTTACATAGGGGGTACGCCACCATTTTTTGAATGTTTGGGAAACTAACGACACGCTACGGAGGTCAACATAACAGGTCGTGAGTGCCAACAACCCACGTTAAGTTGACCTTTCCCACGTGTGGGACGAGCTCTTCCCACACGTGGGAAAAACCTCTTAACTGGCAATACAGGAGAAACTTGTTTGGCACTTACATTTAACCTCGTATGCGAAAAAGTTCGCAACGAAAAAAGTCGCAAGGCTTAACTCCCTTATTTTGATTCGTTTTCGTGCTTACAACAGTTTTACGACTTGCTCCAGATAATGGCGGTCTGTCTCGTCGAAGGTGGCAAGCTGGGCGCTGTCGATGTCGAGGACGGCGATGATGTGGCCTTTGCGAAAGACGGGGACGACGATTTCGCTGCGGGAGGCTGAGGAGCAGGCGATGTGACCAGGGAACTTGTCAACGTCGGGCACGACTTGCGTCTCAGCCTTCGCCCAAGCCGTTCCGCACACTCCCCTACCCTTCTGGATGCGGGTGCAAGCCATCGGACCTTGGAACGGGCCAAGCACCAGCTCTTCGCCCTCGACGCGATAGAAACCCGTCCACCAGAAGCCGAAGGTCTCGTGCAGCATCGCCGCCACATTCGCCATATTTGCTATGAGGTCGGGCTCGCCCTCGACGACTGCCGCTATCTGAGGAAGCAGAGCTTCGTATCGCTCCTGCTTCGTCCCGCCTTGTATGATTAACTGCTCTGCCACCTTATCCTTTTGACTTTTGAATTATCTTATTGAAATAACTATCTACCCGCAAATCGTTACATTTCCTGGAAGATATACGTCAGCTTCTTGTCGGCTCCGAAGGCACTATAGAAGTAGCTGATGATTTCGCCGAGGTGCTCTTCCCATTGCTCCGAGACGAACTTATTGGGGACGGACACGAAGACAACCTTGTCGCGAACCGACCAGAGGCTGGCACAGGTCATGTACTTGTTGTAGAAGTCCTCGCCAAGTCGCTCGCGGGCCTTCTCCATCCAGAGGTCCCACTTCTGCAAATAGATGGGCTGGACGTAGGGACGCTCCGGCTCTTCGTCCTTCACCTCTACTGCCTCCGCAAACTCCGGCTGCTTGGGTTTCTGTTGCTCCAAAAGCCAACGATAGAGCACCTCGGTTACGTAGGCGTGGACATTATCTGGCTGCTTCTCTTCGATGAGCTTGTCGATACGTGCCAGCTCGGGTTTCAGGTCGAGCCCGTCGTAGATGAGGTCTTCCAATTTCGTCCATTCCATCGGCTGAAGTTGGTATCGGGTGATGAGCGTGGCGCGCATCTTTCCCAGGAAGTTTTCGTGCTGCTGAGCCTGTCCCATCTTACCCTCGATGATGGTGAAGCGGATGCTGTCTGGGTCGCCTCGGCTGATGCCATGAGGATAGACGGGTTCGTACTCGAAACAGAACTCCACCTTGCCCTCGTCCGACAGCTTTCGCATCTCCTTGAGCACAGGGTCAAGCACATCCCTGTGGAAGGCGCCGTACTTGACATACCTGTTCTCCGTGATGCGTTTGCGGTCCTTGCTGAAGGTAAGCACGCCGAAGAATTCCTTCAGGTCGATATAGTTCACGGTACAGGCTCCTATCTTGCGCCAGGCACTCAGGTAGATGTAGAGTCGGGGCGTGCGAGGACTGCGGCAAAGCTGGGTGATGCCTTTCAGATGGCGCGTGTAGCCTTTGCGGAGGTTCAGAATCTCGCGGGCACTCTCATCCACCATCTGAATCTTGATGACACCCTTCCTTCGCTGCCCGCTCTTGTAGGCAATCTTCTCGCCCTCGGCATTTAGCTCGGCTGTCGGGAACTCTATTTTGTGGAAGACGTTCTGCTTCACGTTATATTCCACACCCTCGTACTCGTCATAGCGCTTGTAGGACATATCGACATGTAGCAGAGCCTCGCAAGCCGCTTCAAGCTCGCCGTACTTCTTGGGACTGATGCCAAGCTCACGGAGCGGTATCTCGAAATTGAGCAGGTTGCCCGACAAGTCCTCCGGCTTGAAGAGGAAAGTTGACTCGCCCATACTGAGTTGTTCGCGTATGCGGTCCTGCAACTGAGCGATGATGGCAATCATCAGATTTGTCTGCACCAGCGAGAAGTTGCCACGTATCTGAGTGTAGCTCACAGGATTGAGGATAAAGTCCAAATCTCGGTTGCCCGAGAAGGTCTGCACCAGCTCATTTCCTGTACTAACAATTGACGGTCCTTTTTTCTTAACCATTACTTCTGTTCTCTTTGTTTTCTGCTGCAAAATTAATCCATTTCATCGAAACAAACAAATTTTTCCGCGTAAAATGTTCCAAAAACTCGCACTTTGTTGTTAAATCACATTCGCACATCGTATTTCAACCGCTCTCGCACCTCCTTCTTTCATCTCATTTGCACCTGTATTCTGTAAGTCAATTGCACCTCTGTCATACCGCAAGCCTGCACTTCTATTTAGCCACAAATCTGCACCTCTGTCTAACTGCCTGTTCACACCTCTTTCATGCCGAGCGTTTGCACCATAATTACGCTATTTCCCTGCACCATTATCATCCTTTTGCTCCCTACCTAACTGCTCCCCTACCCTTGCACCTGCGTTTTCCGTAGCTATAGCACCTGTGTTATACCCATCCGCGGCACCTCCTTATACATTATATATAGCACCATCAAGCCCCGGAACCGCTTTGTCTTCCTGAAGTCCGCACCAAAAGCACACCTTCTGTTCACCGAAGCTTCCTGTTCTCAGCACCATATCTTCCGAAAGTCCGCACCTCTCCCCTCCTAATCAAGTAGCTTTCAGCCACTTGCGCAACTCTATAATAAATATATTCATATAACTTGATAAACGATATTCTAAAAAGAAACAGTTTATTTATAATATATGATTATCTTATATTATTTATAGCCTTCCCTAACTTGTTGATTTTCTTCTTTCTATCTCCCTTTAGGTGCGAACTTCAAGAACATCTGGTGCGAATACTTGGAACATATTGTGTGAAGATAAGGATGCTTTGGTGCGAACTTTGCGAACATATCCCCTCCTGGTGCGGACTTCGGGAAGTTTTCGCTTGACAGCTATCAAAGTAAATAAAACTATCCTAAAGATTATACTTGATGATTGTAAGTGATTCATCAGTTATATCAACCCTTTATCTGACCAAAGTCTTCTTTATATTTTTATATTCAACTACTCCCCTATTCGTATATCCAAATATCTGCGTATTCAAGTCTTCGACTATACATGCATTTGTATATCTTCGTATTTATGTACGTAGATATAGGGATAGGTAGGTATGCGGCTACTTAAACATCTAAATATATCTTGCTATGTGGATAGGTACATATTTATAAATATCTGGGTATTCCGCGTTAAATAACTTGAAATCAAACGATGAAAGCTAACTATTTATTAGATATTTATTACTATACAAATATAAAAGTATGCAAATATGCGTAAATATCTGCGTATTTGCTTGCAGGTTTTATAGAAATGTTTTACCTTTGCATCCGCAAACATAACGAAGATAACAGAAGATTATGTCACAAGTTATTTCTCTTTTACACGACAAAGGCGGGTGCGCTAAGACAACTACCTGCGTGAATCTGGGTTTTGCGCTTTGGCTTCTGGGCAAGAAGGTCTTGCTCGTAGATACTGACCCCCAATGTAATTTAACTGATACTGTCGATAAAACCGTCCATTTGGAAGCAGAGAGTACCATCTACGAATGGCTTCATGATGCTACTCCCGGTGAATCGCTCCCGCTACCTATTTATACGCGATACGATGGCCTCGATTATGTGCCAGGAAGTCATAGCATGAGTAACATTAACGCGGAACTTCAGTTGATGTATAATCGTGAACGCCGCTTGGCTGATTTCCTTAATCTCGTTGACCAGGAAACAGGTCAAAAGATTCGTGATATGTACGATTATGTTTTCATCGATTGTGCGCCTGGAGGTGAGACTTTGATGAACACTAACGCTTTGGTTGCCAGCGATTTTGTGATTGTTCCGACGGAAGCAGGCATCTATAGCTTGCAGGGCCTCCCTCGTCTTCTCGACTATATAAATAAGGTACGCACACAACTCCGTTGCCCTGTCTCTATTATGGGCTACCTGCTTGTTCGTTGGAACAAAAACCGCAGCATCAGCCGCGAAGTGAAGGAGTACTATAGCAATCAGGAGGTTGTTCAAGCTCCCCTCTTCCCTGTTAGTGTTCGTGAGAGCGTACGCTGCACAGAATCAGTTGCTTATGAGATGTCCCTCTTTGAGTACGCCAGCAATAGCCCTGTAGCAGACGACTATATGCGAGTTGCTGAGTACATGATTGGCCGCAAGGCTCGCCCTAAGAGTTGGACGCCAGCCCGCTGGGGACAGATTGCTAATGCTGCCTATCAGAACTTCATTCGCGAGCGAAGTATGTAAATATCTGAATATCCAAACACCTGGATATACAAAGATACAGATACGCAAACACTTCCATACCTAACTACTTAAGACTATTACATTTACCATTTAATCAATTCACCTTATTTACCTTTTATCCCTATGGCAATCAAGAAGAAACCTTTGAATATCAGCCGTGTGGCAGAGGAAGCAACACGTAACTTTGTGGCTCCGAAACCGCTTGCAACCAACGAAGCTGTCCGTACCCAAATCGTTCAGGAAACCCCTGCGCCAAAGCCTCTGCGTCGTGTTTGCACCATTCAGAAGGTTGGCGGCTTCAGTTTCTTTACGACAGAGGACGACCGTAATGCCCTCGACTATATTGCATTCCGTCAGAAGTATGAGAAGCAGAATGTTGTCCGGGCTGCTCTCCATCAGTTCCTGAAGCAACATTTCAAGGAAGGACAGGGACTTGATGCGGAGTCGGTTCGCATCATCGAACAGTACGAAGATAGCGTCTATCAATGGGTTTAACCGCCCGAAAAGGGTAGGGTAGAGGCAGAGGCTCAAAAATGTTGTAAAGAAATTTCGGAGCATTTAGAGCCTCTTCTTCATGTCCTTGTTTCTACAGAATGGAACAATTTTCAACGAAACGTGCCTCGATGTCCATCATAACGTGTTATGATTGCCAACGCGGCACGTTAAGTTGGGCAACACGGCACGTTACGTTGCCCAATTAGGCTGCCTTTGTTCTTGTTCTGAAAATCAGTCTCTTCCAAACGCGGCTTGGAATGTTCGCCCGAAAAGCACATTTTGTCAACTATTTTTACTTTTCGTGGCCTTTGTAAACGAATGGTCGCACCTTTTTCGCACCTTTTTTCAATCTGGAAGAGCCCTTTTTATGGTTTTTCATGCTTCAAGCTCGACGAAGTGTTCCAAAAGTCCGCACCAAGAAAGTTAGGGTGCCTCGATAAGGTGCGGACTTTGGGAAGAATCTCCACACGAAAGCGGTAATCAGTACGAAAAACACGTTATCTTGCCCAAAACTCTTCCCAAAGTCCGCACCAAATACACATTATTATGCCTTTCACAAGGCTTTCACTTGACTCTCGCAAGCATTTCGCTTGACTCTTGCAAGCATTTCACTTGACTCTCGCAAGCATTTCGCTTGACTTTCGTCGAGTTAAAACTTCCCGAACTTCGCACCAAAGGACACCAACTCTTCCCAATCTCCGCACCAAGCCCTCAAAGCTGCTGATATTCATCACCCCTTTTCCTCAATGCGGAAGACCGTCCTCAAGAACCTTCCCTATTGTCGAGCAAAAGCTTCCCAAAGTTCGCACCAAACATCCTGACCAACCCCTTTTGCTGAGATAGGGTAGGGAATAGTGCCCCACAAAAGGTGCGGACTTTGGGAACAAAACGCGTTATACTTCTCCTTTCAATATTCCGAGAATTGTGTTCGGATAGTGAGAATATCCAGAGCGACTATGGAGGCATGGCATCTCGGCTTCGAGCAGATTGAGAGTAAGGTTGGGGTAGATGGAGAACACACACAAATACAAATAATTCTACACTTGTCATAGGACTACAATTGAGCCTGCTTCCGCTCGAAAAAGATTAAAATCAGTTATCTTTTTTACTTGCTTATGAGCAGTCTTCTACTTTTTTTGTATATTTGTGACTGAAAACAACAGAAAATGCTATGGCAAGTGTTTACAAATGAGCAAAGGTGCCAGAATGAGATAAGGAAAAGAAGAAAGAAATAGGCAGTTATGATAAATACCGCAGTCATGGGAACAAAAGATTTGCGAATGCCAAATAATGAGATAGTGCTTTATCAGCCCAATGAGGCGGTCCATTTAGAGGTAAGGATGGCAAATGAATCCGTTTGGCTCACGCAGCAACAAATAGCAATGCTGTTTGGCGTGAAACAGCCCGCCATATCCAAACATTTGAATAATATCTTCAAAAGCGGAGAACTGGACGAGGATTCAGTTCATTCCATTTTGGAATATACTGCTGCTGACGGAAAGCTCTACAAGACAAAGTTCTATAATCTTGACGCCATCCTCTCTGTTGGTTACCGAGTCAACAGTTACAATGCCACTATGTTTCGCAAGTGGGCCAACAAGGTATTGAAAGAATATCTCTTAAAGGGGTATGTCATTAATCAACGGTTTGAACGGTTGGAGCAGCGAGTAAGCCAAGCAGAAGAGAAAATAGATTTCTTTGTACGAACATCGTTGCCACCTGTCGAAGGAGTATTCTATGATGGACAGATGTATGATGCTTACGAATTGATTAGCAGATTGGTAAAGAGTGCCAAAAAAAGAATCATCCTGATTGACAACTATATCGACGAGAGTGTACTAACGTTGCTTGACAAGCGTGGAGCCAATGTGGCAGCAGAAATCTACACACAGCAGCCAAGTGCACAACTGCAGCTCGATATACAACGACACGATAGCCAGTACGCTCCCATTCCCATACACGTTCTCACCCGCTCGCATGACCGTTTCCTCTTACTGGACAATGACGTATATCATATCGGAGCCAGCATCAAAGACTTAGGCAAACGATGGTTCGCCATTATGAAGATGCAAGAGACCAAAGCGGATGAAATCACAGAACATCTATAATAGAAAAAGTGTTGGATGAAATAAGGAAGGAGAATATAGCTGATATTTAATCACTAGTAATACTCTCATAAAAATAGAGTATGAAAGAATATCTAATATACGTAAACAATCTAAAATAAATTAAACGGCAAAATCTTTTGTCGAGAAATGGAATGGAAAAGGAAATAATAGAGACCTATTACTTTAACCCTGCTGATTATGATAATCAGGGCAGGAGGCGTAGCGATGGAATGAGCCTTCGGGATGTCATTAAAGGATTTGAGCGGGATTTTCATGAAGTTCATTCCACAGAATATGCCTTGAATCTTTATGCTAACTCGCAAACAATGGATTTGCTGGCAAAGTCTTGTGATGCAGCACCATTTTTGTTATATGGTATGGACTTGACACAGGGACATTCATTTGATCCAGAAAAAGACCCCTATATCAATCATGAGATGGATAGGTATAGCAAATTCATTTATGTTTATGGTATCGATTCTGCATTTATGACAGAGTATGACGAGAATGGTTACCCCATATTAGATGAGGACAGCGATATATATCCTTTGACTTTGCTGATAGATGATAAGATGAGAAGCGGCACTATACGATTGGCTGTTCCCACAACTGATGATAATGATGATACAGAATTTGTCACCATCGACTCACCCAAATATGTCTATGCCTAATGGAAACTAAACAAGAAAATAAGCGATGGCACTTAATTCGCAACGAAAATGGCGAATGGATAAGTGACGAGTATGCGGTATTTGTTTCAAAACCACAATTGAGCCGTTTGCAATCAAAGGCTGCAAAAATGGGTAAAACCTTATCAGTACAACATGGCCCAGATGGAAGTCTGTGGTGCTATAAGCATGAGTTTAAGACTCTTAACAACACAATATAATAAAAAAGAAATCATGAAAAAAGAAGCAACGGATTTTGATGTTTTGTTATCAGAATTAGGAAAGAATGTAAAACTACCCCAAAACTATGGATATCATTATGACAAGCACAAAAAAGAGCTTACGCTGAAACTCCTGAAACGTGGTTTAAAGGCAAATATGCAGGATGATGAAAGTGCTTTTGAAAGTTGGGCAATAGTATTGAAATATAACTTGAAAGATAAAATAAAAACAGTAATAATTGATTGGGAAGTTATATCTCCAGAAGAGAAAGAGGGTATTTACCATTACAATCGGTTCGTATATCGTCTGGCTAAATTCTCACAGTCATTTGATTGGGTTGAGTTGGCAAAACCTTTGCCCTCAATGCCAACAACTTTAGTTTGCAATTTCCCGAATGGTGATGCCGCGAAGCAAGACGAACATAAACCAGATTCAGAAGGCTGGATAGAATGTATGTATGTTGAAAAGGAAAAGGGGAAATACGACTATATTAACCACCAATTTCCAGTAGGGCTTTTTGATTATAAAGTTAGTAGCAAAACTTATTTTACCACAGGTCAGAAAAGTGCCATAGATATATGGGCCATAAAAGACAATAAGTTTTATGTTTTTGAGTTGAAGAAACTTGGCAATAAGCCGCTTGGAATCATATCCGAACTGATGTTTTATACTAATGTGGTCAATGATTTGTTTTCCCACCGTATACAATATAAAACTGACAATAAATTGAAAAAGGCGATAGAAGAGAATTATCGTGGTTTTGGAGATTTTTATAGGGCTTATGCCAACGGTAGTGTTTTGGAAATCAATGCTATCTTATTAGCAGACAGTTTCCATCCACTGATAACAAATGAGCTACTTGAGTTCATTAATGAATCGGCACGATTTAAATTTTTCCACATTAGTTTTTCAAAACAGAACGTTTAACCTCTTTATAAATGCACATCACCATCCATCGCGGTATTGACCAAATAGGCGGCTGCATAACAGAAATAGAATCAAAGAAAGGAACTAAGATTCTGATAGACCTCGGACATAATCTGCCAGAGGGCGATGCTCCAGCGGTGGACAAGTACGACAATCCGCAAGAATTAGACCGATTGCTTCGTGGAGTGAGCCATATATTCTATTCTCATTACCACGGAGACCATTTGGGATTTGAGGCAAAAGTACCAAAGGAAGTCAAACAGCATATTGGTGAGTTGTCACTAAAGATGGTTACAACTCTAAAAAGCCACATGACTTTTGCTGATGGGTTAAGAAAGAATGCAGAAGCCAGCCTTGAAGCATTAAGCCGTTTTGAGCCCTATAAACCTAAAGTCACAGAAACCTATGGAGATATTCAAATAACACCATATCCCATCAGTCACTCCGCCATCGATGCCTATATGTTTGTGATTGAATGTGATGATGTTCGTATCTTACACACAGGCGACTTTAGGGATCATGGCTATCGTGCAAAGGTGTTGTTAAACGACGTGGAGAATGATGTTGGCAAGATACATGTGCTTATCACAGAGGGCACTATGCTAAGCCGAAACGACAAACGGCTGATAACAGAAGAAAACCTGCAGGAAGAGGCGTACAAGCTGTTTAGCGAACACAAATATGCGTTTGTGCTTTGCTCTTCGATGGATGCTGATAGGCTGCTTTCTTTCTTCTTGGCATCACAACGGGTAGACAAAGAACGTCGTTTCTTGTCAGACAGGTATCAAGTTGAACAAATCCAGAACATCAAGCAGTTGTCAGAACCCTACAACAAACTGTTTGCATTTCCTTATGGAAGGGATAAAGAGATAGAATTTTCACGCATGAAGCGACGTGGCTTTACAATGTTGGTTCGTTGTTCTGAAACTTTTGAGAAGAGGATAGATGAGATTATGCAATCCTTAAACCTTACCCCCAAGGAGGTGTTGTTTGTGTATTCTATGTTTAATGGATACATTGATAGGAATCGTACTGGCATATGTCGTGAAAAGCTGCATCAATTTGTGTATCGAAAAGATTGGACGGTAGTGCGTTTGCATACCAGCGGACATGCAAGCAAGGAAGCATTACAGGCTATTTGTGAACATATTAACCCAAGCAAAGCTATTATTCCTATTCATAAGGAAGAGAAGGGCTTACTTGATAAGCTATCCCTAAAAGTGGACTGTCCTATTATAGAGTCCTCATGTTCTTTAGACGATATAGAAATCACCATTATATGAGAATCCTTCATATATCAGATACCCACGGTTTGCACCAACGGCTAACAGATTTGCCAGCCGCTGATGTCATCGTCCATAGTGGCGATTTCAGTCACTCGGGTACAGAGAAAGAGGTTTTGGATTTTCTTAACTGGTTTATTGTCTTACCTTATGAGCATAAGATATTCGTGACGGGGAATCACGATTTATGTCTTTGGGAGGCAGAACAGATTGAGGACTTGCCTGAAAATGTTTATTTCTTGCAAGACAGAGGGGTGACAATAGGCGACATCAAATTTTATGGGTTGGCTTATAATCATTCAGAAGAGCTAATTCCCAAAGGCACAGATGTTGTCATTACTCATGAACCACCCATTATGATTCTCGATGAGTCTGCTGGGATTCACTGGGGTAATGCACCATTACTTAATAGAATCTTAGAGGTCAAACCTCAATATCATCTTTTCGGTCATGCGCATGAGAGTCATGGAGTATTAAGGAAGTCAAATATTATCTTCTCGAATGCTTCTCTGTTAGATGACAGAAGCAGATTGGTATATAAGCCGAGATTGATAGATATTGAAAAAGATAATGAGTTACGCAGGCATTAATTAAATATAACATAACGATGTAGGATTGTAAGAGAAATTTTACAGTTACAGCTATTGCAGTGGCTTTTGCTGCCTTCCCTCTGAAGGCTTTGTGTCAGAAAGAAAACCCGCGCGGCATTTACAAGATGACTTCTTTTGAAACCAAGTGGGGAAGTCAAGGCGTACGCTTTGAACAATACAAAGCTTGTACGGACAGCGTTACCTTGACTTTTAAATTGTATAAAAATGAGCAAGGACATTTCTTCTCCGTCAACAGATATGATGACGTGTTTAACTATACGGGAGAGGAGCCTGCCAGCGAGGAGGACAAATCCACGTTGATATTCGATAGCGATGATAAGCACTTTTCGTTGAAATGGTGGATTGATGAAGTGGGATTCTTTAATCCGGAGTTCCCCGAGTTACCTAAGAATAGTTGGATTACAGAAAAATATGAATCCGGGAAGTACTCCGATGCTGGGAAAATGCTTTTCGATGCCATAACGTTGCCTATGCCGCCCGACAAAGAGATTCCCATTATAGGCGTTTGGCGTAATCTTGGTGTCCTGTTGGAAGTGAATGAGGAGAAGATTGACAGCCTGAAGAAAGGGTATCCCAACAGCCCGCTGTTTGACAAGTCTTTTTATGTTTTCACGTCTTCGTATTGGGCTAATACCAACCCGACAAATGGTGATAACTCGATGTTTGGTCCTTTTGGCTCTGCCACATATTATGGGAAAGATTCTTTTAGTGATGGTGTGCTTCCCAATCCTTATCCTCTTAACTGGATTACGGACGATTTGGTTGTCCTGGTCGCACAGCTTCCTAACGGTCAAAATATGAATATCATTCTGGAACGTGTTAAGGAAGACACGTCTGTCTTCAGCAAGATTGCATCCTGGTATGTTCCACGAGATTTCAACTGGTTCCTGCGGCGGGCTCAAGCCGGTAATGCGGATATGCAATGTATGCTTGGGAATCTGTATTTTCAAGGCCAAGGTGTTGAGCAGGATATAAACAAGGGGATGGAATGGGTTGTGAAGAGTGCAGAAGGAGGCTCGAAATATGGGCAGTACGTGTTAGGCATGGCATATCTACATGGCAAGGGCGTAGAGTCGTCCGAGGAAAAAGGCTATATGTGGCTGCGTAAGGCTGCAGAGCAGGGTGAGCCCAATGCCCAGAATATGGTCGGAGGTTTCTATCTTGTCGGTAAGGTCGTAGAAAAGGACTATCAAGAGGCTGTGAAGTGGTTCGAATTGTCGGCAAAAGGCGGCAACATGAGGGCATATACACAACTGGGCTTTTTCTGGAAGAGGAATGGAGAGCCTCAGAAGTCTTTCTCAAATTTCCTAAGTGCAGCTAAAATGGGGGATGCAGAAGCTCAGAACGAAGTGGCTTGGATGCTCTATACGGGCGAGGATGTTCCGCAAGACCTTCCCCAGGCATTCGAGTGGGCGCAGAAGGCTGTGAAGCAAGGGTATTCATACGGCTATGGTACGCTTGGGGAGATGTATTACAAAGGGAAGGGCGTGGCTCAGGACAAGACGAAGGCCTTTGAGCTCTATTCAAAAGGAGCAGAATTGAATGACAGGGAAAGCATACGAATGCTTGTCATTATGTATAAAGGTGGTGAAGGCACCCCAAAAGACAAGAAAAAGGCAGCATACTGGAAAAAGATATACGAGGAGAAGCTCGGTAAAAAGAAGAAATAGGGAGCTGCGGATTATGCAGCAATAGACAGATTATAGTTTGTGGCTTCTGTATGAGAAGCCACAAACAATTCCTCGCTGAAACTAAAGTAAGATGGCGAGGGAGATAAGTTTAGGGAAGCTTACTTCTTCTGTCCTTTCAGGCGGGCGAACTCTTTCTTTGCTTTTTCGAGTTGCTTCATGAACTCGGCGTTGTTCAGCAAAGCAGGAAGTACCAAAGCTCCGACCATCTGACCGGCTTTGACATCACTATAATGATGATAGCCGACAATCCAACGGCTTTCGCCGAAGTCAAGTCCGCGCTTGAAGAGTTGGTTCTGCCTTTCAGGATTGATGCAGGCCAAAACGGTTGCAACGGCAACACCTGTTGCGCTGTGCCCTGAGACGTAGCTGCCGTTGTTGCGCAGATGCTCTTCGTCCTTGGGAACGGCAGTCGGCTCGTTATAAAGGGCATACGGGCGTGTGCGCATATACTTATTCTTCGTGCAACGGGTGGCATAGCTTCCGGCATCCTCCTTCATCGTGTTGATGAGTTTGTAGATTTCGGGAGTGTTCTCTTTGGAAAGCGTCATGCCGAAAGCCTCGGAGAAGACTTCGAGGATGTTGTCGGTACTGGTGTTAGCATCCTTTACGGCCTGCTTGCCTCGCTCGGTAGCGCGGAGCGTCTTGCCATACTGGTACATGTGGAAATCCTGCTCGAACAGCAGCGAACCAAATGCTGGTGGAGGCCCGATGAATGTGGTGTCGAGGGGAGCTTCCTCTTTCGTCAGATAGTGATTGGATTGTCCGTAAGCAATAATTGCCAAGAACAAAAGCGCGATAATGCTGATACTCTTTTTCATAATTTTATGTTGATTTGAAAGGTTATTGTGACTGCAAAGTTACGAAGAAGTGAGCAATAAGCCAAATCTTTTTATGGAAAATGCAAAGGATATCTCCTCAGAAGCCTGACCAGAATTGTCGCCAGTACTTGCGGGCGAGTTCGTCCCAGCGTCCGATGGTGGCGTTGAAGAAGTCAGAGGTATAGTCATTAAGGAAGGCCGCACGTTCCTTCTCGTCGGTATTCCACCAGGTTTGTTCCACGAAAGATTGTTCGCGGTTGCCTTTGTCGAGGAAGTACTGTTGTGCCTTCTGAATAGTTTGGCGCGTTTGTCCCCATTTCATCGAGGAAATCCGGTTTGCTTCGCGATAGTGCCAGAGGGCTGCATCCTCGCGCTTGCGATGCTGACCGCAGACACCAAGCATCATGGGCAGTTCGGTATTGCCACAGAAGATAGGGAAGCGAGGCGACTGCCCAGGGTTGTCGAGTGCAATCCAGCAGACACCACCTATTGCATCAGGCATCCACGAGCGCAACTGAATGACCGTACTGTAGGCGCACCACGACACGCTGACAGTACGAATGTTCGCCATTGTGGAGTCATTCAGCAAGCCTGCATAGCGGCGTATCTCGTCGGGACGCATCCAAGGGTTGCTTATCAGGGGTTTCCCTCCCTTGAGCTTTACCTCGCCATTACCTTTGGCAAGAGAGTCGATGCGGCAGGACAGGCTCTTGTCTGTTCCTTCATAGTAGGAGCCGAGAAGCTTTGAGATGATTTCGACGGAGAGCTTCTCTTTCGGCTTCACGGAGAGCGGTAATTCTTCCATTTCATCGGAGAAATTGGCATCGGGAGCCAACTGCTGCATGATGAAGAGTTCGCGGACGCTGTAGTTCTTTGGCTCATCAAAGTAGTTGCCGCCCGAGTAGGCCTTCCAGAACGAGAACTCGCTCTTGCCGTCCCATAGCTTCAGTTGTTTCGCAACAGAGAAGACATTATCCGAAGCCATGAAGTGGTCGGTGTCGGAAAGGTCGATGCGCCCGATGCGGGAGATGTTGGCACTAACGGCAATCTCGTCGTCGGGGATGCGTTGGGCAGCCCATACGCCTCCAATCTTCTTTGGTCCCTCGCCGAATACCTCAAATATCCATACCTCGTTGGGGTCAGCAATTGTGAGACATTCGCCGCTGTCGCCATAGCCATATTGTTTGATAAGCTCGCCCATAAGAGAGATGGCTTCACGAGCCGTAGTACAGCGTTGAAGGGCGACACGTTGCAGTTCCTCAATCATAAAGAGTCCCTTCTTGTTCCGTAGGGTGTCGCGTCCGCTAATAGTTGTCTCGCCCATAGCTAACTGCTTCTCGTTCAGGCAAGGATAAGCCGTATTGAGGAAGCGGTAGGTGTGTCGGGCTTGCGGAATCGTCCCTTTTTCCTTGACGCCCGTCATGTCTTTGGCATGTTCGGTATGCATCAGGCCCTCGTAGATGCTCATGATGGTGTCGCGAGGGTAGCTCTTTGCAGGCTCAATGCTCATCCAGGTACGATACCAAGAGTCGCAAGTGTGGCTCGTCATCACAGAACCGTCCACCGAAGCCTTCTTGCCTACCATGATGCTTGTGCAGGCATCTTTAGGGGTTTGTGCTGTGCTCAGAAGAGCCCAGCCAAGTAATGTCAGGAGTGTAAAGTTTCTCATTATTTAATTATTTTCTTTCCGTCGTGAATATATATTCCCTTCGAGGGGATGCCAGCCAGCTTACGGCCATCGATGGCATACAAGGCTCCCTCTCTTTTGGAGAGGGGTAGGGTGAGGCTTGTCACTTCTTCGTCTGAAAGGACAGGATGGATGGTGATACGGTCGAAGTTGGGTGCCCAAAGGTCGTCGAAGGCTTGGATGGTGATGGTGTTCTTCGAGCCTTCGTTCAGGGTGATGGGTATCATCTTCCAACCCATTCCGTCGGGATCCCACGAACTGCTGTTGTCGCCATTGCTCATGAATTTGATGGTGTCGCCTATCTGTACATCATTGACGAGAAGCTTGGCCGGGCGGGTATCTCTTGAGATATAGTAGATGGTCAGGATGTAGTCGCCTGTATGAGAGGCTTTGATGCGGTTGAACTGAATCTTGCCGCCATTGCCGAGGTCGCCCACGAAACTGCCACCCGAGGCATGAAGTGCGTCGAAGCTCTTACGTTTTGCTCCGCCAGTGAGGGTGTTGACGGTAGCCTCTGCTTCGTAGGTCGTGCGTTCCAAGGGAACGTCGAGGCTGCCGTCAGGAGAAATCTGCATAAGGAAGCCACCTTCGCTGATTTCCTTGATGCTGAGCGTCTTGCCCTTCGTCACTTCTTTCTTCTCGAATTTGAGGTCGCTGCGGCAAGTTCCGTCACGATAGATATAAGCGGTATAGGTTGTTCCCTCTTCGAGGAAATCGAACTTCACCCGGCAAGTACGCTCATTAACGCTTATGCCCGACACCCACCAGTCGTTGCCTTTCCTACGGGCAATCGTGGCATAACTCGTCGGGTTGCCTTCCAGAAGCAGGCTCTCGTCCCAAGCTGTCGGGAAGCGTTTCATAATGTCGCGCCCGAGGAAGTACTGTAGGTTCTGCGGACATTCGGCAATATGCACGATGCCGCTCTCGAAGAGCGTAAGCAGAGCCATGTGATGTCCCATGCTCCGTTGCGTCATGATGCTGCCCCGCCAGGTGGCAAAGTCGCCCGGCGTGTAATCCATTGCCCCAACAACGTTGCGGGTAAAGAGCACGCCCAAATGTTCCTGCGTTGTGTTCTTCTTGGAATGCCAGAAGTTTTGTTCGCCGCCGAAGATGCCTTCCTGCGTCATGATGTGAGGGTAAGTGCGGCGCAGGCCCGACGGACGGGTGCAGCCATGATAGTTGACCAGCATCTTGTACTTCGCTGCCGTCTTGTAGAGGTTCTCCATTCGCGTCATGCTCTCCTTTGAGTCGTCTTCCCAGAAATCAACTTTGATGCCCTTGATGCCCCAGTTCTGCCATTTCTTCAAGGTCGCGTCCATGTTGGCATTCGAGAAATCCTGACTGCTGCCGAGGTTGGCGTTCTGCCAAAGCAGACAATCTACGCCCTTCTCGTTGGCATTATTCACGAAGTTGGGGAACCACGAAGAACTCCAACCTGCATCAATCAGATAATAAGGCCATCCCATATCGGCAGATAGTTCGCAATGTGCCCATTCGCCCTCGCGAAGTCCGCCATAGGCTTCCCTTATCTCGCTCTTGCCTCCGTCCGAGCCACCCCAGTACCAGGCGGCAACTCCAGGCTTTATCCAGCTAAGGTCGGTCATTGTAGTTGGCGGACAGAGATTCTCTGTCATCGTTGTCTCGAAGATAGTCTTGATGCCGCCCACAACCACCATTCTCCAAGGCGTGTAGGTAGGTAAGGTGCAGGAAATGCGATGAGCTTTATCTTCGGCATAGTCCTTCGTCGCGCCCGTCCAACTGTAGGAGAACTCGCCTATCTGTTCCTCAGCCTTCGTCAGGGAAGTGCAGAAGAAACTGCGGCAGTCAGCTTCGGAGATGAGCAGGTAGTCGGCGCCGTTGTAGACGAGGGTAGGGGAGTTGTATCGCCTGTCGCCTGTCTCAAGGAGCGTTTGCCAGTTAGTATAGGTCGTATAGAGCCCTTCGTAGGGATAGTTGGGGTCGTTGCCTCCTTTGTTTCCCAGAAACTGACAAGCGGTACAGTTCTTCCAGTTGGCCACTCGGATGCGGCTAGCCTCCTCCGTGAGGATGGCATTGGTGTGTTTGTCTTTGGGGATTACGTAACGGAAGGCAAAGCCATCGTCATAGACACGGAACAGGACATTCATTTGCCACGTTCCTTTCTGGGTGATAACAGAGAGCGTGTTGCAATAGTCACGATATTGGCTGCGCTTGCCTACAGGAAGGGAATAGGCATCATCGATCGAGCCGTTCTCTGTCTCGACAAGCTCCAAGCCTTCCGTAAGGTCGATAGACGAGAGTTTAAGTCCCAGAGGGGACTCATCCACAACGGTTTTGTCATCGTGACTGACGGTGTAGGAAAGTTTGCCTTCATCAGAGATGGAGACAAGGGCTTTCAGGTGTCCGTCAGGAGAAGTAACGATGAAGTCTTCTGCCCATACAGAAGTCATTTGAAACAGGGCAAGACATAGCAAAAGATGTTTTGTTCGCATAATAAAATTGTCGAGTTTGCCCTGCAAAGTTACGACAAAAAACAATCTTTCACAAGTAATCTGTTGAAAAAGACAAGCTTTTCATGCCTGTGCAGAAGAACTTGCTTCGTGTGAGGCACACCCCCACACGAAGCAAGAGCCTGTGAAATGGTTATCTGCGACCACCACCTCGGCTGCCCATGCTGTGCTCCCTGCCTCGGCCTCCGCTCATTCTTGAGCTGCTTCTGTCGAAGGAATTGCCACGGTTCATACTGCCATGACTACTGCCTCGACCCATGCTTCCATGGCTACTACTGCTTCCTACGCTTCCATGACTGCTGCGGCGGTTAAAGCTATGATTGTTACCAGGGTTCATGCTTCCATGACTGTTGCCGCTTCCCATACTTCCATGGCTGCTGCCACGGTTATAGCCATGATTGTTACCGGGGTTCATGCTTCCATGACTGCTGCTGCGGTTAAAGCTATGATTGTTACCAGGGTTCATGCTTCCATGGTTACTACTGCTTCCCATGTTTCCGTAACTGCTGCCGCGGTTATAGCCATGATTGTTACCGGGATTCATGCTTCCATGATTACTTCCGATGTGGCCCCTGCTGCTGCCAGGACGATGCCCTCTCATGTCAATATGATAGCCACGACCATGAGAAGAATGATGTACGCCTGCAGACGGACGATGCATGTCATGACCGCGAAGGCCTCCGTTCCATACAGGACGGCGATGAGTGTAGAAACCTGCATGATGGTAGAAGCGGCTGTGACCGCCTCGGTAGGAAACCCATACGCTGGGACGACTGTAGTAGAAGTAGTTGCGATTGTAGTAGCTATAGATGGGGAAGAACCAGCTGCCTGCACGCCAAGCGATAGGACGGAGGAAATAGTCGGTTGCAAAAAGCAAGCTGTACTGCCAGTCGTGCAGGATGCAGCGCAAGTCGTTCAAACGATAGTCGTAATAACAACCATAGAGGTCGGAAGGCGAACCAATCCTCAGAAAATAGTCGAGGTTGATTTCGTAGGCATCGTTATACTGCTGGTCGTTGAGGTTGAGTTCGTATGCCATCTTGTCCGTCAGGTAGAGGGCTTCTGCTTGTGCGCGACTGAAACTCATTGCATTGGCACCCGCGTAGGCTACCATCGAAAACATCAGGGAGAGAATAATCTTTTTCATAGCTCTGTCGTTTTAATTGTTTGATGGTGCAAAGGTAAGGAGTTTAACGACAGCAAAAGCAAGGGTTTTTCCTAAACGAAAGGGGAATTTGCCTATAACAATCCTTAACGCACAATTAATCCATCCTGTCCCTGTAATCCTCGTATCTATATTCGCGGAGCGTCTCTCGGCTTCCATCCTCGTGCTCCAAGACAATGGAGGGATGCATAATTCCGTTGAACATCGTG
>Ga0310690_10003930_pt1 | contig 21687 bp, 26 predicted proteins | sample AusTroGonzalo_MG_2_FD_207661 | JGI IMG/M metagenome (GOLD analysis project Ga0310690, IMG submission 207661) | Bovine rumen microbial communities from tropical cattle in Woodstock, Queensland, Australia - Gonzalo_04 (v2) (version 2) | ecosystem: Host-associated > Mammals > Digestive system >... | reverse complement strand
TTATTTAGATAATATAAGTTTTGAAATAAACAGTATGCCAAGGAAAATATTTGACTACAAATGTGCATATGATATAGAATTAAAATATAATTAAAATGGTGCGGTTGAAATTACAATAAAGAAAAAAGCCTTTCGGCTTTTTAACTTACAAAATTAGTTTACAGCATCTTTTAATGCAGAACCAGCTTTGAAAGTAACTGCTTTTCTAGCAGCAATTTTAACTGTTTCACCAGTTCTTGGATTACGTCCTTCACGCGCAGCTCTCTTAGATACACCAAAAGTACCAAATCCAACTAGTGGAACTTTATCTCCCTTTACTAATGCTCCTGTGATTGTTTTGAATGTTGCATCAACAGCTCTAGTAGCTTCAGCTTTAGTTAATCCTGTAGCTTTAGCAACAGCTTCTACTAATTCAACTTTCTTCATAAAATAATACCTCCCTATCATTAATTAAGCACGTTACATGCTTACATATAAAACTTAACACATTTTATATTGAAAAGCAAGCAATATCATCTAAATTTACACTGTTTTACTTCATTTTTTGATCAATTGATGTAAGTAGCGCTATAATATGCCCTAAAGCAAAGAAAAATAAGCATAAAAGGAAACTAACAAACCAGAACGAAATCATTAAAAAGAAATTAAACTCAGTAGTTAAACAGACATCTGCATATAACGTAGTACTAGAACTACAAGCTGGAAATAAATTTCCTAAAACAATTCCCAAAGCGAAGCAAACAATATAAGTGACGATTGCAAATTTTTGATAACCATTAAATTTCCTTTTTCCTACTGCTTTTTCAATTGTTTTATACCTTGGCAATTGCTTTTTCTGTTCTTCTATTTCAGAAAATAAATTCATATAACTAAAACCTCCTCAATTATTCATCAGAAGTATCTTTTTCTTCATCAATTTTTATTTTTTGCTTATTCTTGCTATCTAAATAAGCTCTATATAAGTATATATATCTACTAAATAATATAACATAAATGGAATCTAATAAAGCCAACACCGTACCATCAAAAGTAGTTGTAGAAATTAAATTCACCGCAAGTAAAATAACAACAATTATTACAATGGCAGAAAAGTACCACTCATTATTTAGTTCATTAAATGGCGATTTTTCTAAACTAAATTCTTTCCATAGTCGAGTTCCTCGTAAAAAAGTATGAAACATATAGACAAATAATAATGCATGTAAAACTAATCCTAATAAGGTTACCAAAGAGAAAGATTGCAAAACTGTTAATATGGATGTTAAAAATGTTATGAAATGTAATATTACCATAAACAGATTAGAAAAATCAAAATATTTCTTTCCAGTACGTGTCTTTAAAGATACAAAATAAACCAAAGAGATTAAATAAATAATATTATGATTTAATATATTTCGAAATATGCTAATAGCACTCAGATTATTATTAATTGCAAAAGACTGACTAAGAATAATAATTAATGAAATTAATGAAATTATTAAAGTCGTTACCAATCCCGGATTATCATACCAAGAGGTTTCCTTTTGTTTTTCTTCTAAATCCATACTTCTCACCATCCTAACTTCAGTATATCATAAAATAAGCATATTAATCCCATTAAACTAATTTTTCTTTTAAACTTTACAATTATATGATATACTACGATTGAATTGGAGGGGATAATATGAATTTACCAACTGTTGCATTAGTCGGAAGACCCAATGTAGGAAAATCAACCCTTTTTAATAAAATTATTGGCAAAAAGATTTCTATTATTGAAGATATCCCTGGGGTAACAAGAGACAGAATATATCAAGAAGCAAATTATAACGAAAAAAGATTCTACCTAATTGATACTGGAGGAATTGATGCTGCAAAAGCCAACTTTAATGATGAAATAAAAATGCAAGCTGAAATTGCTATCAATGAAGCAGATGTTGTTATTTTTATGGTAGATGGAAAAGAAGGATTAACAGCAAACGACTTAATTGTAAGAGATATCTTAAGAAAATGCCAAAAAAAAGTAGTGGTTGCAGTTAATAAAATAGACGTGAAAGACGCTATAAATAATTTATATGATTTCTATGAATTAGGTTTTGATACCTATATTCCTATAAGTAGTATCCATAATATCGGATTCATTGACTTAATGGAAAATGTGACAAGCAGTTTCAGTAAAAAAGAACAAAAAGAAGACAATAGATTTAAGTTTTGTATTATTGGAAGACCCAACGTAGGAAAAAGCAGTTTGATGAACGCTTTACTAAATGAAGAAAGAGTCGTTGTTTCCAATATTGCTGGTACAACAAGAGATTCTATCGATTCTATCTTAAAATATCATAATGAAGAATACATTTTAATTGATACTGCGGGGATGAGAAAAAAAGGAAAAGTATTCGAAAGTGTAGAAAAATATAGTCTAATGCGTTCTCTTCGTGCAATTGATAGAAGTGACATATGTTTAGTCGTAATAAATGCAGAAGAAGGAATAAAAGAACATGATAAACATATAGCCGGATATGCCATTGAAAGAGGAAAAGGCTTAATTTTTGTAGTAAACAAATGGGATACTGTAGAAAATCAAACAATAGGAGAATTTGAAAAATTAATGAGAGCGGAGTTTCAATTCGCAACATATGCCCCTATTGTATTTCTATCAGCGCTTACAAAGAAGAGGATTCATACATTAATGCCCGAGATAATCAAAGTAAAAGAAAACATTGAAAAAGAGATAAAAACCAGTTTATTGAACGATGTAATTTTAGATGCATATCAATTAAATTTACCGCCATCCTATAAAGGAAAAAGATTAAAAATATATTTTACAGCTCAAACAGGGGTTAAACCTCCAAAATTTACATTTCGAGTAAACAACAAAGGACTAGTCCACTTTTCATATGAAAGATACCTTGAAAATAAAATAAGAGAAAATTTTGATTTTACAGGTACACCTATTGTACTACAATTTAAAAATAGAAATGATTCGGAGGAATAATCTATGTTATTAAGTAATAATAATTTTAAAAATAGAAATCTAGTTAAAAATGATACTCCAAGCGATAAAACAATTGGCAAAAATACAATAACGGCTAACCAATTTATAAATAGAAAAAAGCAATCTATGCCAGATAAAGATCAAAACATTTTTACAAAAGATATATCTGCTTTTAAATATACAGATCCAATAAAAACAGAAGATATGTATGATAAATCTTTAGCCATGTTACATGAAAGATATAAAAAGAATTTAATAACATTAGATGAATTTAATAAAAAATGTGAACAACTTGGAAAAGTGAGGAAGCAATAGCTTTCTTTTTTCATAAGAAAAGGATAAAAGTTTAAACAAATAAAAATCCCTAACATATAATTATATAGGAGGTTTTTATGTTTGGAGATAGCTTTTTTAAGAAAGTAGAAAAAAAGACAAATGTCGATAAGGACACAATCTTATCTTTAGCCGATAAATTGCAAGAAACTGATATAAAAAATGAAACTGCCATAAGAGATGTAATAAAGAATATAAGCCAAATGACAGGTAGACAAGTTTCTAAAGAAAAAGAAGATAAAATAGTAAACGCTATTTTAAAGGATAATATTCCAAAAGATATGGATAAAATGTTTTAAATAAAAGAACTGTTATATGAATTGAACTTGAAATAGTTCACAACAAAAATAGTTCTTTTTTTTGAAATTCAATCATAAATATTACTGTATAAGGAGATTGTAGATATATGGATAAACAAGAAATTATTAAAAATATAGCGAAACGAAGTGGCGGAGATATCTATTTGGGTGTAGTTGGCGCTGTTAGAACCGGAAAATCAACCTTTATTAAAAAAATGGTAGAAACCTTAATTGTTCCAAATATTGAAGATGAGTATGAAAGAAAAAGAGCTTTAGATGAAATACCTCAAAGTGCAGCTGGTAAAACAATTATGACAACAGAGCCAAAATTTGTTCCCAATAATGCCGCAAACATTAAAATAGATGATTTTACTTGCAATATACGATTAATCGATTGTGTAGGATATATGATTGATAAAGCACAAGGTGCCAGTGACGAAAATGGTCCTAGAATGGTAAAAACTCCATGGTATAATGAAGAAATACCATTTGTAGAAGCAGCAGAAATCGGAACAGAAAAAGTAATCAAAGACCATTCGACAATAGGAATTGTTGTAACAACAGATGGCTCTATTGGAGAATTTGACAGAAATGACTATTTAGAGGCAGAAAATAGAGTCATAGAAGAATTAAAAAACATTGGAAAACCATTTATAATTGTTCTTAATTCTACACACCCATCTTTACCAGAAACCGAAAAACTTGCCGAAAAATTACAAGAAGAACATAATGTCCCTGTCCTTCCAATTAGTGTAGAAGCTATGAATGAAAAAGATATGTTAAATATCTTAAGAGAAGCCCTTTACGAATTCCCTGTTCTAGAAGTAAAGGTAAATATGCCTGAATGGATTGCAATATTAAATCCTGATCACCTCGTAAAAAGAAGTTATATTGACTCTATCAAAGAAAGTGTTATTGAAATAGACAAATTAAAAGATATCGAAAATATAACTAGTCATTTTCTAACCAATGAAATGATTGAAAAAAGTTACTTATCAGATGTTGATCCATCAACAGGAATTGTAACAATCAATTTAACCGCTCCCGGAGATTTATATAATAAAGTATTAACAGATATTATCAAAATAGATGTTCGTAATAAAGCGGATTTACTATCACTATTTCAAGAATTTAATACAGCAAAAAAAGAATATGATCAGATAAAATATGCATTAAAAATGGTAAAACAAACCGGATATGGTGTAGCCACACCATCTATCGAAGATATGAAACTAGATAAGCCAGAAATTATAAAGCAAGGCCCTAGATATGGTGTTAAGTTAAAAGCAGTAGCCCCATCTATTCATATGATTCGAGTAGATGTAGAGTCAACCTTTGAACCAATTATTGGAAGTGAAGTACAAAGTAAAGAACTAATTGATTATCTAATGAAAGATCATGATCAAAATCCAAATGAAATTTGGAAGAGTGAAATTTTTGGAAGAAGCCTTGATTCCATAGTACAAGAAGGAATTCAATCCAAAATTAGTTTAATGCCTGATAATATAAGATACAAATTACAAACAACTCTTTCAAAAGTTGTTAATAAAGGATCTACAAATATGATAGCCATTGTAATTTAAGAGAATCCAGATAGGATTCTTTTTATATTGGAATACTCTTCGCTAAAATTTTATTTAATTCTTCCCCATAGACAAATCTTCCGTGTTCAACAAGCTTATATATATTAGAAATATCTTCTACTGAGCAGTAATATAAATTATTTGAAAAGCGAACATTAGGACAATCACTAATTAAAAAATAATCTTCTGTTTCAAAATACACTTTTTCATCCAAAAAAACCAAAACCCGTAAATCAAGTGAATTTGAATATTCAAGATTATCCAATCGAACAGCATCCACAAATAATCCTACTGTTTCTTCAACATATACTTTTATTTTATAAAATCCCTTAAGATTTAATCGCGTCTTCATTTTCTTTACTAGATTTTTAACAATTTCTATTAATTTATCTTGATCGGTATAATCAGAAATATCTATATAAGAGTTATTAATAAATATTGAAAAATTTTCAGAAGAAGAAACCTCAACTTTCATATATTCACCTATACTAATATATGAAAAAGACTTAGATAGTTTCCTAAACCAAGTCTTCTATTTTTTTAATAACTTCTTTTACTCCTAATTTAGTTACACTAGAAAAAACAATCAAATCATCTCCTACAACTAAATCCAAAGTATCTAGTATTACTTTTAAAGCATGCTGTTTCTTACTTCCACCCACTTTATCTGACTTTGTAGCAATCACCGTAACTGGCAAATTATAATATTTTAAAAAGTTATACATTAATAAATCATCTTCTGTTGGTTTATGTCTGAAGTCAATCAACATAAAAACTCTTTTTAATTGTTCTCTCTTTTCTAGATACTCTTCAATCATCATACCAAATTTAGCTTGTGTTTTTTTATCAACAGCAGCATACCCATAACCCGGAACATCAATTAAATAAAATTGATTATTAACATTATAAAAATTTAAAGTTTGTGTCTTACCAGGGGTAGCCGAAGTATGAGCCAAATTTTTTCTAGATAAAACAGAATTGATAAAACTACTTTTTCCTACATTGCTTCTACCAACAAGTAAAAATTCAGGTTTTCCTTCGGTTGGATATTGACTTCTCCTAGTTGCTACAATTTCAAGAGATACGTCTTTAATAATCATTGTTCTCACCTTCTTTTAAATTTTTTATATAGATAGATAACGCTTTATCTAATTCATTCATTAATTCCATGGCCTGAGAAAAATCCTTTAATTTTACCCCTGCTGCATATTTATGACCTCCACCATTGTATTTTTCAGCAATTTGATTGATTTCTGGCCCTCTTGAACGAATAGATACACGTATTTGATCATTTTTTATATCTTCCGTAATTGTAGCCCAAACTAGCATTTCGTTTATAAAATTAAAGTTATTAATCATATTACCAGGAGATGCACTATCCACTTCAAACTGTTCAAGAACATCATTTGTTATTTTTACATAGCCTAGTTTGTTTTCTGTTACATTCATATGAAGAGAGAGATAACCTTCTAGTCTAAATTCATTTAATGGTCTAGCATACAACTTTTGATACAATCTAGAAAGATCAAATTTATATTTACCTAAAAAATAAGAAATCAAAGAGAATGTTTCTGATGAACAATTATTAAACAAGAAGCGATTAGAATCAGAAACTAACCCAACAAATAACTTTTCTGCAATTTTTCTATCACAATCCAACCTAGTATTTATAATAATGTTCATAATCATTTCACAAGTGGAAGACTTTGTATCTTCTATACATTCTAAATCACAGAATTTTTCGATAAATGGATGATGATCAATTTTTATGGAAAAAGAAAATTGTGAAAAATCTACAGAATCAACTCTTCTTTTATCTGGAGTATCAAGTACAATCAATAAAGCGTCAGAAACTTTTTCTAATTTATCAAGTCTGCCTATATAATTAAATTTAGCACTGCCGCTTCCCACCGCATATACTTTTTTATTGGGAAAAGAAAGCTTTATAGAGTCTCTCAGCGCCAATTGACTAGCCAAAGCATCAGGGTCCACCCCAATATGTCTCGCAATAACGATAGTATCATATTTTTTTATTTCTTTATATATTCTTTTATACATTTTCATTTTCCTATCTATTTATTAAATTAAACGTATCTTCCGCTATCATAAGTTCTTCATCTGTTGGCACAACATAAATTAAAGTTTTTGACTCTTCACTACTAATTTTAGTGAATTGCTGATTTGTTTTATTTAATTCTTTATCAATTTTTATTCCTAAACATTCTAATTTTTCACAAATTTCTTGTCGAATGCTGTCTCTATTTTCTCCAATACCAGCTGTAAAAGCAAGAACGTCACAACCTCCTAATAAAACATAGTATTGTGCAATATAATCTACTACTCTTCTCACAAATTTATTCTTTGCAAGTATACACTTTGAATCTCCTTCAAGAGCTTTAGCAAGAATATCCCTCATATCGCCACTATATTCACTTAGCGCTAACAAACCGCTATTTCTATTTAAATCATCAATAACTTCAGAAGCATTCTTTCCCTCTTTTTCCATAACATAGGGAATAATAGATGGATCAACATCCCCAGATCTACTCATCATAATAAGACCAGCTAAAGGTGTAAATCCCATTGATGTATCAATACTTTTACCATTCTCGATAGCTGTAATAGATGCTCCACTTCCTAAATGGCAACTAATTAATTTAAATTCATCTTTTCCTAATAGTTTTCTGATTTCTCTAGAAACATAGCGATGACTTATACCATGTGCTCCGTACTTTCTAACGCCATACTCTGAGTACCATTTATAAGGAATCGCATATAAATAAGATTCCTCTTCCATAGACATATGATACGCTGTATCAAAGCAAGCAACCATAATAGCATTAGGAAGGAATTCTTGAAATGCTTTAATTCCCATAACATTAGCCTTATTATGCAAAGGTGCAAGAGGAATAAGATTTTCCAATTGTTCCATTACCTTATCAGTAACAATAACAGATTCCTTAAAAACATCTTTTCCCTGAACAATTCTATGTCCCACACCTACAATTTCGTCTAAAGATTTAACAAGACCTAAATTTTGTAATTTTTCTAACAGAGTACTAACTGCTACAGAATGATCCATAAGTTCCATTTCTTCAGAAATCACTTCATCATTAAACTTTATAGTATACTTACTATTATCAATGCCAATTCTCTCAAACAAACCTCTTGCTACTACATTTTTGTAATCCATATCAAAAAGACAAAACTTCAATGAACTACTTCCAGAATTTACAGACATTATTTTCATTAGTACTCCCTCTTTTCTCCAATATATAAATATTATACTACAATAAGATGAATAAACAAACAAAAATTACGTAAGCAAAACAAAAGATAGGCGATGAGGCCTATCTTTTAAGCTATATTTTATAAGCTATATTAGTTATTTGAATTATAGCTTCCACTAACTTGGTTTAATCCATTTTGTACTAAACGTCTAGTAATTTCACCACCAACTGAACCATTGGCACGGCTAGTAGCATCAGCTCCTAAATTTACACCAAATTCATTAGCTATTTCATATTTCATTTTATCAATAGCTTGTTTAGCACCTGGAACTCTCATCTTCATAGAAGAATTCTTTGAATTATTCATTATTTCACCTCCTATACACTAATAGGTTGCGAAATATTTGTCAAAAAATACATAAATTTCACTGGTAATTTATAACAAATTTTTAAATTCAGAATCCTCTTCTGTTACTTTTATAGTATATAAGCCATCAATTGCCTGATCAATCATTTCTTCATAATTAAATTTATTTTCTTCGCTTAGTGCAATACTAAGTTTAGGATTGATTACAGGATGTTTAGGAACAAAAATAGTACAACAATCTTCATATGGCAAAATACTAATCTCATAAGTATCTATTTTTTTCGCAATATCAATAATTTCTAATTTATCAAGGCAAGCAACAGGTCTAATAATAGGCACATTGGTCACACTATTGATAACATTCATACTAGTTAGCGTTTGACTGGCTACTTGTCCAACAGATTCTCCATTAATAATAACAAGAGCTTTCTGTCTTTTTGAAAGTCTATCCATAATCCGATACATCATTCGCCTCATTATAGTAATACAGTAATCACTTCTACAATTTTTATAAATTGCTTCTTGAATAGCTGTAAAATTAATAATATGTAACTGAATAGAATCTGTATATTGAACAAGTTTTTTAGAAAGATCAATTACTTTATTGCGAGCTTCTAAACTAGTATGAGGAATTGCCTCAAAATATACAGCTTCTAATTTTATACCACGTTTCATTGCTAAATACCCCGCAACAGGAGAATCAATTCCTCCCGAAAGCATAAGCATTCCTTTACTTTGCGTACCAACCGGATATCCGCCACTACCACAATAATTATTAAGATAAATGTAGCTATGTTTTTCCCTTATTTCTACCTGAACAAGCAATTCTGGATTATGCACATCAACAGAAATATTAGAAATATTTTTTAAAACAATTCCTCCTAAAACTTTATTAAATTCTTGACTAGAAGGATGAAAGCTCTTATCACTACGTTTTGTTTCTATCTTAAATGTTTTAAAATGACAAGCTTTTACGATTTCTAAAACTTTATTTTTAATAATATTACTATTAGTATCAACAACATACGCAATATGATACATATGAATACCAAAAGTTTTATCAATAATTGTTTTTATACTATCCAATTCAGAATCTTTAAATTGAATATACATTCTTGCTCGATCTTTACTAATTTTAACATCAAAATTTTTTAATTTATTTTTAATATTATTATACAAAGTATTTATAAAAAAATTACGATTTGCTTTTTTAGTACTAAGTTCACCGTATTTAATAAGAATTACTCTATCCATAGTATCCCTCCGAAAAATTATTCTAACATAGAATTTCAAAAAATCAATTTCTCATATAAAGATAGTGCACAACACTTGCGCACTATCTATTCAACAATTTGCTTCTCTATTTTAGAAAACGCATCTTTTTCTGCTAAAGATAAAGTTTTAATACCAATATTTAAAGCATTTTTATAATCTCCTCTAAAAAATTTATCTTCAGCAGCATTAAGTCCAGCAGAAATTTCCTCAGATAAAGATCTGTATCTATTTCCATATACAATGATTCGCTCTGTAAGTTTAGCATTTTTTATCATCTCATTAGTAGTATCATAAAGTTTTAATACCAAATCTCGAGCAGTATCCACTCTTGTATTTAACGTTCCAATAACAATCGGCTTTTTTTGAAGTTCCTTTATAACTTCTTTAATAGCCTCATTTGCTTCGGACAATTGTACAAAATAATTATCTGTTATAACTGGTAATTTATAACTTCTCATCTTTCTTTTGCAATCTTTTAAAAATACTTGAATTTCTTCTAATTGTTCTCTAGCTCTTTGTTCATCATCGTACATATTACCAAGAGATTTTAACGCCTTATCTAAATCGTCTTCCAATGTCTTCAGACGAACACTCAATTCTTCCAGCTCTTTACGAACAATAGAATATGGAGAAGAATTTGTGTCTACTTTAGCTAAAATTTTACGATAATCATCGTTAATAACAACTAAGCTCTTATTGACATCATCAATAATTTTCACATCATCATCATTCAAATCATATAAACTTTTAATATCATCCAATTGCAAATAAATATCTTTCACTAATTGATTTGTATTTTCAATTTTACGAGAGAAGTCTTTTTCTGCCTCTTCATAAACTTTTCTAGCTAATCGTTCTTTTTCAAAATCTATAAATAAAGAATCTAAATACTCTAACATAGTCTTTAAATCTAACATACAGTCCTCAAGATTTAAAACCTTTACTTTATCTAGAATAGAATCTATATTTTTCCTGATTTCATTAATGTTATACTCAATATTTAAGTATTCTAAAGGGAAACCTTTTTTCATCATGTCTTGATACATATTATCAATTTCTTTTATTCGGTTAGGAATAATTTGCTTAGCCATCAACAAAACATCTGGAACTTCGTTTACTAAAACTTCCATATGCTCAATCATCGCATCCAAAGCTTTTACAATATGAACGACTTCGTTATACTCATTCACTTCCATTGCTTTTTCAAAATCTAAAAATCTCTTTTCAATATTTTCAAGTTGCAACGCTATCGCATCTTGCATGTCGTCATATAATCGTTTATGATCTTGAAAATCTTTATTTAGAACACGATATTTTGTCTTTAATTTTGTCACGATGGAACGATATTTTTCCTCACTGGCAGTAATATCTTTTATTTGTTCTAACAAATAATTAGCCGATTCTCTAACTTTATAAATCTCAAGCTCTGTTTTTGCCATTTGATAACTACAATTCTTGTAATCTCTTTTATCAACATAAATATCTAAATCTATTAACATATCATCAACTAAAGTAAGGCGATTTTCTCTAATATTAATAAATTCATCATGCCACTTATTATACTTTTCTTCCATTCTATCATTTTTAATAATAGGCTCTACTTTGGATAATTCTAATAAAACAGGTGTGCTAGCCACTTGATTTCTCTCTATTTCTAACTTTTTTAGCTTATCTTTATAATATCTATTTTCTGCTTTTCTTATAAAATGAAGAATAACAATGACAATAACAATCATAAAAATAATTATTGAACCAATAATTAAATACTGTTCTTGCATATTATCACCTCTACTCCTTATATAATAACATTTTAACACAATCATTCGTCAATTTTCCACTATTTTAGCAAATTAATTCATTAAAGCCACTTCAAACAGAAAAATTCCTTGACAATACAACAACTTTAACCTATAATTAAAAATGCAATTTACTTGAAACAGCAGATTTAGAATATTTTAATGTGTCTTTGCTTATAGTTTAGTAACTATGCTGTTTATGTGAAACAAAGACTCCCTAGGATATGACTAAATCATTTCAACTAATTTGTAGACTAAGGAAAGGAGAGATAATATGTCAAGATACACTGGTCCAAGCTATAAACAAGCTCGTCATGTTGGATTTTCTACTAGTGAAACTGGTAAAGAATTAGCAAGAAGACCTTATGCCCCTGGACAACACGGTAATGATCGCAAAGGAAAATTATCAGACTATGGAACACAATTAAAAGAAAAACAAAAAGTACGCTTTATGTACGGGGTAAATGAAAGACAATTCAGAAAAACATTTGATGAAGCTGCTAAAATGAAAGGTATCCACGGAACAAACTTCCTAAGATTACTTGAATCTAGACTAGATAACTTAGTTTATCGTATAGGGTTTGCTAATACGCGTCGTGGAGCTAGACAACTTGTAAATCACGGACATGTAACTGTTAATGGAAGAAAAGTCGATATTCCTTCTTATAGAGCAAAAGTTGGAGATGTCATTTCATTAAAAGAAGATGATAAAAACTTAAAAGTAGTAGCAGAAGCTTTATCTAAAATTACAAAAAGAGTTGAATTCATTACTTATGATGAAAACAAAATGGAAGCAACTTACGTAAGACTTCCTGAAAGAAATGAGCTTAATGCGGATATAAATGAATCGCTAATTGTTGAATTCTATAACAAATAAAACTTAGAAATTTCTAAGTTTTATTTTTTTATATCAATTTCTTCAAAATAACAATTTGATACAGGAAATCTTAATAAATCCTTGTTCAAATCACTGTTTAACAATATATGATGCAACGCTCTAATAACTGCTCCATGACTAACGATTAGAATTGTGGTATTATCATTATATTTTTCTAATAAATAATCTATCAGGCTACGACAACGCTGGAAAACATCTTGAATGGGTTCTACATGATATTTATTATAATTAAGATTATAATCCCAAAATTTAACACCATCATACTCATCTACTGACTTTCCTTCTAACTCTCCAAAATCACGTTCAAGAAGTCTTCTATCAGGAATCATTTCCACCTTGTCTCCTACTAAAAGAAAGGCCGTTTCAACAGTTCGTACTAAAGGAGACATATAACAAACATCAATAGGAATATCCTTTAATTTTTCCCTTAATTGCTTTACCTGGAATCTACCTTTATCATTTAAAAGAATATTACTTCTTCCCTGAATGAGTCTATCTTTATTATAATCTGTCTCTCCATGTCTAATTAATACTATTTTCATGAGTTCCTTTCTACAAAAAAGTTTTCTAAAAACTTTTATTGATAAATTGCTACAGAATATTTCTTTTTTCCACGTCGTATAACGGCATATTTATGATGTAACAATTCATTTTTAGTAACAAGATAATCTAAATTGAATATTTTATTCCCATTAAAAGTAATGGATCCATTTGAAATAAACTCTCTAGCTTCTCGTTTACTATTACAAACACCACTTTGAATCAATAAATCAATCAAAGAAATATCTTCTGTTATATAAAATGGATCAAAGCCTTTAAATGCTTCTTCCAATTGAGACTCTGTTAAACTAGAAACATCTCCACTAAATAAGGATTCACTAATCCTAACGGCGTCATTATACGCTTCTTCGCCGTGCAAATCGGTAATAACTTCCCTAGCTAAAGTTTTATGAGCTTCTCTAAGATGTGGATTTTCATTATGATTTCTTTCAATTTCTTCAATTTCTTCTTTTGTTAAAAAAGTCAACTTCTTTAAATAATCAATAATCATACTATCTTCTAAATTTATCAAGTATTGATATAATTCATAACTAGACGTTTTATTTCTATCAAGCCATAAAGCATTGCCTTCCGTTTTTCCAAATTTAACACCATTGGAATCAGTAACCAAAGGCATAACCATTCCATATACTTCCTTATCTAGTTTCTTTCTAACAAGTTCAATACCAGAAGTTATATTTCCCCATTGATCTGAACCAGCAACCTGTAAAGTACAACCTCTTTCCTCATATAAATGTAAAAAATCAAGTGCCTGTAGAATCATATAAGAAAATTCTGCATAAGTAATTCCTGTTTCCATTCTAGATTTAACCTTATCTTTAGCAAGCATATAATTAATATTAAAGTATTTCCCATAATCTCTTAAAAAATCAATGATATTAATATCTTTAATCCAATCATAGTTATTAACAACTTCAAAACCAAAAATTTCTTCTGCTTGTCTTTTTAAACCAATAAAATTCTTTTCTACCTCTTCTTTAGAAATCATAGGACGTTCAGCAGTAGGTTTAGGATCTCCAATTAAACCTGTAGCTCCTCCTACAAGCAATATAGGATGATGGCCTGCTTTCGCAAGCCTCTTAGAAATTAAAAATGATGAATAATGACCAATATGCATAGAATCCGCTGTAGGATCCGTTCCAATATAAAAAGTAAGGCCTCCTGAATTTAGTTTATCAACTAATTCAGGACTACTTATATCTTGAACCAAACCTCTCCATTTCAATTCCTCAAAAAAAGTCATACCAATTCCTCCTAACTTAAAATATTATTATAAACGAAAAACTATTCATCTAATAAGGACGAATAGTTCGCGGTACCACCTTAATTCATAAATAAATTTATGCACTTTATATCTTAACGCGATAAACGTTTTTCTCCTGATAATGTAATTCAAAAGAATAATTATTCTAGTTCCCACCAACCACTAGATCTCTATCAATAATTATAATTTTTACTAATTTATCAATCATCAAAAATCTATCTATATTATAGCATAAAATTATAATTATTCAACAATTTTATAAAAATTATACTTCTCTACAACGATTCTGTTGCATATAATCATCGCCATATTCATTTGGAGCTGAATCGGCTTTAGCAACATCACTTCTAACGAGACCATCCCAAGACATAAATCCGCCATTCACAGAATACACGCTATCATATAAAACAGGGTAGATCCAAACAGCGTTAGGATTTTTATTCATTTCAACATAACCAACAACATCTCTATTTCCCCATGGAGACTTTCCGCCTTGTTGTAGAAGTTCTACATCGCTACCATTTGCAGTATCTATTCTTATAAAATAGTCTCCATTTGGCAACGCTGATGCTACTGCCCATGTTGTTCCACCATCGGTTGTACACTCAAGGCCATCCGAATCCCAAAGTGTTTTAGCTGCTTTAGCATAGTTTTGTGCTAGATTAACAAATTGATCCTTTCTGGCATTTTCGATAGTCCTATTGATTGCGGGAATTGCTGCAAACATTAAGATTCCCATAATTACAATAACTGCTAGTAATTCTATTAATGTAAATCCTTTTTTCTTCATATACTTTATACTCTCCTTCTATCTTATTCTGTATAAAGTATACCCCTACCCCCCAGACTTTTGTCAATCACAAAAAAAGAAGCTTATTTTATTTTGCTTCTAATTTTTTTACTACTTCTTTAGTAACTTCTAATACTTTTTCTTTTACTTCTTCTGCAGCATCTCTTAGGATAGGCGTTCCCTTCTCAATAGCCAAATCAACTAAATCACTTGCTTTTTCTTTTAAATCTTTTGCTTTTTCTTTCGCAATTTTTAAAGCTTTTTCTTTATCTAAATCAGAAAGTTCTTTTTTTATTTCTTTTACTTTTTTATCAAATTCTTTTTTCACTTCGTCAACATCAATATTTCTTACTTGCCCCATTAATTCATCTAATTTTGCCATTAATTCTTTTCTAGTTTCGCTGCCTTTCTTTGGAGCAAATAACACTCCTAATCCTGCACCAACTAAGGCTCCTGCTAAAAATCCTAATCCTTTTTTCTTACTCATAAATATCCTCCTCATCTTTCTTTTTCTTTTTCTTCTTAAAAATTTTAAAAACAAGGCTAGCTATAGAATTAACAATGGTATCACTAAACATAGCAATACTATCTGTTACCTTGTCAATAATGGAAAAGGTCCCATTCAAAGAGTTTACCTTATCTTCAATATTATCAACAACTCTATCTACTTTATTTAAAATAAATATTAACCTTATTCCTAAAACAATTAATACTACTAATAATATTATTCCAAATGTATATAATAATACAGGTAAAATGAAATTTAATGTATCCATGTTTCCTCCTTACTCTTCTTCTTGATACATAGAATCAATTAAATCAAAAAGATTATCATCATCTTCTTCTACAGTTGCATGTTCTTTTACTCTGCTTCTCGTTTCTTTTACTGGTTCTACAGACTCCTCTGTATTGCTTTCTTCCTTTACTTCTTCATCTTCTCCCTTTGTCACAAGTTTTACCTCAAAGGAATCAACTTTTGTATCAAGTTCAACAGGCGGCTCTTCATTAATCAACTTTTTAGGTTTTTTTTGAGTAGCGTCAACGTAATCAACATTATACTCTAATCCCAAATCTTCAAAATATTCTAAAGCATCTCCAACAGTTACCTCTTTAACAGTTGGTTTCTCTTCCTCCGAACTCAAATCAAATAATAAATTGGAATCTTCTTCTTTTTCTTCAACTTCAAATTTTGGTGAAGTCTTTTCTTCTTCTAATGAACTAGCTATATCATCAGATAAATTACCATAGGCTTTTCTTCTTACCTCATCAACGTTCATTCTCTCTCTAGCATAACTACTAGTCAATCTAAGCTCCTTTTTAGGGCCAATGTCTTCTTTTTTATAATTCTTATCTAAAATACCATAGATAGGAGAAATAATAGGAGATGGCTTAAAATAACCGCTTTCTTCTTTTTTCTCATACGAACCATATTCATGAACCGATATTCTAGTAGATTCATCAATCCCATATGGTTGTTTAGGCCTATCTTGTGTTTTCCGATAATAAATATTTTCAGAGTTACTCCAAGAACTTGTTGGCCACGCCTCATCATTAATAACCTTAACTATTTGAGGTTCCGGTACTGCATAGTTTTCTTCTACCACTAAATCATCATCTTCAATTACTTTGAAGCTATCAGTAGAATCTAATATATTATCCTCTTCAACATTTTCATTATCAGATGCTTCTACTTCTTCCTCCGCTATAGATTCAGAATTAGAAGCTGATTTTTTATTAGGGAAAATAACCTTTTTAGCAATTGGTTTTTCCTCTTTTGTTTTATCTTTTAGAATGTCCATAACACTTCGTTTTTCTTTTTTAGGACTTTTCTTCTTTGGTTTTACATCAACTTCCACATATTCTTCTTCAAACAATGCGTCTTTGATTTTATCAAATATTTTCATGTTTCACCTCTTCAATCTACTGATTATCAAGTTCAATTTGTTCTTGATCTTTTGCTTTTTTATATTCTTCTCCTTCATATTTACTAACAACATCTAAGAAATCTTCTTGAGAAGAAGAGTCATCATCAAACAGAGTAAACGTTTCTTCTTTATAATCCAAAACATTTTCTCCTATCAAACTCTCTAAAATATCATCATTAAATTTTATAGAACGTAATATATATGCCATATTATTTAATGCATAAACCAAATTGTTTTTAGAAATTTTAGCCTCTATTTTCGTGTAATTATAAACAAATTGAACAAAATAGCAATCTTTAAATTCATCTATTTGAAGATACCCTGTTTTATCATTATAATTTAAAACAGCTGAATAATATAAAGAACCATCAACATCATAATGAATTTCAATTTTATGAAAATAGCTAACAACATCTACATATAAATAATACTTATTACTATATTTGTCCTGTAATATAGCATTATATTCTTGTTTATTTAAAAATTTTAACCCTTTAGGAACATAATACTTATATCCATCATAATTCACATTATAAGAACTAGCTTTTCCTGAAAAAATAACGTCTAAATTTTTATCAACATCTACTTCATTTAAATTTGTTATAGAACATCCAGTAACCATCAATAGAAAACTACAGAGCAATAGAACTATTTTTTTCATATTTCACCTACTCTTGTATAATTATACCAAATATTTTACAAATGTAAAATACTATTTATAAATAAAAGAAAAATAAAAATTAATTCGGGTATACTAAAATTGACTTTTAAGACTATTTTTTATATGATGTATGTAAGTATCGAGGAGGGATAGAATGGATCTAGTAAAGTTAACTGCTCAAGAATTTGAAAATTTTGCGAAAGGTCATGAACAAATAACATTTCATCAGACAAAAGAATGGGCCAAGCTAAAAGATACAAATAATTGGAGACATTATTATATTGGATTAAAAGATAAAAATACAATAAAAGCCGCAGCACTACTCCTTGCGAAAGAAATTCCCATTATTAAAAAGAGATTATTTTATTCTCCTAGGGGAATATTAATTGATTATAACAACAAAGAGTTATTAAAAGAATTTACTATAAAGATTAAAAAGTTTTTAAAACAAGAAAAAGGCTTTTTACTAAAAATAGATCCTCTTATAGAATATATAGAACGAGATAATAATGGAAACATAGTAAAAGATGGATATAATAATAAAAAAGCCTTTCAAAATTTACTAGAAGTAGGATATAAACATTTTGGTTTTAACTTAATGCAAAATACTCTTCAACCCAGATGGATGCACGTTATAGAAACTGAAGGAAAAACAGAAGAAGATATTCAAAAAGAAATGGAATCAAAGACTAGACAAATATTAAGAAAAAATGAACGTTGTGGTATAACAACGAGAGAAATCACAAGAGAGGAACTCCCTTTATTCAAGAAAATAATGCAGCATACATCTGATAGACGAGAATTTGTAGATCGCCCATTATCTTATTATCAAAATATGTGGAATTGTCTACACAATTCAGGAATTATGAAAATACTGATAGCGGAAATAGATTTTGATATATATGAGAAGAATACAAAAGATGAATTAGAAGATGCCAAAAAAGAGTTAGAATCCAGGAAATATAAGTATGAAAATAATTTGTTAAAGATGAATGAAAACAAGTATAATACGAGTAATAAACAAGATCAACAAACAATTGACAGGTTAAACAAACAACTAGATAAAATTAAAAACTTAAAAGAAAAATACGGAGCAAAAACTGTCCTTGGAGGAATTTTATTTCTAATATATGGAAATGAAGTATTAAGTCTTCACGGGGGATCTCTTGCTGAATTAATGCAGTTTCAATCTGCATATACAATTCACTATGCGGGTATAAAATACGCAATTGACCACGGGTATAAAAGATATAATTTTTATGGTATCACAGGCGATTTCAGACCAGAAAATCCTTTGTATGGACTCTATCTTTTCAAAAAATCATTTGGTGGACATGTAGTAGAGTTAGTAGGAGAATTTGATTTAGTGATTCGAAAAGATATTTACTATCTATATAAATTTGCCTTTAAAGCATATAAATCTCTAAAAAATGTCAAATGTAAATTAAAAAAATAAAAGTTCTAAATCAGAACTTTTATTTGTCTGTAGCAATAACGGAGTAAATTGGGCATCCTTTTGAAGAAAACTTATCTTCATATTCGGTAGTAATAATTTCTTCTTGCATATTCTCATGCAAGTTCAAATGAATATCCCGCAAAATATACCCATGTTCACTAAAACTCTCCAAAGAATAAGTAAATAAATCCCTGTTATCTGTTTTCATATATATTTCTTTTTTATCTTTAAAAATACTATCATATTTTTGTAAGAACACAGAGCTAGTGAGTCTTCTCAAACTATGACGTTTCTTAGGCCATGGATCAGAAAAATTCAAATAGATTCTAGAAACCTCCTTATGAAATGCTTCATCAATCATTAAAGCATCCATACGAACAATTTTTAAGTTATCAAGACCTTCTGGTATCTTCTGTAAAGCTCTTGCAACAATACTATCATATTTTTCAATACCAATAAAATTAATATTAGGATACTTTTTAGCATTTTCAATAATAAATTGCCCTTTCCCCATTCCAATTTCTATGTATAATGGTTGCCTTTTTAAAAACGCAGTTTGCCATTTACCAATATATTGTTGAAAATCTCCAACAAAATAAGAGGAATTATCCATTATAAATTGTTTTTGTTTAACATTTCTAAGTCTCATAAAACCACCAAAAATATTTTATCACATAAAGCCACATTATGCATATAATAAAACGAAAGACAGGTTGATAAAATGAACGAAAATTTTGACTATCCATATATGCCAAATCCATACATGCCACCAAACTATTTTCCAATGCAGCAAAATCAAAGAATAGAGGAAGAAATTAGAAAATTAAAATATGAAGTAGCAAGATTAAAAGAAAGAGTAAGTAGTTTAGAAGGCAAAAATAAAAATGATTATCTTAAAAATGATGATGGACTTTATATGATGTGAACACTTATGTGTTCTTTTTTGTTGAATTTTGATTTTTTATGCTATACTGAACATAACAGAAAGAGATGAGAAAATATGACAAATCTTAAGATTTTAACAAAAAAGGAATATAATGATTTCTTAAATAATGTTCAAATAAATCACCTTTTTACAGAAACGGTTTTATGGGCAGAATTTCAAAAAGTACAAAATAATATTACGCCATATTATTTAGGACTAATAAACGAAAAAGGAGAAGTCCTTGCCACTGTTTTATTACTACAAAAATATATATCTCAAAAATATTCCTATTTCCAAGCACCAAACGGATATATAATAGATTATAATAACCAGGGTTTAGTAAAAGAAATGACAACCGGTATTATAAAATTTATAAAAAAGAAAAAGGGAATTTTATTAAAGATTAAAACCGATAATACCGAAAACATTAATAATAGCTTGAAATATCTAGGATATAAACATATAACTTCTGACGCTAATATATCGATAATAAAACTAGACAGAACGATAGAAGAAATTAAAAAAAATCTTCCAAAATCAACGATTGAAATAATAAATGAATACGAAAAATTAGAAACAGAACTTGAAATTGGGACAAAAAAAGATTTAGAAGAAGCCTATTTCTTAATAAAAGACAACTCCCCTAGTATAAATCAAAAATATTTTGAGACATTACAAGAAATATTTGGTAATAATGAGGAAGTAAAATTAACCATTTTTATGGAAAAACTAAACCTTTCCAAAACTATTAAAAGTCTCGAAAAACATTTAAAAAACATCAATAATCAAATATCTATATTGCCTATTGATAACTTAAGCAAAAACGCAAAAGATAAGCTTACACAACTAACAAAGCAAAAGGAAGACATAAAAAAAGAAATAACAAAATATAAAGATATAAAATTAGAAAAAGGATCAGCTCTTACTATCAATACTCATATGGTAATAGAATATCAAAAAAAGGCATGGATTATTTATAGTGGAAAAGCAAAGCAATTCTCTGAAGACGGATTCCTATATAGTAGTCTTTCAAAAATTATTGCTTACTATAAAGAAAAAGATTATAAATTCATCTATGAACTAGAAAATAATTATACAAAGAAATTTAACGAAGAAGTTTATCTAGGAAAAAACAATTGGATAATACCTATTTCTAAAATAAAATATATGTATTATAAAAATATTGATCATAGAGACTTCATTAACGAAAAACAAAGTATCATCTGATACTTTGTTTTTTCTTTATTGTAATTTCAACCGCACCATTTTAATTATATTTTAATTCTATATCATATGCACATTTGTAGTCAAATATTTTCCTTGGCATACTGTTTATTTCAAAACTTATAT
>Ga0310690_10003929_pt1 | contig 21689 bp, 22 predicted proteins | sample AusTroGonzalo_MG_2_FD_207661 | JGI IMG/M metagenome (GOLD analysis project Ga0310690, IMG submission 207661) | Bovine rumen microbial communities from tropical cattle in Woodstock, Queensland, Australia - Gonzalo_04 (v2) (version 2) | ecosystem: Host-associated > Mammals > Digestive system >... | reverse complement strand
CCACTCCGACATTGTGGGAGATGAAGGATTCGAACCTCCTAAGCCGAAAACGGCAACAGCTCCACTTGAGAACAGTTCGCTGGATGATTCTTTAACAAGAATCTTATCTCTCTGTCCCAACTCTCCTACGTTGGCGCTCTCCCTTGATTTTGTGCCGATGACAGGACTCGAACCTGTATGGGCTTTCGCCCGCCACATCCTGAATGTGGTGCGTCTACCAGTTCCGCCACACCGGCGATTTATTGTGCCCAGGACAGGACTTGAACCTGCACGGGGATACCCCCACCAGCCCCTCAAGCTGGCGCGTCTACCAATTCCGCCACCTGGGCATTGTTGAGTAGGAAGGACTCGAACCTTCAACTTTCTGATTCAGAGTCAGATGCTCTACCAATTGAACTACTACTCAATATTTTGCAGTGCCACCGGGACTCGAACCCGGATTTCCAGCTTGAGAGGCTGGCCTCCTAACCGGTTAGAGGATGGCACCATTGGCAGAAGTGGAAGGAATCGAACCCTCATCTGTGGTTTTATTTTTACAAGCGAATTAAAGGCTCTCACAGGACCTTACTCTGTATGGAGACCACCATTCTACCATTGAACTACACTTCTATCTTGTAGGGAAATTGGGACTCGAACCCAAAGCTACACCTAATGGTTTCGGTGTCGGTTTATGTACCATTAACCTATTTCCCAAAATACTTATAAGTATAGTCTTTCGACCGTGGGTCAGGAGGGATTCGAACCCTCGACTCCCGCCTTAAAAGGGCGGTACTCTACCACTGAGTTACTGACCCGTAATGGGTTTTCTTCAAGTTCTTTCTTTTTTGTTCTGAGAAGTGTCTGGAAAACTTGTGCGACCGGTTGTCGCTTTCAATACAGCACCCATATAGCGTCACCAAAAAAACCACTCCTCCGGCCTCTCTTCCAAACATATAACAGAAGGTCTTCTTCCATTTGGGGCACCACTCCTAAGAAAGTATTTTAGAGCTCGTATTATTACTTTCCAATGTAAGGATTGCCTTCTATGTTTGCGTGGAATAGCCTCTACCACGAACTGCATTTTGTGTCTTAACAGTCATCGACATCGGGTGAATGGTGGGACTCGAACCCACGACCTCTGGTTCCACAGACCAGCGCTCTAAAACCGACTGAGCTACATACACCATAATATTTTACAGAACCAAGTCGCTATCTCGGAATGGATGTTTCTATACCTTGGGGACCACAGCTACTCACCTTCCGTCGGCCTTTCGGCTTACTCAAACAGCACCATTGTCTTTCGACTTCTGTAGTGGGAGAGGAGGGATTCGAACCCCCTGCGTATCTTACGTAACGGATTTACAGTCCGCCGCCACTCCACCATCGTAGCCGCTCTCCCGTTCAAACTTATTTTAACCATCCAGTATGTCAAAGAACCTTTTTTGCAAAGATACTATATTTTTTTCTTTCTGCAAAGAAAAATTTAATTTTTTTGTGACCTCGGTGGGACTCGAACCCACAACCTTCTGATTAAGAGTCAGAAGCTCTACCAGTTGAGCCACGAGGTCATTGACTCATAACAAAAAATGGGGTGCTCTGCCACTATTAGCACCAATGTTTCATTTTAGTCACCCGCCAAATAGAAACTTCAATCTAAAAGATTGTGGAAATGCTTGCATTATAAGTGCAGACGACAGGACTCGAACCTGTAACCCATATGGGAGCGGTTTGAACCCGAAAACTTGCTGTCCAATTCTTTATCAAGAATCTGTTGATATTGGACCGCCGTGTTTACCAATTCCACCACATCTGCAATTTTCTCCGGCGTACCGATGGTAGGACTCGAACCTACACGGACTTTCGTCCACCTGCTCCTAAGGCAGGCGTGTCTACCATTCCACCACACCGGCGTTTGTGGAGTTATACAGATTCGAACTTCGTCTTCCAAACATCCTCCAATGTTCCTTTGTCGTATGTGAGGTCTGACGAAAAGGTAAAAAGTTTTATAAAACCTCTGCTCCCGCTCCCGTAACAACTGTGGCCACAACTGTTACGGCCGGCTTCCAGCCCGTTTAAGCGACCTTAACCCCGTTTTTTTTTGAGCGGATGATGGGAATCGAACCCATTCATCCAGCTTGGAAGGCTGGCATACTACCGTTGTACTACACCCGCATATCGTTGTGAGGGAGGGATTCGAACCCCCGTACCCCTTTCGGAGAACAGATTTACAGTCTGTCGCCTTTAACCACTCGGCCACCTCACAATATAAAGGTCGGGGTTTCGTATCAATCTTACTCGAGTACTACGCCGATTGAGTGTTATCCCCTGGATAGACCTTTTCCGGTGTATACTTCCGGAGTCTATCTTTAATGTGGGATTCCAGGGAGTTGAACCCCAGCCTCTGGATTTTCAGTCCAGCGTACAATAACCACCTATACGAGAATCCCAAAATATACCGGTTATTTCCACATCCACCGGAAGTAGTAGTACCCTTAACACAATGTCCGGACATTGTGACACAATCATACTCCTCTTGTGTTTTGTGGGTAGAGAAGGACTCGAACCTTCGACCTCATGCGTATCAGGCATGCGTTCTAAACCAACTGAACTACCTACCCAGTTTAGTTGCAATTCATGACTTGCAACCCAGATTCGATTGCCGCCTCAAACTCCAGCGGTGTCGACTGTTTACGTTACACGGAAGGGGCTACCTCCCTGGAAGGTTCTCTACCTTCCCAATCGGTTCTGTTTGTGGACACAGACGGGTCTCGAACCCGTGACCTCCTGACTGCCAGTCAGGCGTTCTTCCAACTGAACTACTGGCCCATATTCCGATATTTTACCAAATTCGCTTGAACGAATCGAGTCCATACTATATGGTATATCGGAAACCATACAAACGGTTTGTACACTTTGGTAAACCGATAAACGTTCAACAACAAACGGTTTGTTGCCAACCAATAAGACATTTCAAGATGCCTTATTTAACGGATGTGCAGTCAATGCTGCTTATCACATCTTTATAACGTTAGTATCCGTTAGTATTGTGGACACATGTGGGACTCGAACCCACGACATCCTGCGTGCAAGGCAGGCGTTCTTCCAACTGAACTAATGGCCCAGATATGTGCGGGATGATGGATTCGAACCAACGACCCCCTGGTTGTAGGCCAGGTGCTCTGAACCAACTGAGCTAATCCCGCATAAAGGAGAGTTTTATCGTAAACTCTCAACCTAAACCGTCCGACATACGGAAGGAAAGTGATATCGGCTTTCCTATATTTGTGCCGGCGGAAGGACTCGAACCTTCGTCTCCGCCTTATGAGAGCGGCGCAAGAAACCACCTCCGCTACACCGACATTTTGTTGGGAGGGCAGGACTCGAACCTGCGACCACTGCTTTATCAGAGCAATTAGAAAAAGGTTCGCTGTTCGATTCTTTCACAAGAATCTTTTCATATAGTGCTCTACCCACTGAGCTACCTCCCAAGTTGTCCCGGAGGGACTCGAACCCCCAGCCCACAGAACCAAAATCTGTTGTGCTACCATTGCACCACGGGACATCGTATAATAAAAAATCCCACACTTTCTTGTGAATGTGTGAGATGTTGGATATTATCGAGATAAACCGGTTTTGGATTCAAAATTTATACAATTCCACACTCACACGAGATATATGCAAAGAGGACGAGTAACGCTTGATAAAACCAGCGATACATCCCGCACTTAATCTCAATATGTTGTTTTATTGCATTCATTTCTCTTTTATTTATGAAAATTATTTTTCGAAAATTTTTGGAGCGGGAGATGGGACTCGAACCCACGACCTGAACCATGGCAAGGTCCCGTTCTACCACTGAACTACTCCCGCATTAAGCGGCTTTCCGTCCCTACTAACCTAAATTTCAAGACGGCATTATCTAACGGTGTGAAACAACAGTCTGCATTATATTTATTCGTCGACAGCACAGACTATGTTTGCCGCTTACAAATATCACCGGATGGTTTACTTTAACGTCTAAACCTAAACCACCAAAGACGAGTTGTCCGTTTAGGCGGACTACTGCTGCTACAACCGGACTCGAACCGGTGTATGGGATTTATAACACTACCTTTATCAGTATACCCACAGGGCGTCCCGAAATAAATTCTACTGCGTCCTCGCTTGCCAATCTTGCATATGTAGCATAAAAAGTTGTCACCCAAATGTCCGCTTCACAGCAGGTGAAACAGTGACATAGTTTCTTTCTTTTGCATATGAATAAAACATTGAGACCACTGTTGGGGTCGAACCAACAAGGGAGGCATACCACGGAGGTTTAGTCCTCGTTATGTGCCGTTTACCGACACTTCCTCAGCAGTTTCAGGAACCCGTCCATCCACCGCCTTCTTTACCTAATTTGAATAAGTGGTCAAATTCTATTTCCAAGTTATACGCTTGTACTCGCCGTTCTCACCCCTGTAACCGAAAGCGAAATTGTTCGGTTCAAGTTCCACGAGTTCATCGAGAACATATTTCCTGTACTTTTTCGCCATCCCTTTCTTCATATAGGCTATGGTCATATGAGGATGATAACTGTATTCGGTGTGCATTTCGAAATTCCTGCCGATTTCCGAATTTGTTTCAACCATCTGTTCCGATGATATGGAACACTTCAACACATCGTATTCTTCATTTTCGAAAATGCTTATGTCCGTTATTCTCGCCTTGTACTCCTCTAACGGTTTCAACACTTTCTTCAACTCTTTAAGCAGACCCAAGTCATTTTCAAGACAAGGTGCAAGTGTTACGTGTGATTCCGTTTCAAGTCCGTATTCGGCATCGTCATCGGGGTCTTCCGAAAAATATAGTTCACTCTTCGGTATCCTTTCTTGCAATCGTAAGATTAATTTCGGCATCTTGAAATCAATCATTAAAAATGAATATCTCTCTTCCATAATAAAAAAATATGTCGGAGTAGCAAGATTTGAACTTGCGACCACTTGGTCCCGAACCAAGCATTCTACCAACTGAACTACACCCCGAAATTTAATTTAAGTCGGGGTAGCAGGACTCGAACCTGCGACCCCCTGGTCCCAAACCAGGTGTTCTGCCAACTGAACTACACCCCGAAAAAAAATCCAAAGCGAAGTGAAAACCCGGTACCCACACAACCGGACATTGACCATTTCCGAGGGAATGATTTTTTGATTCCAGTGAAATCAAGGACTAACCATTTGGAGTGTTTTCACTCCCGCCCTCACTTTGGGAAGACATTCTCTTAATAATTTCCCCTTCCAGCAGTCTTCGATACTGGTCGTAGTAGTCTGTTCGGTTTCATCTTCACGGTGATGAACGAGACAACTTCTTCCGTGTGTTTCCGACTTGAGACCGTTATAGGACAGTCATCGGAGTTTCGATGGTCTCCGTACCCATATTAAATGAGTGTAACCGGGCCGGAGGCAATTATCCATATATAATACCACGACTTCTCTCCCTATACTCTCCGGATGATAATTCCGAACCCTATTCCTCGTGATATTCTGTGGACACAGATGGGACTCGAACCCATGACACCCTGCTTGCAAGGCAGGCGTTCTTCCAACTGAACTACTGGCCCAAAATTGATTCCGCTTTCCGGAATCGTGACCCTTGAGCTTTATTTATACTGACCGAATTAACGGCGTGCGCTTGAAAGGGTGAATTTACACGGTGTGGACCCCGTGGGACTCGAACCCACAACATTCTGCGTGCAAGGCAGACGCTCTACCAATTGGAGCTAGGAGCCCATTTTTAACACGGTTAACCGAAAAACCCATATAACAGTTCTGTCGTCCGTTTATACAAGGTTCATTTTTACCGGAATAAGTGTTTTTTCGGTGAACCGTGTTGATTTGCAATCAGAATCTTTATTCGGTGATTGCTGTAAGAACCTTTACGGACTTCATAGAGCCGGAGGAGGGACTCGAACCCACAACCTTCTGATTACAAATCAGATGCAACTACCATTGTGCTACTCCGGCATTTTGCGGGAATGGAAGGACTCGAACCTTCGACCACCTGATTAACAGTCAGGAGCTACCACCAGCTGAGCTACATTCCCATACATTATAAAAGATGTTGAACTGTTATTGCCGTACTCCGGAAGTTTCGTCACAAGCAGCTTCCGTTGCCACCGCTACCTGATGGCCTCTCGTTTCAGTACTGTGCTGTTCGGGTTGGTCTACCCTTCACGCTTGGACGCTGTAGTTTTAATGCAACCTCGACCGGAACACCAGTCGTACTTGCAATGACCCTTAACCCTTTACATCTTTTGTTTTGCCAGAATCTTTAGGAACTACTGGCATCGTCACATGGCCTTTCAACTTTATCTTGTTTGACAAAGCATCCCGACCCAGCGGTGCGTATGGGACTCGAACCCATGACCCTCGGCGTGACAGGCCGATATTCTAACCAGCTGAACTAACGCACCAGACAAATATTTGTCATTATTTATGTTTTTTCAAAAAGGAAAAATTTACAAGGTTCTTCGATACTTTTAGAAACCCAAATTCTACGTTGTCAAAAGATTTGCTGTTTGAACCTTTAATGACTATTTTTTCCTATGGCGGAGAGTAAGGGACTCGAACCCCTGCCACAACGAGGTGGGCTTCAGATTAGCAATCTGACCAGTTACCACTCCTGCAACTCTCCAAACTAACTCGGAACTATCCGGATTAGTACGCAATTTCGCATTAGTAAAACATTGTGGTCTTTTACACCACTCCATACTGGTATGGCTATAACCAAGCGGGCTTGCTAGTCACATACAATTCCGAGTTAAATCGGTTTTGTGAGCACAGCAGGATTCGAACCTGCAACTTACGGCTTAGAAGGCCGTTATTCTTCCAGTTGAATTATGCGCCCATAGATGTTATGGTTGCAACAAAACCGTAACCAGTTTTCCATACTTGTTTTTCGGTAAGCGACTTTTCCGATGTACCTTCTCTTACAAGGGTGATGAATCTATTTAAGGTTCACCTTCCTTTTCCGTTCTGCAATCCTCTGTTTAAACCTAATTCTCATAGATGCCGTGTCACCACGGTGTGAGTTCACAACTGATACGATTTCATAACATCTTTGCTGGGAGGGCAGGACTCGAACCTGCGACCACGGTCTTAAAAGGACTGAATAATGTATCGCGTTTGATTCTTTTACAAGAATCCCAAAATACGTGCTCTAACCAACTGAGCTACCTCCCAATCTGATATATTCTTTTGGCGGAGGGGGAGGGATTCGAACCCCCGGACCCCGTTAGAGGTCAACGGTTTTCAAGACCGCCGCAATCAGCCACTCTGCCACCCCTCCAAATGAAAGATTGATTGCAATAACCCCGTTCAATCTTTCGAAAACGTGCCGACCTACGATTCGGATGCCGAGTTTGACTGATGTCAGGGACTAGCACATCTTCGTTCCCTTGTACTTCGGGCTAATTGGTAGCGGAAGCCGGACTCGAACCGGCGTAGAACGGCTTATGAGACCGTGCTGGGACCATCTCCAGTCTATTCCGCAATATATTTTTGACATTATGACCAGACTCGAACCGGCAGTACCTATATGTTTGTGATATAGGGCAACTTTTACGTCCCACTCCCAGGACTTCCATCTGGCTGCTCACAACAGCAGTTACAGGCGAGGGTTTACCAATTTCCCTTCACATAATGTTCTTTTGTGATACGACACGACTCGAACGTGCATCACCCGGTGCTGCCCACCGAGCGTCCTAACCGTTAGACGACGTATCTGGCCTCCTGTTAGCTACTCAAAAGACCAATAAAAGTACTTTTAAACCAGCACTCCCGACGAGACTCGAACTCGTAATCTCCGCCGTGAAAGGGCGGTGTCCTAACCTATTAGACGACAGGAGCATATTATGTAGCTCGACCAAGAATCGAACTTGAATCTGCGGTTTAGGAAACCACTGTTCTATCCGTTGAACTATCAAGCCATATCGAGAGTTTCTTTTCACTCCCAAGCCACTACCTTATCTTTTTGTCTTGTCGTAAGTTCGGAAACGACAATTTATTCACAATTTGCATCTTCGTTATTTATGAGATGTCCATTAGAATTTAATTTTATTTTGTTGGGGTGGTGGGGGTTGAACCCACGTGCAACCAACTACCCTTTCGACAGTTTATAAGACTGAGGGGATACACCCCAAAAAATTACAAGGTTCTTAAACACAATTAACAATTTTGATTTGTTTGATATTATTGCTGTATGAACCTTTACCAAAGAGCCGGCGGGAGGACTCGAACCTTCGACTTGCGAATTACGAATCCGCTGCTCTACCAACTGAGCTACGCCGGCATTTACCATCGTTTTGGTACGATGGAGAGAACCTGTACTTGAAACCACTACAACCTAGGCAGCGGCGTACATCACCTGTTCGGTGTTTCTATTAAAGTTGCCATTTAACTGACCTATGAACTTCTCCGTTTCCCATACTCATACAGCATCAATTCCAATGTCATCCCCATTAGTTTCTTTTTTAATTGTGGAGATGCCGAGACTCGAACTCGGGTCTACCATACTTTCCTAAAAACATCAACGAAATCCATTTGTGAGTACTACAAGACTCGAACTTGTACCTTTCTCCGTCCGGAGAACGCTCTTCTCCCATTCACACCATACCGAATCACACGGATTGGTTTATCGCTAAGCACTCAACTCTTATTTATGAAATTTTTTTTTCGAAAAAATACAAACAAATCAGGACTTGCATAGTCACCTGATTACGGAAACCTTTGGCTACGATATTTGACCAACTTCGTGTATAAACTCTCCGTAGACTCTATTTCTCGGCTTTCCCTATACCACACTTCGTATAACGGTTTTTTATGACCGACCCTACTCGTCTTGTTTGCTGGTATAAAGGTGGGATTGGAAACCCCACCTTTTATATTCCATTAGTCTTCTTCAAACACATCGCTTCTGAAAATGACATTAACCGTGTCATCGTTGCAGTCAAGAACGAAATCGTCGTTCTCATAACCGTCAAATACCGGATTCTTATCGGTAACATCACCGGTTATGCAGTCAACATACACCTGACGGGTCTTGTTTCCAAAAATATACTGCGGGTTGCAGTTCTTCGGACCAACTTCCTTACGGAGTACGCAGTGTCTTGAATGTGGTTTTACACAGTTTGTTTCCATCATTCTGTTCCAAGCGGTCGGGAAATCAACATCAAGCGGAACAAATTCACGCATATCATTGTCACCAACCCATAAACCTTCCTTTACTTCATATGCTGTTGTATCTGCTGTATGTGCTATAAGAACTGCAATTGGTCTAAATCCGCCGGTAATACTATCTACATATATTACCTTAAAGACATTGGCGACACCCGAAACATTGAAAGTATCGGCTTCGTCGATAAAATCGACCATATCGATGCAACTTTCCATCCACTCGTAGTTCTCATAGTGCATACCCATATAAGAAAAGTCGTTCAACTGGGTTTCTGTAACATCGACACAAGCAAATTCGGTATTTTCCGGTTCCAAATCCTTTGGTTTCGAACAGCTGTTGCAAGAAACCATAAACATTGCCAAGGCAATCATTGCCAAAATAAAAATTTTCTTTACCATTTTTTTTTAGTTTTTTGTTAGTTATAGTGCCAAAGGTGGGACTCGAACCCACACCCATCTTACGATGGACCAGATTTTGAGTCTGGCGCGTCTACCAATTCCGCCACTTTGGCATTTTCGGGGGACAACCAGAGGAAGTCCCCCTACCAAACTTATGCAAAATATACCAACTTGTCCAACATGTCAAAGAACCTTTTTTCGTTCAAATTAAATATAACAAAAAATAAATCCTTGTGTAAAAAAATTTGAACTTTTTTTCAACCCTCTTGAGAATGGAACTCAAACCAAAATTCTGAAAGAAACTCCGAACTTTTTAAGGTCGTTTTCTGTATCTCAAAGAGCGTTTGTTTTTACATTGCAAAGATACTATCTTTTTTTAAAAAACAACAAAAAAATTTAATTTTTTTTCAATGTTGATTTTCAATCACTTATAAGTACCTTTTATACTCTTCCGGTGAAACTACACCCACATTTTGATGGAACAGACTTATCAATTCCTTCGTGTTTTCGTCATTTTTTATTAAATTCCGAAAAGTTTCCTTCGCTATCTTCAAGCAGGTCTGGCGGGTGATTTCCGGATTCGAGCAAGCGTTACTTATAAGTACATCCAGTATCTGCTTCACAATACGACCCGGCTTTATGTTAAGGGCGTCCATTATGTCGTTACCGTCCACGGGGAGCTTGTATCCGAACATTTTCGAAACGGACGCACATTCCATAAATTTCCTGTACTGTCCCGTTATGCAATGTGACTTCTCGTGTGCAAGGTTGTCGTCCTCTATCACACGGCAGGTTCTCTCGAACCTCTCCATAGTCCCGCAGATGTACATAAACCTGTTCACATGCTTGTTCTTCATCTTGCGGCAGTCGTTCTCGAACCCCTTCGTCCTCATATGGTTCCTGATTATGAAGCAGACCTCATCTATCGTATGGTTGTCGAACTTCAGTCTCATCAGGATTCCCTTCGCCACATCCGAACCGATATATTCGTGGTCGTAGAAATGAACCTTTCCGTTCTTCACGGTCCTGCACATTATCTTCCCTATGTCGTGGAGGAGGGCGGCGAGACGGCAAATCAAGTCCGGTTCGAAAAGTTTGCAGTCGTTTTCAAGAACCGCCATCGTATGAACCCATACGTCACCGAAATGGTATGCGTTCTGTTCAAGACCAACGGTCTTTTCAAGTTCCGGAATGACATACTTCATTGCACCAATCTCGTTGATGAGTTCGATACCTTGACGTGCATACTTGGACATAAGGATTTTGCAAAGTTCCGTGTTGATTCTTTCAACAGTGATGATGGAAAGTCTGTCGACGTTTCTCTTCATTGCATTGAAAGTCTCATCGGAAATCTTGAAACCAAGTTTACAAGAAAAACGAATATTTCGAAGAATCCTCAAAGGGTCATCCATATATGTTTGGTCTACTTTAGTTTGCATATTTCTTCTATTAAAATGTTTTCGTTACAATAAATTTTTTCAAAATATTCTAATTCAATATCAGTAAAATAATATATTTTTATATTGTGTTCGGAACATAATTTGTATTTTAACAAGTCTCTACTTTTTTGTTCATTATATTTTTCATCTCCACCAAAAAAAGTTATTGGTTTAAAATGTTGAATACCGTGACATTCTATCCCAACATTGTATTCTGGTAAAAAGAAATCGATATACATACATTTTTTATTCTTTAACCAATCAAATGTTTTTTCTTTTTCAAATGTTATGTTTAATTCTTTTAACTTGTTTTCAATTTTTTGTACTATTTTAGAATTTACATTCGTATTACAATAAGGACAACCACACCCACCCAAATGATTTGTTGGTTGTTGTAGAAATTCACCGTGTTCTGGACATATTATTTGTACAACCGCATGACTATTGATATAATTTACCTTTGAATAATCATATCTGTCACCGTGTATTTCTTTTGCTTTCTTTACAAATTCCTCTGTATTTGATTTGATTACTCCAGCACATTTTTGACAACCACACCCTTTAATATGATTATATGGTGTTTGCCAAAATTCACCGTGTTCCGGACATATTATACACACTGGAGTTTCTGTACCTTTATATTCAACTTTTGAATAATCATATTTTTCACCGTGTATTTTTTTGAAATCTTCTATAACTTTATAATGTGGTTTATAAAAACCTTTGCAATATGGACAACCACTTGCACGTATTAAATGCATAGATGGTCTTTTCCAAAATTCACCGTGTTCCGGACATATTATACACACTGGAGTTTCATTATTAACATAATTTACCTTTGAATAATCATATCTGTCACCGTGTATTTCTTTTGCCTTTTTGATAAAATCCTCCGTGTTTGATTTTTTCTTTCCAGAGCACTCCGAACACCCATTTCCACACAAGTGGTTTCCAGGTGTTTGCCAAAATTCACCGTGTACCGGACATATTATACAAACCTTTTGATTCCTTTTAATATATTCAACTTTAGAATAGTCATATTTGTCACCGTGTATTTCTCTTGCTTTTTTAATAAAATCTTCTGTAGTAACTTTTTTCATAAAAAAAAATTAAAAATTATAATATATTTATGAAAAAGTTTTTTAAACCAATTCCATTGGAGACCTACAAATTTTATCATTTATATCCTTTAAACCATATCCGGTTGGGTCTAATATTTCACGAGTCGATATATTATAATACAGTGCATTAATAGTTAAATCTCTTCTAAATGCATCTTCTTTTAAATCGGCAAATCGTACTGTAGGATTTCTACTACCATTGTCAAGGTATTTCTCACCACGAGTCATCACACATTCAATATCTTGCCCCAATATTTTCATAGCCGCTGTCCCATATGTTGCATAGATAACAACAGTATTTGTATAATTGTGTTCTTTACACCATTCTGCAAATCTGATACCACCCTGAGGGAGGTCTATAACAAGGTCTATGTCCTTGATTTCCAATTCCATAACCAAATCTCTCACAGAACCGCCCACAGCGAATATGTGTCCCTCGAACTCACTCCCCTTTGTGATTTCATCAATATATGATGTTATTTCTAAAAACTTTTCTTTCTTCATTTCCTATCTCCTTAAACTAATTGTGCTTTCTTCCAGTTCTTCGTCCAGTGTTCATCCGTCTGAACGTGATTTGCACGGACATATTTACAGACACATCGAGGAAACTCGTTGATTGGGAACGAATCCACCACTCTCATAACGATACCCTCTCTGCCACACCAACCATAGTATGAAGTGTGTTCCATCAACTCGTCGATGATTTCCTTCACTTCAGACTCTTCCCTCAACACTGTACGGTGAAGTTCCGGTACATTTGGTACATCAAGTATCTTGGCAAACTCTTTCACTTCATCCCAACCATACCACAGATTTCCGTCATTCACGGCGAAAAGATGCCAATATGAAGTCAGGCAGTCGTAGTGGATTGAGTGTTCACCATACAAGTTCTCACCGTATATCGTTTCGTTTGGTCCGATAAGATTCTTAATCTTCCAATATAAACCGTCGGATAAATCCCAAAGGTTTCTCGACCAAGGTGAACGAGTTGGAGCACCGTGAGACCTTGCATAGACATTCACACAGTTCATTGCAGTGTTTTCACCATCGAGTTTCTCGGTGAATACGACTTCCTTTCCTTTGTAGAAGTCGAACCATCCGTCTTGCAACCTTTTGTCGTCACTTGTTGCTCCTGGTGAAAACGGGAGATGATATGTTCTTGGGTATTTCATTATCCTATTTCTTTCATTGCATTTTCAACACAACCGTATTTTTCTTTTATTTCATTGCTGAACATATATGTCATTGTTGTGAAATCATCCACAATTTCGTCTAAATACCACATTTTGAGACATTCTTTGAAGTGGGGTATCATAAGTGTCATAACCACCCTGTTATACAAATACACACGCTTTAAACCTTCGTTGTATCCAACGATATGCATTGTAAACGAAACGTCTTTGTTGAAACCGATAAGAACCGCCATTTCATTTTCGTTTTCTTTCTGACGGTTTTTCAGTTTTTCCTCCAATTCGGACATAAACTTCTCTTTACGAGCCAATTCCTCCAACATTCTTTTGTCTGCCATTTTCTTTTTTACAAAGATACTATTTATTTTCCATAAATTATCACTTTTGTAAACTCTGGACGATGGTTTCCTTCAACTATGTCCCAGTAGTTCTCGACCTCAACACAAGACACATAAGTGTCCGTGCAGTAATACACACAACCGTCACAGTCGTCGAAAGTCCCGTCTTCAAGCCTTTTCTTTGCCTCCTCAACAGTGAGGATGTAGTCACGCTTGTTTATCCTTCTTTCAAGAAGTTTGCCTATCTCGACGGTCTTGCCCTTGTTCTCTGTTCCGTCACCCTCTTTTTCGAAATGATGGAGGAAAGTCTTGAATACATTGGAGCAAATATCCAACGACAGACCTATCTTTTTACATTCACGGAAAAGCGAACACCCTTCCGGATTGCACACATCATTGTAACCTTTGACAAGGACGTGCTTGACACCATCTATTACTATAAAGTTATCTTCCATACCTAAATCCTTTCTTCAAGATTTTCAATATCGACAACCGATGAACGGATATCTATGGAACAACAAGTCGTCCCGCACATTTCGAGGGGTTCGCTTGTTATGAACGCTTCTTCTCTTTCCTCAAATCCTAAAATAGGATAATACCATACTTTCTTTCCAACTATTATATCTTTCTTTTTCATATATTTAATATAAATCTTCACTGAATAACTCTCTATCATAACCACCGTTGTCATCTATCTGACCTGCGGCTTTCGCTATTTTCCACGCCTCTTTACGGTTGACAAACCTGCCGGTGGTTGTGATGAAACCCTGTACAGTCTTGCAGCGGGTAAGTGAACCTTCCTGCCATCCGTACTTGTACTTCAGCTCCTCGTACTTCTGGATTTCTTCCTTATTACCTTCGGCGAACATTCCCTTCAACCAATATGGATTCGTTGGAAGTACATCAAGAATGAATGGGTGACGGTAGCCACACAAAACAAAACCGGTCTCTACTCCATAAGTAGAGGTCTGGAACCTGTATTTCAAACCATTGTCATAATGAATGGCTGCACACAACACTCTCTCCTGATGTTTTGTCTCTTCCATATTATTCGTTATTGATTTTTATTTTGTTCTTTTCACACCACTTTTCGTAAGTTGTGGTTTTTGCACCGTTACGCTTCAAGATGAGCATCTCATATGAATAGGCCGCATAATTCTTGTCCGTATTGATGCGTTCTATTCTCTTTCTGTGGTTCTCATCACATTTGTCCATAACTTCCTCCAGATGGTCATAATATTCCTTCCAGTTTTCAATTCTTGCGGCGGACTCCAGTTCGGTCTCCTCACGCTCTATCTCCTGTGTCAGAAAAATCTTATATTCTCCACCACCTTCTTCGTCATACTCCTGTTCAACCACATTATAACCTATCTTATAGTCAACGACTTTAAAACCGTCAGCCTTCATTCTCTCAATGTGGTTCTTGCACCTTTCGATAAACTCCTCCATTTCCTCGATGGTGCGTTCTCCTGCGTCCGCTATGCAATCTTCCACTCCGGTAACTTTGACGGTTACCTTATCTTCGATTTCGTTTCCTTTGTATTTCATCTTTATTCCTTTTTAAAACTTCTTATTAATGATAATATCGCCAGTTTCTGCTCTTCATCCAAGTCTTTCCAGAGAGTTTGAATATCATCTTCCATCTTCGATGTGGTGTTTTCGTGCTGAACTCTCCTTTTGACCATATTGGCCGAAATCATATCGTCCTCACTCAGAATATCCATATGTGATTCGAGTACACTCATAAGACACTTCGTCTCCCCAAGTGTCGCCGACCTCATACTGTCGTACTCGTTGGGACAGAACCAACCCTTTGTATTGTAGTCGTCCACTTCACCGTTCTCGTTTACGTGGATGCAGAACCTGCTCTTGATTTCGTCCGATTTGTCCTTCTCGTATTCACAGACATAATCGACTATGGCCACCCATCTCCAGTTCTTCTTTTCATTCACGAATGTGACAACTTCGTCCCGACTATAATTCGGACGCCAGTTGATACAAGTGTTTTCATCGTCATCGAACTTATTTCCACTTTCAAGCAATATGGTTTTTCCCTCATATCCCTTGACCGTTTCAACTCTGCGGTATCCGTCTATGAGACTCTCACCCTTTACATAACTACGACAGATGTGGACTATACTGGAACCGTCCCATTCGAGACCGTTATTTGCAAGGATTTTCAAGAAGGCCTCTCTCTGATTGTTATTGGCAAAGGTCCAGTCCGAAACATCTGCACACCCAACCACATCACCGTTTTCGATATAATAGTTGATGCAGTTGTCGCTATACACACTCTTCACCATACCCAGTTGATTGGTCTTCTCGTTATAGATTACGGTTCCTTCCTGAAACCAAATAGTCTTCCAGTTCTTCCAATTTCCACAGGGACAATGATGTTTCTTGTCGCCAGGAAAAATTACACACTCTCCATCGGAGCAAAGTCTTCCGAATTCGTCAAATCCCACCGATGTACCCCCTTTTCTCGAGAGAACGATTAAATTCTGACCGTCATCACTGGTGGTAAACATCAAAAACTGCATATTACCGAACGCCGGTGAGAAAAATTCAAGGTTTTCAAGGATAACATCCCTTTCAGCAAGCGATTTGAGCAAACGATAAATATTAAACTGTTCCATAACTTATTCTTTTATATATTCCGATTTATTCACATCAAAGATACGGTTATTCGTCCCCTTGACAAGTTCTTTTACCTTTTCAATGTCGTTTTCAGCACCTATTATTCTGTCGTTTGTGTCAACGACTGTGTATCCCGGTATGATTTTCATATTATTCTTCCAATTTGGTTTCACAATTTTTTAGTCTTTCCACATAGTCGTTTAACTCCGTGTTATATTTTTTGGACATTTTTTCATAATACCCCTCCTTGGTCGGTCTTGTGTCGTAGTTGGTGAAATCCCACAAAACCCTGTCCAGTATGGAACATTTCCAGTTCTTGAATGTAGCGAACCTTCCGGAAGCATACATTGATAATGTCTTCCTTACTCTCGGATGGTCCATTCCGAACAGATTGTTGTATTTCTTCGCCACATCGGATTTTCCAAAATCAGACTCGAGTTTACAGCACGCCTTCATAATCTCCGGATGCCACACCACACCCATTTCGGCAAGGTAATCTATATATGCACAAATATTTTCCTCGTTGCACTCACCACAGTCCTTTTCAAGTGAAGCCTGACCGATTTCGGTATAGAGGTTCAATTCGTCCTCCACATATTCCTTGTTGGAGATTTCCTCCCTCAATTCCTTTACTGTTTCAAAGTGCTTTTGTGCCGTAACCTCATGTTCACCGACCTTTCTGATTTCAATGACAAGCAGCAATACGAGAAGACACACTATCGTGATGAGTAGTATCGTTGTCCTTGATATAAACTTTTCCTTCTTGTATACCAAATTTTCACCATCGAAAGAATACTTTCTCTTTCTTTCAAAAAAAGTCTGGATGTTTTCTATAAGTCTTTTCATTTCTAATTTTTTTACAAAGATACTATTTTATACAAATATAACTAAAAAAAAATCGGTATGAATTTTGCATACTATATATTATACAATAACAAAAATAATACGTATTATGAAAAAGATAGTTTTTACATTATTGATTCTCTTCTCTATGGCGTTCGCTTGTGTGGCACAGGAAGTATTGACTGCAACAAGAGTTGTGAAGTCAAGAGGTGCAGAGAGTGAATATGTTATTCCGGAAGGTGACTTTGCAATCGACAGACCGGTTCTCTCAAGAGGCGGTTGTGTAGTAAAGCTCGACAACTGGACAGGTTATTATGTAGATATCTGGGTTGACAAGAACTACAAGGGAAGATTGAATCCTTGGGAAAACTCACAGATGATTATGCCTAGTGGTTTCAATGAAATCTACTGTCGTACAATGGGTGAAAGTTACCAGTGGATGGCCGGAGGGGAATGCAACGAACAATTCGTACTGTCATTACCGGAAGATGACGAGTAATAAAAAAATAAAATGGGATGTGAATCACATCCCATTTTTTTTAATTCTCTTCAGTTTCCTCCGTATAACCGAGTTGTGTCTCAACATCAACTTCACCGGCGTCAATCTGCTTCGCCTCTCTGAAACGGAAGGCGTTGGTCTTTAATTTAAACGCTTCGGGTTTGACATCGTTGTCTATACGGACAACAAGTCCTTCACGGGGAACCTTGGTCTTACACATTGTCTCGTCCATCTCCATTCCGAACTGCTTGTCTTCCTCAAGACGGCTAAGAACCTTCTGACTCCAATATTCTTCGGATGTGTCAATATCCGGATAAAGGTCTCCGAGACGACCGTGATATAAAGTCTTGATGGGTTTTATCTTCGTTTCGAGTTCGGGATGTTCGTCGAGAAGTTTCAATGTCCACCTATATACATCCTGCACATCCCATTCCTTATGATTTCCTTCCTCATCGGTTTCGGTAATCCTGTAAGGCATCAAGATATTCTCACCCTGTTTACACCCATAGTCGTATCCCTTCTGTATCCAGCTCGTTGTTCCGGTGACATATCCTACAATCTCACCGTAGAGTGTCATTCCTTTATTCAGGAACGGATATATGAGTTTTCCATATTCCGACCAGATGTCAAGTTTGTAGAATCCCTTTCCAACATCCTTGTTGATATACTTGTTCTTGATAACACCTCTCGATGAAGTGACCTCACCGTACTCAATCCGGTACTTCGGATAGACATGTTCCCTTTTCTTGTGGTCTATCGAACTCAATACCCTTCTGAAAAGGTTCCTTACCCTCCTGATGAACTTCTCAAAGAAGTTTTCCTCACAATATTTCTTCGTGAGGATATTACCGCAGATAAAACTTGTACCGTGTACCTTGACACTTATATTGACAACAGTGTCCGGTGTGAATCTCCAGATATTATCCTTCAACTGGTTCGTGTCATATTGAAAGGTGAACTGACCTTCAATCATACGGTCTAACTTCTCAATCTTCTTTTTTCTCTTTCTCTCCCTTCTCGTAGTTCCGTCACCGATGTTTCTCGGCTGTTTCACCTCCGGAACGAAGGCCTTGACGAACAATTCGCCGTCAATGGTGTCGAACTCGAAAGGAACTACAACACCGTCCTCGTTGGGTTTGAAGCAGTTTTCGAAATCGTACTTCCGTACATCCGGTTTCCACTTCGCCAGCGAACTTATCGGGAACAAACATCCCTCCGAAGCACACCCACGAAGTTTTACGATACGGACACGACCATGCTTGTTGAAGTATCCGACCTTCTTCTTCGCTTCATCCTCCTTTCCGTCATCAATGAGTTTCTGCACCTCCTCGTAGTTCTTGTTAAGATGTCTTTCACCAATCTCGAACTGGTTGTTGGTGGACAGAAAGTCCTTGTTGATGGCGGTTTCAAGCTTACAGTACACCATAATGTCTCCGGTCTTGACATCATTCTTGCCGACAACCACCTGGTATACCCCTCCGATGTTCGTCTTTGCAAGAAAATCGGAACCCTCTATCGGGATGAGTTCGCCAATCCTTACAATCTGGGCACAGTATTCAGATTTAATCCCATCACTTTTTGTAAACATATCTACTTTTCTTTTAATATAACTTCTTTTTTAATTCCATTTTCACCATTGGTGGTGTATTTTCCACCCGTACACCTCTCGATGGTCTCCTTTATCTTGTCCCCCATCTTTTCAGCATCTAAAGGTTCTATTTCAATACCTAATGTCTTGCTGGCGATATCGAGTGCAAGCGCACCATAACTTTCTTCCAATTCTTTCTTTTTGTCTATCATTTCCTTTTCCATTTTTATAATTTTCCGCTTCAACGATACCACACGAATACATCCAAGTCTGGCGAGATAAAGTTTCTGTTCGATGGTAAGTTTAATACATTTTTTGTTCTCGACCGGACATTTGGCCACATCTATCCAGTCATTGTCCTCATAGAAGACCACCACACCCGCCTTGACTCTCCAATCCTCCTTATTTTCGAAAGAATCCAGAAAATTCAGCACCTTGTCCTTTATCGAAGACGGGACACAATAGTAGAAATTCTTGATATAGTCGGACTGATGGTCGTGTTTTTTCTTGAAATCCGCCAAGAAATCTGAAAATGAACGCTTTATCTCTATTTCCGTAAGATAACCGGAATTTGTGCAGACAAGCACGTCACATTCGTGCCATATCGGTAGAGCACCTCCTTCACAGATGGTATTGAACACCACGATTTTGTCAAGAAAATTGAAATAACTCGACTTTACGAGGGCGACTTCTATCTCATACAAACTTCGTTTCGTATCCATACCTACATCCTTCCACAAGCCTTGTTACGGAATATGTCACACAATTCCCAATATGAAATCGGTCTGTAATTGTTCTGGTCAACTCCAACATCATACTGGTTCTTTCTCAATTTGCTTGGGACATCACCGTCGATTCCGTAACAAGTACCGTCTTTCAAAGTGTGGATGTGACCGAACACCTGATAGTCTCCGTTGAAAGCGGTGCAAGGATAGTGTTCTGCATAGATTTTGACCCCGTCGACCATAATGAAGGCCTTGTCAACGACGGCGATGAGTTTCTCGTTCTCTTCCGTGTTCAGGTCGATGTAGTCGTGGTTTCCACGTAGCAGAAGTATATTCCCGTTCAGTTTCCACATATATTTCAAATACGCCTTCGTATCGACCTTATGGTTCAACATAAAGTCACCACAGTGTACGACAACGGCGTCTTCCGGAACGGTCTTGTTCCAGTTGGCGAGCAATGTCTTGTCCATATCGGCTCGTGAGTTGAACGGTCTGTGACAATACTTGCAGATGTTGAAATGCCCGAAGTGAGTCAAGTGTCCGAGGTGAAGTACAACTTATCTGGATTGAATATATCCAGTGTGTACATCCCTCGGACAGTATCTCCTTTATAGATTAAATTTTCTTCCATTTGTTAAAAAATTACAGAATTATTCTTAAAACATATATTCATCAAGTGAATTTATATATGAACCTTCACCGTATTTTTTGATAAGTTCCTTTTCGTCTTTGCCACAATAATACGATTTCTCGTTATATATGTGAAGACGCTTGTTTTTCAATTCAACATATCTAAAAACAAATTCTTCAACAAGCACCTTGTCATAGACAAGGTCTCCGTCATCGTCTTCAAAATGAGTATGTGTTGGTTTTCCAACAAAATCTTTGTAAAAAATCAACGCAATTTCTTTACCCTTGTATGATATTTTTTTGACAAGAACACCTTCAGAGTCAAAACCGTCAAACTCTCTACAATATGTAATCCTAATGTTTATCATAAATTTAACGTTTACAAGACTAAATTGGATAATTCCTAAAAAAATATCACGTTTGGATTGTGTTTTTCGATATAATCTTCGTAACGGCGGTAGGTTTCCCTGATTACTTTCTCACCGACAGGATTCTCCCTTTTGGAGTCACGCTCTATGCACTCTTCCAGTGGAGTGTAGATGAAACGGTACTCGGTGGTGTATCCGAACTCTTTGGCGATTTCTTCAAGGAAGTCAATCGTCTTCTTGTTCATATTCATATTGTCGGAAACCACATCCTTTCCGGTATCCATCGCCGCCATCAGGGCCGCAGTTTCAATTTTGGTGACCACCTTTTCAAGTTTAGGGTTGAAAGGAAGTCCCATCATCAGTCTTATGTCGTCACGATTGACTCTTATACGGTTGTCCGGGTCTTCGAGTACAAACTTTCTCGCCAAAGTACTCTTTCCACTGCCCTGCAAACCTTGATATACATAAAGTGTCTTCATTTTTAGTACAAAATTTGTTCGTCTATAAATAAAATATAACAAAATATTACGAATAAGATGGAGAATTTCTTAAATAAACTCAATGTCGTGAAGGATTATGTCATAAAATTCGGAAACATCATCCTGATAGCGGCTGTCATAGTCCTTTCTATCATACTCTGTGGAAAATGTTCGTCAAACGACAAACTAAAAGAGGAACTCAAAAGGCAGTACAACAACGAACTCGCTATGAAGGACACTCT
>Ga0310690_10003928_pt1 | contig 21690 bp, 18 predicted proteins | sample AusTroGonzalo_MG_2_FD_207661 | JGI IMG/M metagenome (GOLD analysis project Ga0310690, IMG submission 207661) | Bovine rumen microbial communities from tropical cattle in Woodstock, Queensland, Australia - Gonzalo_04 (v2) (version 2) | ecosystem: Host-associated > Mammals > Digestive system >... | reverse complement strand
AACAAGGCCGTCATAGGGGGAACGACTATTCCTGTTCCGTTTGGATCTTGTGGATTATAATTTAATACCATAACATTGTTTCTGGCTTCATTCAGCGTATAGAAACTATGAATATAATTAATCCAATGGGTTTGGTTTCCAATTGTTTCCCAGCTGCCTGTTTCCACTGTAGCATTGCAAGGATAAGGATTGCCCACCAAATTATAGCCACTATAACGATATTGGGGGCCAATACTATCATAACGAAGGTAGCTATATTCTTTCTTATCCAAGGTATATAGATATCCTGTGAAACTCAATGTGGTGGGCAGGTGGTTGGCATACAAATAGCCGTTGCGCTCAGCCACAAAGGCCGAGTCTTGCGCTTCATAAACCCTATAGTTTCTCCATTCTTGGCCCTCATACTTCTGGTTGAAGTGGTAAAAGTCATAGTTGCCGCCGTTGAAGAAACCAGCCGAGGCGTAATCAAAGAAGGGTTCTGTATCAGGAACTCTTTGGGTTGATACTCTAGGAACATCCACCGGGATGGAAATCAGATTCCAGCCGTTCGGATTCCAACCAAAGTCGTTCACATGGAGCTCATAAGGTTCGATGTGCTTCTTTATAGTGGCATAAGCAGTAAAAGTAATACCATCAGCTGGTGGAAAATGCAATTGGACACCGTCTTCGATGGTAATGTTACGGAATTGTGAGTCCCAAGTCATTTCGCAATTGCTAAGGAGGATGACATCATCACCTATCCAGCCCAGATCAGGATTTGGTTCTACGGGGAGTGAGTCAGCCGGTGCTCCATCAGGACTGCCAACGCGCCAGTTTTCCAGGTTGTCATAATCGTAGTCTACTTCACCAGTGAAATACATGACTCGGCCGTTTGAGGCATTGTTGTTGATAGAGTCATTGACCCCTTGGGCATGTAGCGCAAATGTGGCTACCATTGCCAATAAAAATATAGTTAATCTTTTCATTTTTAATGAATTAAATTTAAATATAATGTTAAATTGCTCGTTTTTGAGGGCGCAAAAATACAAAAAAAGGTGAACCGTAGGCTGCCTTTCAATTATACCTATAAAAATAGGTTTTTAAAGAATGTCTATATTCTCCGGAAAGAATGTCTATCTTCTCTGAAGAGAATGTCTATCTTCTCTGGAGAGAATGTCTATCATAAAAAAGTGGAAAGATAGTGGACTGAAAGGATAAAAAAAATACATCTTTATTATTCCAATGGAAATAAGTAATTTTGCGCCCTAAAACTCAACCCGTGATTTACCCCAACAACTTTGAGCAGAAAATCGGTTTCAAAGGCATCCGCGAGATGCTGACAGGCTACTGCATCAGCCCCATGGGACTGGAACGGGCCAACGGGATGGCCTTCACGGCCAGCATAGACCCCATCACAAAGAGCCTGGAACAGACCGAAGAGTTCATCCGCCTGCTGCAAACGGGCGTCCCCTTCCCCGTGCGCGATTTCCACGACCTGCGCGAAGCCTTCCACCAAATCCAAATCGAAGGCACCTGCCTCTCGGTGGACGACCTGTTTGCCCTGAAGCCCTCGCTGAACGTGCTGGAAGCCATCCTGCGCTTCGGCCACTCGGAAAGCGCCAACGCCTATCCCAGGCTGAAATCACTGATTGAGAACATCTTCATCGACCGCAGCATCTTCACCGAGGCCAACCGCCTCGTGGACGACAAGGGCGAGATACCCGACAATGCATCCACCGAACTCCTGGAAATCCGTCAGAGCATACGGCGCAAGCAGGGCGGCATCGAGAAGCGCATCCGCCAAATCATGGGTGACGCCAAGACCGCCGGCTGGGTCGACCCCAAGTCGGAAATCACCATCCGCGACGGGCGCTTGGTCATCCCCGTGAAGGCCGCCGACAAGCGTGCGCTCAGAGGCTTCATCCACGACGAGTCGGCCACAGGGCAGACCGTCTACATCGAGCCTGCCGAAATCTTCGAGACCTCAAACGAAATCAAGGAGCTGGAATATGCCGAGCGGCGCGAGATACACCGTATCCTGATGGCCTTCACGAGGCTCCTGAGGCCCTATCTCTCCGAGCTCCGCAAGGCCTGGAGCATGATGGGCGAAATCGACTTCATCCGCTCAAAGGCACTGTTGGCAAAAGAGATTGGCGGCGTGAAACCCGAGCTGCGCGACACACCTTATATTAATTGGCAGCAGGCCCGTCACCCCTTGTTGGAGAAAAAGCTGAGAGCCCAAAACAAGCAAGTCGTCCCCTTAGACCTCAAACTCGACGAGACGGACCGCATCCTGGTCATCAGCGGTCCCAACGCGGGCGGCAAGTCGGTCTGCCTCAAGACCGCCGGGCTGCTGCAATACATGCTGCAATGCGGCCTGATGCCCCCTATGCGCATCGACTCGCAATGCGGCCTCTTCGAGAATCTCTTCATCGACATCGGCGACGAGCAGTCCATCCTCGACGACCTCTCCACCTACAGCTCACACCTTATTAATATGAAGGCCCTGCTGGAGCACGCCGACGGGCGCACCCTGTTCCTCATCGACGAGTTCGGCACAGGCACCGAGCCCCAGTTGGGCGGGGCCATCGCCGAGGCCATCCTGCTGGAGCTGAACAAGAAGCAAGCCTTCGGAATGGTCACCACCCACTACGCCAACCTGAAGCTCCTGGCCGACAGCCACGAGGGCATCGTCAACGGAGCCATGCTGTTCGACACCAGATTCATGCAGCCCATGTACATCATGATGACGGGCAAGCCCGGCTCGTCGTTCGCCTTCGAGATAGCCAAGAAGATCGGCTTCCCGCGACAGATTCTTGACGACGCGGCCCACATCACCGGCGACCAGCACCTGAAGTTTGAAAAGCAGCTGCAACAGCTTGAAGTCGACAAAAAAGCTATCCGAAAGAAAGAGCAGGACCTCCGCATCGCCGACCAATTGCTGACTGAGGTGGTCGACAAATACAAAGGCCTGCTTGCCGAACTCGAAAGCAAGAAAAAGCAATACCTGCGGGAAGCCGCCAGCGAAGCTCAGGAACTCATCCAAAAGGCCAACAGCCAAATCGAGCGCACCATCAAGGAAATCAAGGAGGCACAGGCAGAGAAGGAAAAGACCAAGGAAATACGCCAGAACCTGGAGACCACCAAGAAAGAGATTGTGCAAAAAGCCAAAGAGCTGGCCGAGCAGACGAAAAAAGAAGAGAGCGAGGTTGTACTCAAAGTGGGCGACACCGTGTGCATCGAGGAGATGCAGGTGGTGGGTGAAATCCTGACCATCAGCGACACCGACGCGACCATCCTCTTCGACAGCATCCGCCTGCGCACCAGTCCTGATAAGCTCCGCAAAGTGAGTCGGGCGGAAGCCCGCAAGACCCAGCGCCGCTGGCAAAGCGGCATCGCCGAAGACCTCAGCGAAAAGGCCGAGCACTTTGAATTGACTTTGGATGTTCGCGGCAAACGTGCCGAAGAGGCTTTGGAAATCGTGGATAAATACTTGGACGAGGCCAAGCTGTTGAGCATTAAGGAAGTAAGCATCCTTCACGGCAAAGGAAACGGCATCCTGCGCAAGCTCATCCGCGAGAAACTAAGCCGCAATCGAGACATCGAGCGTTTCTGTGACGCCTCTCTCGAAACCGGTGGAACGGGGATTACCCGCGTGTATTTCAGATAAGGATTCTTTATTTCCCCCTAATCAGTGACAGTATCCACAGCAGCACCACAGAGCCCACTGTGCCCACCAACAACTGACCCCAGAAGGTTGTTTTAGGCGCTGCGCCGATAAGTCCAAAGAGCCAGCTGCCCAAAAAGCCGCCGACAATACCCACAAGGATGCAGACCAGCAGGCCCATCCCCTTCTTCATGATTTTGCCACCAATGTAGCCGGCAATCGCTCCGATCAATACAGATGCAAGAATACCTCCCATAATGCTATGAATTTAAATGAGTGAATGTTTATGATGTTATTTCCTATTCATCAGGTTGGCCACGATAGCGTTCTGTTCTTCAATATAATCCAGTATTTCGTCCCTCCCCTGCTTCTTCTCTGACGAGGTGATGAAGATGGGCGGCAACTCCTCCCACTCTTCCATCAGCCGGGTCTTCAGAGCCTCCACATTCCTGTCCAGCTCCGCCTTCGAGACCTTGTCGGCTTTGGTGAACACGATGCAAAACGGCACCTGATTCTCACCCAGCCATTCCATAAAGCCCAAATCGTTGTTCTGCGGCTCGATGCGCGAATCGACGAGGACGAAAGTCGTCACCAGATTCCGCCGGCGCGTGATATAGTTGTTGATCATGATGCGCCAGGCTTCGCGCTGTTTCTTGGAGTGCTGGGCGTAGCCGTAACCCGGAAGGTCGACGAGATACCAGGCATTGTTGACGATGAAATGGTTGATAGCCACCGTCTTGCCCGGCACCGACGACGTCTTAGCCAGACCTTTTCGCTGCACCAGCATATTGATGAGTGACGACTTGCCCACATTCGAGCGACCGATAAAGGCGTACTCAGGAATATTGTCGTTGGGCAAAAAGTCTATGCGCGTATTGCTCATGATGAACTCGGCTCTGTTGATATTCATGGCAGTCATTTGATTTGGATGAGATGTGACGGAACTTGGTCTTTGTCGTAGGTCAGGTGTCGCTTCACCTTATCTTCGAACATATCGGCAATGGTAACCAGCAGGCCCGTCTCCTCCACGTTTCCGAAGCCGGGGTTAAGAGCTGTGCCAAAAGAGCGCAAAGTAGGCGAGAGATTCATGTAAGCATTCACCAAAGGAGGCACAGCAGACTCACGCTCACGTACTTGCTTCACCAATACCTTATAATTGTCACGATAGTTGTCGCTGCTAAAAAGGTTTTCCAGCCATTCAGGGTCGGTAACGATAGGCAAGAACAATTCGGGACGCGGCATCACCAGATGCTCATTATCCGGGAAATGTTTCTGCATGAAATACAGAATCATGTCGCGCGAGGTGCGCTCAAGCTGCGGATACATCGTCACCTTCCCGAAATAATACTTGGCCTTGGGATAGATATCCACCAGAGAGCCCAATCCGTCCCATAGGTTGTCGAGTGAATACATCCCTTTGGAGAGCGACTTGGAAGGCTGGTAATCAGGCTGCACAAACGAGCGGCCCAACTCGATGGTATAGGGCAGATACTCCTTCACGAATTTCTCAGAATAGAGGAACAGCTCGCTGGTAGGCGTATCCACTTGACCATCACTGTCAATGGGCAAAGCATCGCAGAACAGGAAACGGTAGCCGCCCACGATGGCCCGGTCAACAGGATTCCAAACAATGAGCTGCTTGAAATAGTTGTCGTCACGGGTATCAAACACATCAATGTCGCAGTCGAGCCCCGTTCCTCCGCCCGAACCTCGGAAACTGATTTCGCGCAAGCGACCAATCTCACGCATAATATTGGGAGAGTCGTGTGCCGAAAGAATATAAATCTCATTGCCTGCATTGTTTGTCTTACGGAAGAACTTGTCCATAGTCAGCTCCTCCATGATGGCCTCAACAGGCACAGGTGCTATAATATCTTTCACAATCATACCTTGTAATCTTTTGAGGGGTCAAAATCGAGATTGCAGTCTTTGCCCAACTGGTAAGAGAAAGTGCGTAGCTTCTCAGCCCATTGGGCATCAGTGAAACGCCGGTCGAAAGTCTGATAGGGAATCGGCTTCCCGAACGAGATAGTCAGTTTCTTGTTGCGTTGGTTGAAGAACTCGTTGACCAGAAAGGCCATCTCAATGTTCACCTTGATATTCAGCTTCTTGCGCCAACGTGCAAGATTATAGAAGAAATTGGAGTTACGTCCTTCGATATGTACCGGGACAATGTCCCTCTGATAGGCTTTCGACTTAGTGAGGAAAGTTTTCTTCCAATCCAAATCCTGAATCTTTCCGTCATCGGTCTTACGCGAGCAGAGACCAAAGGGGAAATAGCAAATGGTGGCATTGCCAGCAAAAGTCTCATTGAAGAGACGGATGTTCTCCTCGCGGTCGGCCGTTGCGCTACCCACTTTGTTGACAGGAATGAAGATGGGTTCAAGAGGCTTCACGAACATCAGGAAATCATTGACGGGCGTAAGCGTCGTCCCCCGATGATTGCCCACCGCAGCGATGAGGGCAATACCGTCCAAGCCGCCGAGCGGATGGTTGGAGGCCACAAGAATGCGGTCCGAAGCCATCAGATTGTCAACACCTTGCAATTCCAGTTCCAAGTTGAAGTCGGCAATCAGTGCATTGATAAAATCAACACCACTCAGGTGACCATAGTTGGTCAGAACCTCGTTGATGTCATCCTCATGCAGCAATTTTTGAATCTTCCGAAACAGCCAATTCGGCATGTGTTTCATTAGCTTCGGTACTTTAGCCGTGAAGATTTTCCTGAGATCGATAAGGTTGTTTTCCTGTTTTTCCATATACCAAAGTCGCTCAATTAGCCGCAAAAATAGAAAAAAGGGAAGAAAAGGGCGAAAAAAAAAATGTTTACCCCCCGTAACCGCCAAGGAATCTACGGCAGGTTTTTGATAATTATTTCTTTGTAAATGAATCTCTTAACATACAATCAACAAGTTATGAACAAGTTATCAACAATTGCTGTCCATAACTTTGTGGGAAAAAATGGGTGTAAGTGGAGCAAAATGTTTATTTTTGCACTTGAAAAATCAACACAACGATGAGTTACCCAGTAGGACATTTCAATTGCAAGCTTGACGCCAAGGGACGTTTAGTGTTTCCTAGCGAATTCAAGGAGCAATTAGGCAATCTCGTGGAAGAGGGATTCGTCTTCCATCCGGGATTGCATACCCAATGTCTGGAGCTGTACACGAAGCAGGACTGGGAAGACTTGCAGAGCAAACTGCGCGACCAGCTCTCCCAATTCAATGCCAAGCAGGAAGCCGTCATGCGCCGTTATAACGCAGGAGCACGTTTTGCCAAACTCGATGGCAATGGTCGCCTACAGATTCCAAAGGATCTCATCGAAAGGGGCAAGCTTGAAAAAGACATTATCATCACCTCGGTCACAACGAAGATGGAGATTTGGGACAAGAGCCTCTACGAGGAGTCCATCGCCACCGCGCTTTCCGACGAGGAATTTTTCGATATACTTGAAAACATCAAATAAAGGAGGGCACCATGCTGTACCACAAGCCAGTTATGTTGGACGAATGCACCAGTGGCCTGAACATCAACCCTTCGGGCGTGTATGCCGATGTCACTTTTGGCGGCGGCGGTCATTCGCGTGCCATCTTGGACCGGCTTACCACTGGACACCTCTATGCCTTCGATCAGGATGAAGACGCGGCTGCGAATGCTTTCGACGATGAGCGTTTCACTTTCATCCCACAAAACTTCAAGTATTTCAAGAACTTCATCCAACTCTATCATGGCGGACAGATTGATGGCGTCATCGCCGACCTGGGCGTTTCGTCGCATCAGTTCGACACTCCCGAAAAGGGCTTCTCGACCCGCTTTGACGGTGAGCTCGATATGCGCATGAGCCAGACTACACCCAACGATGCCGCCACCGTAGTAAACACCTACGAACTCAGCGACCTGACCCGTATCCTTACCCTCTACGGCGAGGTGCAGCAGGCCCACCTCGTCGCCGCCGACATTGTCAGGGCTAGAGACTTGGAACCCATCGAGACCACAGCGCAACTGAAGACTGCCGTACAGCGCCGCCTGCCTCGCGGCAAGGAGAACAAGGTGCTGGCGCAAATCTTCCAAGCCTTGCGCATCGAGGTCAACCAAGAGATGGAAGCCCTCACCGCTTTCCTCTCACAATGCCCAGATGTGCTGAAGCCGGGAGGCAGACTGGTCGTGATGAGCTATCACTCCTTAGAAGACAGATTGGTAAAGAACTTTATCAGGACCGGCAACGCCGAAGGAAAGGAAGTAAAAGACTTCTTCGGTAACCTGTTGACACCTTATAATATAATCACGCGCAAGCCGATAGTACCCTCTGAAGAAGAAATCGAGGAGAACAGTCGCGCCCGCAGCGCCAAACTCAGAATAGCGGAAAGGAAATGAACCATGAGTAGAAAAAGAAGGAAACAAAAGAAGGAGAAGAGAACAAACAGCGAAAGCGGCATCCAAAGTGTTTGGAACGTCTTGGGAGGAAGTTTCCTTGTCAAGGAAAACTTTGTAAAGCAATTCCCTTTCATGGTGACGGTCACCGTATTGCTCATGGCCCTCATTACCAACACCTATATTGCCGAGTCACGCACCCGCGAAATCACCAAGGCTAACAAGCAGCTGAGCGACTTGCGAGCCAAATACGTCGAGCTGAAAGCCAGCATCATGGAAGCATCCCTACAATCCGAACTCATAAAAAAGCTGGACGGTACAGGCATCAAGGAGTCTCTGGACCCTTTGATTAGGATTGAATATTCTGAAAACGAAACTGAAAAAGACGAAGCGAAATGAAATCGGATCCTAAAACAGTCACCCTTCGGAGAACCTACTTGGTGTACTTCCTGGTTTTGGTTTTTGGCGTTGCCATTATCACAAAAACCATACTAGTCCAAACCAAGGACAGCAAGCAATACAAGGAACTGGCGAAGCAAAAAGAATACCAACAGGAGCCCTTGAAAGCCAACCGAGGCAACATCTATGCGGTCAACGGCGACCTTATGGCGACCACTGTACCCATTTACCACACCTACTTTGATTCGCGAGTGGTAGCCGACTCCATTTTCAACAAGGGTATTGACAGCCTCTGCATACAACTGGCAGATTTATTCCCGAAACGAAATGCCGGGCAGTGGAAGCATTATATTATGGATGCCAGAATCAACAAACGACAATGTACGATAGCACGCAATGTTTCGCTGGCCAACTTTAGGAAGATGCAAAACTTTCCCATCTTCAACACTGGAATCTATACAGGCGGGCTGGCAAAAGACGAAGAAACCAAACGCATCAGGCCGTATAATGACTTGGCAGGCTGCATCGTCGGCTTTGTCAATACAATCGACGGGAAAACGAGTTACGGCGGCCTTGAAGCCTCCTACAACGAATATCTGCAGGGTCAAGACGGTCATCGCCTAGTCAGACGAATCCACCATTGGGGCAGCATACCCGTTGAATCCGAAGACAATGTTGACCCGAAAGACGGAGCCGATATTGTCACCACCATTGATGTCAAGCTCCAAGACATTGTTGAAAGCGCCCTCCTCAACACCATGACCACCAACAAGGCCCAGCAAGGCTGCGCCATCTTAATGGATGTGGAGACAGGATACATTCGCGCCATAGCCAACCTGCAGCGCAACGACGAAACCGGAGCATATGAGGAGACCTACAACTTCGCCTTAGCGGCCCGATACGAGCCCGGATCCGTCTTCAAAATCGCATCAATGATTGTGCTTCTCAACAACCATCCTGAGATTGAGCTTGACGACAAGGTAAACATCGGAACGGGGCCCATCAAATTCTCAAACCGCGTCATGAGAGACGACCATAGTTTCGCCAAGAACGGCATTTGCACGGTTCAGGAAGTCATTGAGCAGTCGTCCAACAAAGGCACAGCCGTATTAATCACCAAGAATTTCATCACCCATCCCGAAAAATATGTGGACGGCTTATACGCCTTAGGACTGAACAAGAAAATCGGCACGGGATTCGCCTCAGAGATTCCGCCCTACATCAAGCACCCAAACGACAAGGACAAACAAGGAAGAAAAGTTTGGTCAAATGTGTCGCTGCCTTGGATGTCAATTGGCTATGAAGTAAACGTGACCCCTTTACAACTCATCACACTCTATAACGCCATTGCCAATGGAGGAAAGATGATGAAGCCCCAATTCGTTACAGAAGTACGCAACGGCAACCAAATCATCGAGAAAAATGAGCCCATCGTGTTGAACCCACAAATCGCTTCCGCCGAATCCATCGACAAACTGCAAACCATGCTTGAAGGAGTCACTATTCGCGGAACCGCCAGAAGGCAATTCGAAGGATGCAGTTTTCCCGTCGCCGGTAAGACAGGAACGGCTCAATACTGCGACCCTAAACTCAAATACAAATATCGCGAGCCCAACGTCCCCCATAAGCTTTATAATACGACCTTTGTTGGCTACTTTCCTGCCGACAAGCCTAAATACAGTTGCATTGTCGTTGTCAGCCGAGCACGAGGTCCCCGTTGGGCAGCAGGAAGTGTTTCTGCTCCTGGCTTCCGCGAAATTGCAGAAAAAGTGTATGCCCATCATTACGGCATTTTGGACGACAACAGTAAGAGCGAAAAGAGCAACATCTCCTATGCTTCCCCGGTCATTATGAAAAATGACCAGGCCCACACTTTCCTCGAAGGCACTAATCAGAGCTATGTAGACATCTCAAACCAAACGGAATGGGTCACTGTAGAATCAAATGCCGAAGGCGTGAAACTCATCAACGACGCGATAATCACAAGAGACATTGTCCCTAATGTAGTGGGTATGAATGTCACCGATGCTGTCTATCTGCTTGAAGGCATAGGCATAGAAACACGCTTCAACGGGCTAGGCATTGTGACCGAGCAATCGTTACAAGCTGGCGACAGCATCAAAGGAAAATGCGTCATGAACCTTAAACTCGCGATGAAATGAAACTCAAAGATATACTCATCAACTGCAACGTTTTGTCAGTCGTTGGCGAAAACACCCGCGGCATCGACGATATCACCTTTGACTCGCGCAAAGCCAAGGATGGCACTTTGTTTTTCGCCGTCAGAGGCACCCAAGTCGACGGACACGACTATATTGGCAAAGCGGTAGAAAACGGTGCGGCTGCTGTAGTTTGTGAGAGCTTGCCTAAGGATGTAGCAGAGAACGTCACCTACATCCAAGTAGAAAACTCAGCCCACGCATTAGGTGTGGCCGCTTCCAACTTCTTCGGCAATCCGTCAGAAAAGCTGCATTTGGTAGGCGTAACCGGTACCAACGGCAAGACCACCATCGCCACCTTACTCTATAGGCTCTTTACCGATGCAGGTCACCCCAGCGGACTACTTTCCACCATCGAGAATATCATTGGGCATGAGACCATCCCTTCGACGCACACCACCCCCGACCCTATCGAATTGAACTCCTTGTTACACAAAATGGTCGAAAAAGGCTGTGAATATGCCTTCATGGAAGTCAGTTCACACAGTGTGGCGCAAGACCGCATCGCGGGGCTGCATTTCGAGGGCGGCATCTTCACCAACCTCACTCACGACCATTTGGATTATCACGGGACGATGGCCAACTACCGTGATGCAAAAAAGAAATTCTTCGACGACCTGCCGCAAAGTGCTTTTGCCCTCACCAACCTCGATGACAAGAACGGTCCAGTGATGCTGCAAAACACGCGAGCCAAGAAACTGACCTACGCGCTAAAACATGATGCCGACTTCAAGGGCATCATTCTTGAGAGCCATTTCGACGGAATGTTGATGAAGGTGAACGGAACAGAAGTATTCACCCAATTGGTCGGAGGATTCAATGCAAGCAACCTCTTGGCCATCTATGGAGCAGCTACAGCCCTCGGCTTCGACAAGAACGAACTCTTGGTTGAAATCAGCAAGCTGCATGGTGCCAACGGTCGCTTCGATATGGTGCATTCCGAGAAAGGGATTGTAGGCATCGTCGATTACGCCCACACCCCCGACGCTTTGGAAAACGTCCTCAAGACCATCAACGAGGTGCGCTGCAACAAGGAAACGCTCATAACCGTAGTGGGCTGTGGAGGCAACCGCGATACAACCAAACGTCCCGAGATGGCCGCTGTTGCCGTCAAGATGAGCGACCGCGTCATCCTCACATCAGACAATCCACGTAACGAAGACCCGGATGAGATTATCCGCCAAATGAAAGCGGGAGTCGAACCTTCCGACAGCCGCAAGGTATTAAGCATCACCAACCGCCGCGAAGCCATCCGAACCGCCGTAGCTTTGGCCCAACGGGGCGATATCATCCTCTTGGCCGGTAAGGGTCACGAAAACTATCAGGAAATCAACGGAGTAAAGAACCACTTCGACGACAAGGAAGAGTTGTCGAAAGCATTCAAGGAGGCATAAATCATGTTATACTACCTGTTCAACTATTTAGACCAATGCAACTTCCCGGGGGCACGTATGTTCAACTACGTCACCTTCCGCGCCGCCGTAGCCATCATTTTGGCGCTTGTCGTCTCGGTATGGTTTGGTAATGCGTTCATCAAGATGCTGAAACGTAAAAAGGTGGTTGAAACCCAGCGTGATGCCTCTATCGACCCATACAACACCAAGAAAGTCGGCGTACCCACCATGGGCGGCGTCATCATCATCACCTCCATCCTCATTCCCGTACTCTTGGTCGGCAAGTTGCACAGCGTCTATACCCTGTTGATGATAGCCACAACCCTGATACTGGGCATCTTGGGCTTCTCAGATGACTATATCAAGACCTTCCGCCACAAGAAAGACGGACTGCCACCCAAAGTAAAACTTGGTGGTCAGATTCTGCTCGGACTCATTGTAGGTCTCACACTGCGTCTCAGTCCGGCTGTGCAAATCAACGAGAAGGTGGAATTGAAGATTGAAAACAACAAAGAAGTAGTTGTGAAAAGTCCCGACGTGAAGTCAACACGTACCACCATCCCATTCGTGAAAAGCCACGACCTCAACTATGCCAACCTCTTCAAATGGACAGGCCCCAAATGGATGTACAATTTGGCTTGGGTATTTCTCATGCTCTTGACTGTCTTTATCGTAGCCGCCGTCAGCAACGGTTCCAACCTCAACGACGGAATGGACGGAATGGCTTCAGGTAACTCAGCCATCATCGGATTGACTTTACTCCTCTTAGCCTATATCTCCAGTAATGCAGTCGCAGCAAGCCACCTCAATCTGATGTACATCCCAGGCAGCGAAGAGCTTGTGGTCTTCTTGGCCGCTTTTGTGGGAGCCCTTATCGGTTTCCTGTGGTTTAATTCCTACCCCGCCCAGATTTTCATGGGTGACACAGGCAGCCTGACCATCGGTGGCATCATTGCTGTGTCAGCCATCATCATGCACAAGGAATTGCTTCTGCCTTTACTCTGCGGCGTATTCCTCTTCGAAATCTTCGCCAATTTCGACGTTGCTCTCTTCGTCAAGCGAGGCAAGAAACACCGCATCTGGAAAAAAGCCCCGCTGCATGACCATTTCCGCACAAGTTTCAGTGATTTCAAGAAAGCCTGGCCCAACAGCACAGTGACCTTCAAAGGGCCTGGAGAAGGGCACAACACTGTACATCACGAAGTGAAAATCACCATCCGCTTTTGGATCGTGACCATCCTCTTAGCTGCATTCACTCTTTTAACTTTCAAAATCAGATAATAACGAACCATTATGACATACTTGGAATCATTAACGAACACGAGACACAAGCCTGTAAGCATGGCTCACAACATCAACGCCATGATTTTAGACATCCGCAAAGAAAGCATCAAAAGGAGTCTTGGCGACTGGGAAACCGTTGGACACAGACAAAAGTATGTGGACACCATAAACGGTGTGATGTATTACGATGACTCGAAAGCCGAAAAAGTGAATGCCACCTGGTTCACGATGGAAAATCTGGTGCGTCCCGTTGTGTGGATTGCCGGAGGCAACGACACCTGCACCGATTACAGCGACCTTTATGTTTCCGTTCAAAAGAACGTAAAAATCCTGGTCTGCATTGGGAAAGACAACTCACGATTAAAGCAGGCTTTCGGCAATGCAGTCAACGAAATCTACGAGGCAAAGAGCCTTGAGGAAGCCGTCAACATGGCCTCACTTCTGGCAGAAAAAGACGACATCGTGCTGTTTTCACCTGCCTGCCATTCAGAGAACCGTAAAGAGAGTTTTGAAAAGCGTGGCGACCGCTTTGTTGAATCCGTAAAAGCCCTACACCATGAACTTCATTAATAAAATAATGCGCGGTGATAAGGTCATCTGGATTGTGGCCCTATTGTTTGGCATCGTTTCTTTGACTGTGGTTTACAGTGCATCAAGTGCCTTAGCCGTCAACAAATTTGGCGGAAACACCGGTCGTGTTCTGCTGAAGCATGGAGGAACGTTATTCATCGGTTTCTTGATGATGTTCGTCTTTTATCGCATCAGTTACCGTCATTATGCCAAAGCCGCGTGGCTATTGCTTATTCCCTGCCTCGCTTTGCTGGCCTACACACTGCTTTTTGGCCAGAACCTCAACCAAGCAAACAGGACTATCAATCTAGGTTTCTTCTCATTCCAGCCCAGCGAGTTGGCGAAAATCATCCTCATCACTTACCTGGCAAGGCAACTCTACATGATGGGGAACCGCCTCAATAGCTTCAAAGAGGTCTTTATCTGGTTAGGAATACCCATGTTTCTCACCGCAGGACTTATTGCTCCAGAAAACCTGTCAACGGCGGCCATCCTCATAGCAGTATGCCTGGTACTGTTGTTCATAGGCCGTGTAAAGTTCCTGCACATCCTTTCCATCTTAGGCATAGGCGTAGCACTATTTGGAATCTACGTCGGAATCGTGACCATCCACACCAATAGACAAAACAAGCAGGCCCAAGAAATGGTCGCAGAAGGTAAAATTACTGAATACAAAGAGAAGCAAACCCGTCTCGCTACCTGGATCAACCGCCTCAAGACCATTGGCGAACCAAAGGGAGAGGACTACGATCCCTTCGACGACCATCATTACCAGCAAACATACGCAAAAATCGCCGTCGCCACAAGTTCAGTGTTCGGGAAAGGCCCCGGGAAAAGCGAGCAACGCAATTTCCTGCCCCATCCCTATTCCGATTTCATCTTTGCCATCATTGTGGAAGAATACGGCATCTTTGGAGCCTTGTTCGTATTAATGCTCTATATCATACTGTTCACTCGAGTACTGCGCATCGTACTTAAACGCCCGTTAACCTTCGGTGCCTTCCTTGCATTCGGCTTAGGCTTTTTGGTCATCGTTCAAGCCATGATCAACATGGGTGTCTCTATCGGACTACTCCCCGTGACAGGTCAGCCTCTGCCTTTTATCAGCATGGGTGGCACTTCAATGCTGGCCACTGGTATTATTCTCGGCATGATACTCAGCGTCACACGCAATATGGAAATGGAAGACGAAGCCATCGAGACTGCAACCATCACTGAAGAAAACCAACAAATCACAACAACAGAATAAATGGCACACGGAGAAGGACATACCATCTATTTCTTGGGTATCGGTGGCATTGGAATGAGCGCCTTGGCTCGCTATTACCATAGCCTCGGCTATATCATTGCCGGATATGACCGCACCCCCTCTCCGCTCACCCGTCAACTCGAGAATGAGGGCATGGCAATCCATTATGAAGACAATCCGAACCTATTGCCTGCCCTCATTGACTTTGTAATTTATACGCCCGCTGTTCCAAAAGACCTGACAGAATGGGAAGTGTTACGCCAACGCAACCTTTTGTTCATGAAACGCTCAGAGGCTTTGGGGAAGATTTCGGAACAGCACTATACCTTGGCTATTGCCGGCACGCACGGCAAGACCACTACCACTGCAATGACGGCCCACATCCTCAACGCCAGTGGACGCGACACAACAGCTTTCATCGGCGGCATTGCAAACAACTTCGACAGCAACTTGCTGCTTGGGAAGGACAGCAACAGCCTTTTGGTGGTTGAAGCCGACGAATTCGACCGTTCTTTCCTCCACTTGAGACCCAGCATCAGCGTAATCAACTCCATTGATGCCGACCACTTGGACATCTATGGTGACCGCCAGCATTTGGTGAAGAGCTTCAATGAATTTGCCCAACTCACCCAAAAGCAACTCATCGTAAAAGAAGGGTTGGAAATTGAAGGCGAGGCTATTCTTCGTTTCGGATTTGGCAACGGCAACGATTACCGTGCTGAAATCCTACGTTCAGAAGGAGGAACCACCGACTTTTGCATCTATAGCGATGGTAGCAAAACCCAAATACATCTGCCCATGGCAGGCCGCCACAACGTGCTGAACGCCACAGCCGCTTTCGCTGCGGCAACGCAAGTCGGAATGAAGCCTACCGATATTGCAGCAGCGTTGGAAACCTTCAAGGGCGTAAAGCGCCGTTTCGATGTCCGTGTATACAACGGGAAGCATTGCTACATTGACGACTACGCGCATCATCCGGAAGAAATCAAAGCTTGTCTGCAAGCTGTCAGAAGCGCTTTCCCCGACAAGAAACTGACCCTTGTCTTCCAGCCTCACCTCTTCTCGCGCACCCGTGACTTCATGAACGAGTTTGCCCAGATATTGTCCACGACAGACGAACTCATCCTTTTGGACATCTACCCCGCCCGCGAAAAACCCATTGAAGGCATCACCTCAGCGGCATTGCTGGAGAGAGTGAACCTCAGCGACAAGAAATGCTGCCCCAAGTCGGAATTGATTACATTGATCGATAGCGAAAAGCCCGAATTGTTGGTCACCATGGGCGCAGGCGACATTGACCGTTTTGTTGAACCTCTTGAAAAACTCATCATCACATGGTAAAGAAAATCATCCATATAGCCATTTGGGTACTTACCGCAGCCGCCTTGATAGCCCTGTTTGTCTTTGCCCGCGAAGATTACCTGACCTCTCCCGTCAAAGCCGTCAACGTGGACATTGAGCGCGAAGGTGACAGGGGTTTCGTCAACGAAGAGCAGCTGTTGGCCGACATCGAAAACCTACATAAAAACGCCAACATCGGCACAGTCAACATGGCTGCCATCCAAAAATGCCTCGAAAGCAATCCCTGGATAGAGACCAGTACCTCCTATATCGACCTTGACGGGACACTGCGCATCAACCTCAAAGAATACCATCCTGTACTGCGTGTCTTCGATACTAAAGGTCGCTCGATTTATCTTACAGACGAGGGGGTTGGCATTCCAACCGACAGCCTTTACACGCCTCATGTCCTCGTCGCCAACGGCAACTTCACCCTGCGCAACGATTCAACCTCCTATCCTTTCAACGATAGTGTGGTCGAGGACCAGGCCCTCCTTGAAGTGCTTCACCTCTACAAAGCTATCAACAACAACGCCTTCATGAAGAGTTGCATCGGACAAGTGTACCGCGACAGAAAAGGCAGTTACAACATTGTCGTCAAAGACATCGATGCCCAAGTCGTCATCGGTGACACTTGCCAAATCGACGACAAGCTACGCCGCGCCGAAATATTCATCAAGCAAAAGGCAGAAAGCCCTGATCTTAAAGACATAAAAACCATCAATTTCAAGTATAAAAACCAAGTAGTTTGCACAAAAAGATAAAGTCATGAACGAAGGAAAAATCATCGTCGGGTTAGACATCGGAACAACGAAAGTGGCCTGCATTGTGGGTCGCAAGACAGAGAACAACAAAATCGAAATCCTAGGTTACGGCAAAACCGTATCCACAGGTGTGAAACGTGGCGTGGTCACCAACATCTTTGAGACCGTCGACGCCATCAAGCAAGCTGTGCAACAAGCCTCAGACCAGTCGGGCGTCGAAATCAACCGCGTCAGCGTTGGCATCGCCGGTTCCCACATCAAGAGCCTCCAGCATCGAGGCGTACTGATGCGCGACAACCGCGAGACCGAAATCACCGAGGCCGAGTTGGAAGAGCTGCGCAACGACACCTATAAAATCAACATGATGCCCGGTGAGGAAATCATCGACATCATCCGTCAAGACACCTACGTCGACGGCGAACAAGCCAACAACCCAGTAGGTATGCTGGGCAGCAAGATTGAAGCCAACTTCCACGTTATCATCGGACAGACCTCCGCTGCCAAAAACATCGTAAAGTGTATCGAGAGTGCTGGACTGGCCATGGACTACATGATTCTTGAGCCCATCGCTTCGGCACAAGCCGTGCTCAGCGAGGAGGAGAAGGAAGCGGGTGTCGTCCTCGTCGACATTGGCGGTGGAACCACCGATATCGCCATTTTCAAAGACAACAAAATACAGCACACGGCTGTCATCCCCTTCGGCGGCAACATCATCACCGAGGACATCTGTGCAGGCTGTTCTATCATTCGCCACTATGCTGAAGAAGTAAAGGTGAAGTTCGGTTCGGCATTAGCCGAGAAGAATCGCGACGACGAAGTGGTATCCATCCCCGGCATCAAGGGACACGCCGCCAAGGAAATCTCCTTCAAGAATCTGGCCAGCATCATTCAGAGCCGCCTTGAAGAAATCTTTGAACTGGTCAACATGGAAATCCAAAAGGCCCGTTCCGACAACAAGCTCATCGCCGGCATCGTGCTGACGGGTGGCGGTGCCATGATGAAACACATCTGGCAATTGGCCGAGTTCAGTACAGGTATGGAAGTGCGCATCGGACACCCTGATGAGCATCTCGCCTCCAACACGCCTAAGGACATGCTCAACCCCATGTATTCTACTGGTATAGGACTGGTCATCGAGACTCTGGGGCGCATGGACCACGACGAGCGGCTCCGCCTCGCCCAAAAGGCGAAAGAAGAAGCGAAGAAACGCAAACAAGAGTCTGCAGCCACGGAAACGGATACAACGACCGATCTGCCCTACGAAGAAGAAAGCAACGAAGAGGGATTCGGCACGAAAATCATCACCCGCCTGTCTCTTCTCTCCGAGAGAATATTCAAGCCCGACAACATCAAATAAAACAATAAAGATATGGAAAACCAATACGAAAACAACGAACTGTTCAAGCCCATCGGAGCCGAGATGCCCAACTACATCAAGGTCATCGGTGTGGGAGGCGGTGGCGGCAATGCCGTCAACCACATGATGGAAGAAGGCATACAAGGCGTCGACTTCATCCTCTGCAACACCGACTACCAGGCTCTGATGAAAAGCAACGTGAAGACCAAGCTGCACCTTGGCCAGCGTGACCTCGGAGCCGGCAACGACCCTGCCAAAGGCCGTGAAGCCGCTGAGATGAGCAAGGACGACATCGAGAAGCTCCTTGACGAGAACACCAAGATGCTCTTCGTCACCGCCGGAATGGGTGGAGGAACTGGAACTGGTGCCACTCCCGTCATCGCCAAACTGGCGAAAGACAAGGGCATCCTCACCGTCGGCATCGTCACCCTGCCTATGGAGCGCGAAGGCCGTCGCCGCAAGATGCAAGCCCTCAACGGCATCGAGGAACTGAAAAAATGCGTCGACACGCTCATCCTCATCAGCACAGACAAGCTACGCGACCAATACGGCGACCTGAAGCTCTCCGAAGCCTTCCGCAAAGCTGACGACGTATTGGGCACTGCCGCCAAAGGCATCGCTGAAATCATCACCGTTCCCGGCTACGTCAACGTCGACTTCGAGGACGTCACCACCGTGATGAAGGACAGCGGCAAGGCCATCATGGGCTCAGGTGTGGCCGAAGGTGAAGGCCGTGCCGAGAAAGCCATCCGCGCCGCCATACACTCGCCCTTGCTCAACGACTCCAACATCGAAGGCGCGAAGAACATCCTGCTTTACATCACCTCAGGCACCGATGAAGTCTCTTTGGACGAAGTGGACGAGATTCTGGAAATTGCACAAACCGCCTGCGGCAACAACTCGGATGTCATTTGGGGTAACGGCACCGACGAAAGCCTAGGCAATGCCATCAGCGTCACCTTGATTGCCACTGGATTCAACCACGAGCAAAGGCCCAATGTGTTGAGCAACACTCCCGAAACAAACACCGAACCCAAACTCAACACAAAGAAAACGGTTCACACCCTTGGTGGTGAAGTGAAGGAAGAAAAGCCCGCTGCGCCTGTCATCGCAGAGCGTGCTCCCGAACCCGTCGTCGACATCAAACCCGTCGAGCAGAAGCCCGAACCGAAGCCCGAACCGGAACCGGAACCTGAGCCGAAACCCAGAGCGGAAGAGCGCGTTATCCATAGTCTCTTCGACATCGAAGAAGAGTTCACCGAGCCCATTGACGAGGAGCTACCCGTAGTGGAGAACACGCCCATTGTCACGCCTGAACCCGAAAGGATTCATTCCACACCTCGCGTAGATGAGAAGCCCGTAGTGCGAGTGTTCGACAACCCCTTCCACCAGAGCAACGATGACGAAGGCTTTGAGATTACCTCGCGCATCATGACTCAGGAAGAAGTCACGGAGAAAGCCGCCCAAGAAATAGCCGTCCTTGAGGCCAAAAAGGCCAAGGAGACCGATCCGAAGGAAGAGCTGCGCAAGCAACGCCTCCGCGCCCTGAGCATGAACTACCACACTGCAAACGGACTGGAAGCCCTTGAAAACCAACCCGCCTACCTGCGCCGCGATGTCGACATCAACAGACAGGCAGACAACGACCTGTCCCACTACTCGACCTCGCAACACGGTATCAGCGGACAGAATTCCTTCCTCCACGACAACGTCGACTGAACTTTATCTTAGCAAACTACTTGATGCAAAAACGGACGGCCTTATGGTCGTCCGTTTTTGTCATATTGCAGGACGCATTCGATGCGTACATTATTGTCGGATACGGACGCATTCGATGCGTCCCTACAAAAGGGATTAATTCTCTTTCTTTCCACCGAACTCCATCAGATACGCTTTGAGGAACGCATCGATATTGCCGTCCATCACCCCTTGCACATCAGAGGTCTGGTAGTTGGTGCGATGGTCTTTCACACGGCGGTCGTCGAAGACGTAGGAGCGAATCTGCGATCCCCATTCAATCTTCATCTTGCCAGCCTCAATCTTGTTCTGCTCCTCCATGCGGTGGCGCATTTCGCGATCGTAAAGTTGAGATCTCAAGAGGCGCAGGGCGTTCTCGCGGTTCTTGGGTTGGTCGCGGGTTTCAGTGTTTTCGATGAGGATTTCCTCTTCCTCGCCCGTGTAGGGGTCTTTGTATTGGTAACGCAGACGCACGCCTGATTCCACCTTATTGACGTTCTGTCCACCGGCGCCGCCGCTGCGGAAGGTGTCCCAAGAAAGTCTCGACTGCTCGACCACAATCTCAATGGTATCGTCGACCAGCGGGGTGACAAACACTGAGGCAAACGATGTCATACGCTTACCTTGGGCGTTGTAAGGACTCACGCGCACCAGGCGGTGCACACCATTCTCGCCTTTCAGGTAGCCGTAACCGTAGTCGCCCTCAATCTTCATCGTCACCGACTTGATGCCAGCCTCATCACCTTCCAGCAGGTTGGAGATAGTGAGTTTGTATTTGTGGTTTTCGGCGTAGCGCATATACATACGCATCAACATCTGTGCCCAGTCCTGGGCCTCAGTGCCGCCAGCGCCCGCGTTGATTTTCAGCACACAGCTCATCGGGTCAGCCTCGTCGCGTAGCATGTTCTTGAATTCCAAAGCCTCCACAATCTGAATAGTGGCATTGTATTGTTCGTCTACTTCCTCTTCAGTGGCCTCGCCTTCCTTGGCGAAGTCGAACAACACGGCCAAGTCGTCGTAGGCTTGAGCAGCTTCCTTATAGCCATTGAGCCAGCCTTTCACCTCACGTACTTTCTTCATTGTGGCTTCAGCGGCTTTGGGGTCGCTCCAAAACTGCGGGTCTTGGGTCTTTTCGTCTAATTCCTGGGCTTCGATGGTGCGACGATCCACGTCAAAGATACCTCCTCAAGGCATCAATCCTCTTACATAATTCTTTTTGTTGGTCTAATGTAATCATGATGACTATAAAATGTGATTTCAATGTGCGTTTTGAATGTATTCGATGGCGGCGTCGATCTGGGGCTTGAAGTCGCCATTGTAATCCTTGCGGTTGACCACCTTGTCGGGAGTGAAACCAAT
>Ga0310690_10003927_pt1 | contig 21693 bp, 29 predicted proteins | sample AusTroGonzalo_MG_2_FD_207661 | JGI IMG/M metagenome (GOLD analysis project Ga0310690, IMG submission 207661) | Bovine rumen microbial communities from tropical cattle in Woodstock, Queensland, Australia - Gonzalo_04 (v2) (version 2) | ecosystem: Host-associated > Mammals > Digestive system >... | reverse complement strand
TTTACTGTAGACGTGCATAGATTAGTGGCTCAAGCATTTGTTGAAAATCCTAATCCACAAGAATACAAATATGTATTACATTTAGACGATAACCAAGAAAATAATGTGTATACCAACCTTAAGTGGGGCACTCAAAAAGAGAATTGCAATACCGAACATCATCACAAAACTTTGTCTGAAAGTTGCAAGAAACGAGTAGGTGAGAAAAATGCTTTTTACGGAAAGACTCATTCGGAAGAAACAAAAAAGAAATTATCTGAATTAAAAGGCGTAAAAGTAGAATGTGATGGAATTATATTTAATAGTATTAAAGAGTGCGCTGAATATGCTAATATAAACCCTACTAGTTTAAGAAAATATCTTAGAGGATTACAAAATAATTTAAAAAATACAGACAAAGAATTTAAGTTAGCGGAGAAATAATATGAAACGTTACAATAATTACCACAAACATGACCACATAAGCAATATATTTACTCCCGACACAAATGCCCATTTTATTGATTATGTAAAACGTGCCATAGAATTAGGTGAGCCTAATGTATGGACTACAAACCACGGCAGTGGTGGTGATATATTTGAAGCCAAACAATTAGCAGACGAATATGGTCTTAATGTAAAGTTTGGTTTAGAGGGCTATATTGTTCCCAATCCGTTGGAAAAAGATAACAGAAACTATCATATAGTATTAATACCTAGAACAAATAAAGCCCGTAAAAAACTAAATTTGGCTAATTCTAGGGCTAATATTGAGGGGTATTATTATAAACCTAGATTGTTTCTTGAAGATTTATTAAATTTTAACAAAGACGAATTATATATTACTACAGCGTGTGTAGCAGGATTACTAAAAGATGAAGATAGTTATAATCAACTTTTTATCCCTTTGTTTAATCATTTTGGTAACAATTTATTTCTTGAAGTACAAAATCATAACGAAGAGATACAAAAAGGGGTTAATCGCAAAGCCTTAAAACTCAAAGAACAATTTGGATTAAAATTAATTGCGGCTAATGACTCGCATTATATTTACCCTGAACAATCAAATGAGAGACTAGAATTACTTAAAGGAAAAGGGATAAACTATGGTGAGGAAGATAATTTTGTGTTAGATTATCCTGACTACGACACTATGTATAATCGATTTATGATTCAAGGGATATTATCAGAAGATGAAATTACAGAAGCCATAAATAATACATTAATATTTGATGATGTAGAGAATATAAAAATAGATAAATCAATTAAAATGCCTACAATCTATAAAGGAAAAACAGATGAAGAAAAATATCATATCTTAGTAAATGAGATGAATAAACGTTTTTCTAATGTTATGGACGTAGACAATATTCCATTAGAAGATAGACAAAAATATATTAATGAGTGTAAAAAAGAACTACAAGTAATTTATGAAACAAAAGATGAAATACATACGCCTGACTATTTTTTGTTAAATATTGAAGTTATTAATAAAGCAGTAAATGAATATGGCGGAACTTTAACTAGAACAGGCAGAGGAAGCTGTGGAAGTTTTCTAGTAAATAAAATTCTAGGCATTACTCAAATTGATAGGCTCACAGTAGATTTGCCGATGTATAGCGATAGATTTATGTCAACAGCTAGATTGCTTGAAAATAAGGCGCTTCCTGACGTAGATTTTAATGTCGCTAGTCAGGAACCTTTTGTAAAAGCCACAAAGGACTTGTTGGGTGAAAATGGTTGTTACCCAATGGTTGCTTATGGTACTATGAAACTTGGTGAGGCATTTAGAAATACTTGTCGCTCTCACGGTATGCAATTCGATGAATATAATGAGGTTGCCAAGTCAATTGAAAACCATACAGATAATCCACAATGGAAAGATATTATTGAAGAAGCAAATAAATATGTGGGAACAATTATATCTGCATCGGTACACCCATGTGCACACCTACTTTTAAATGAAGATATTAGAGAAGAGGTGGGAGTCATTAGATTAGGTGAATTCATTTGTGCTATGATTACATCTAATGAAGCCGACGCTTGGAAATATCTTAAAAATGATTATCTCATAGTTACAGTATGGGATATTATAGACAAAGTATTTAAAATGATTAATAAACCAATTATGACTATTAAAGAATTACTTGAGAGCGTCGATGATAAGGTTTGGAAATTATTTGATTATGGCATAACGTGTACATTAAATCAGGTGGAAGGTTCATGGGCTACTGATTTATTAATGAAGTTTAAACCTAGAACCATAGAAGAAATGGCTATGTTTGTAGCGGCAATTAGACCGTCATTTGAAAGTTTAAGAGATGATTTTATAGCTAGAAGTAAATATACTACGGGGTCAAAATACCTCGATGAATTATTTAATAATACATATCATAGGTGTTGTTTCCAAGAAAATATTATGAAATATTTTGAATGGCTTGGAGTAAGTCCTGCTGAATCAATTGGTTTAATAAAAAAGATTTCCAAAAAGAAAATTCACAAAGAAGATTTTGAAGCCTTAGAAGAGCGTATTAGGGAGCAATGGAAAGTTAATACAGGAAGCTATGACGAATTCGATGAATCTTGGGCAGATATGCAAAGCAATATGAAGTATTCTTTCAATAGTCCGCATGGACTCGCCACGGCATTAGATTGCTTATATTGTGCTTATTTAAAAGCAAATCATCCATTAGAATATTATACCGTAGTATTCAATCTTTATTCTGATGACAAGGCTAAATCTGATAGGTTAAATACTGAATGTAAATATTTTGGAATTAGTGTACAAAAACCAATGTTTAGACATTCTGATAGTAATTACTCAAATAATGGCGACAAAATTATCTACAAGGGTATTGGCTCAATCAAAAACATTGGCTCCGCTTGTGGAGATAACCTTAATACCCTTAAAGATAACCACTACGATACATTTATAGACCTGCTTTATGATATATCAGAGGGTGGTTTAGCAAACAAAACCGAACTTACACTACTTATTATGATTGACTTCTTTAGAGAATTTGGAGATATAAATTACTTGTTGGCTTGCTATGAAGTGTTTATGAAGCTTGGAAAACGCTGTTCTCTTACTCTTAAGGACTTGGACAAATATAATCTTACTAGAGAACAAATCGAGCCATTTTGTGAGAAGGCTACTGAAAAACAATTCCGTGGAGTCAACATGAAAGAAGTTATAAAACTTATTTGTAGTAATCTTACATATGAACCTATTACAGATGCCGTTAGAATGGTATATGATGTAGCTATACTCGGATACTCAGATATTACTATTGATTGCGACGAAAAGTTTTACATTGTATCTAACAAAGAAACAAATAAATATGGCACTACATTTATTACCATATATCGTATGTGTGATGGCAAATATTTCCAATACAAGGTGAAGCGTTGGGTTTATAATGAAAATCCTTGTGATGTTGGAGACGCAATTATGGCAATAGTCAGAGAACAAAATAGAGTAACAAAAAATGAAAATGACGAATGGATTAAAACAGATGTTAAAGAAGTTGTTATTAAAGATTATGCTTTAGTAAGAAAATATGAAATACCATTAAAAGATATAAAGTAGGGGTTGACATAACCTCTACTTTATGTTACTATATAGAAAATAAGTGAAAGGAGCAACACTATGAGAAGCATGGCAGTAGTAAAACTTGATACAGTTGATAAGGTCAAGAAATTTGTTAACATCATTGCTAAATATGATAACGCTACAGAGGTTTGGGAACTTGGCGGACATAAAGTATTTAGCGCAAGCAGTATTATCTCGATATTCAGCTTAGATTTTAATAAAGACCTAGGAGTAAAGATTAATACATACGATGAAGGCGTGGCAGATAAATTTTATGATGAAATGAAAATTTTTGCAAAATAGTATTGACATAATATTTTAACTATGATATTATAATTATATCAAATGAAAGAGAGGTGTCATTATGGCGAGAGAATTTAGAAGTGATTGTGTAGGCTGTGGTCTTCCATGTTTACACGAAGGTTGCAAATACTATAGTGTGCCATATCTTATTTGTGATGGATGTGGAAATGAAAATTGTGAAGAACTATACATCGTAGATGGCGAAGAGCTTTGTGAAGAATGCGCATTAGAGCGTTTGCCAAAAATTACCATTGACGATATGTTATGGGGAGAGGATATTTAGCCTATGGTATATTCAATCGATAAATTAGACGGTAGCATTGTAAGTCTTGCCGCCGATAGAGTAGAACAAAAAGAAGTTTTTGAAGATTATATAATGAATTTTTATAAAAGTAACTTTAATCCTAATGCCAAAGACGCTAATGGCCATATATACGCAGACTTTGGAGATAGACTTGTAGGTAGTTATTATTTATCTAATATTTGTGGCGTCCGTGAAGTAGTAGGAATCACAGAAGAAGACCTTGAGAGGATGTTTAAAGAGGACGAATTAACTATGAATGAGAATGGAGAATACGAAGTTCCTAATAATGGTGATAATGATGAATATATCGAAGTTGCTCACTAGTATAATTACAGTTCTATTTGCTGTTTTATCTATATCTCATTTTTATTGGGGTGTTTATTTTATATATAATATGGTATTGTTATATGGGGCTTATAGGATTATATTAGGAGTATTAGCATTGGTTTGTTTAGTATTGTGGAGCAAACTAAATTAAAATGAAAGGAGTGCGACATGGATAAGAGACTAGACCATATTTCTAAAAAGTGTACTAAAATATTTATCGACGCTGATGGGGTATTGTTGGCTAGCAACGATGCTATGTGCACTTTGCTTAATGAAATATATAAAAAGAATCACAAAGGCAAAGAGGTGACGGATTGGAATTATACCAACCTCTATCCTACCAACTCTATAGAAGTAGAAAAATTATTTGAAAGTGAAGAGTTCTTTAGGGTAGTTAAATTTACTCATGGGGCTAAAAGATTTTTAACTAGATATAGAGACAAAATTGTAATAGTAACAAAGGGTACAATTACAAACTTTATCAGAAAACGTTATTGGTTTAATAAAAATGGGTTTAGAGATATACCTATAATTGCAATCCCATTAGATATGAGTAAGAATATTATCAATATGCATGGCGGATTATTTATTGACGATTGTACAGTAAATCTTAGAGAATCTAACGCTACTTATAAATTCATGTTTTCAGAATACAATGACAATGTAAAACGTGATTGGTGTAAGGATTGGCGTGGAAATAAAATATATAAATGGTAAGAAAGGAATAATTATGACAACAGAGCAGAAGAAGGCAATCTTGGAAAACAGAATTAAGGTAATTACTGAAAGAGGCAAGGCAACCCCTAATCTTATTAAGAAATTAGAGAGACAGCTTAGAAATATGTAGTTGACATTTATATAATTTGGTGATATAATGAAGAAAAGACACAACAGGGAGTCAATTAAATTTGACCCTAATATTACAAAACATAGACCTGCAACTTGGGATGATAAAATTCAATTAAGTGATTTGACCATCGAGGATTGTGAAAGTCTTTATAGAAATGGGTACTATGCTATTATTGAAGATGGACAAGTAGTAGATTTAAAGAAATTTAAGTAAATACTTGACATTCACATCTAAAAATGATATATTAATTATAAACAAACAGCCAAGGATTACTACTAATTATATACTAGTTAAAATTAGTAGAGATATTGCGGTTAGGAAGACAACCACCGTACAAATGCGGACGGTATAAGCGAGGGCGTAGTAGGTTAGCAACCTTTGTGAACATCATGTTAGAACGAGCGGGACGCACATGAAAAATGCAATTAAGGCTGTTGTGGTGTTGGTGGCGAAATGGTAGACGCAGTGGATTGTGGTTCCACCAAGTATAACGCTTGTGAGGGTTCAAGTCCCTCCCTTCACCCACATATAACATCTAGGTCACAGATAACTAGATGCTGACTTAGTTGGATTGACCCCGCCCATCCTCCTCGGGGTCAATAAGGGAAATACAGTAATGGTGCTGTAAAGGCGGTTCAATCCCGAAATTTCCCTATCAAATCGAGAAAGGAAAGAATTATGAATTACAATAAAATTATCATTAAATTATTCAAAAGATTCTATAACGATGTAGAGACTAATGATTTTTCAACTAAAGCTTTGCGTTGCGGCATTTTAATGCCAAATATAGACGACGAACTAGTTGATTATGCTATTTCGCTTTATGGAAAAGACGGAGAATTATTCAATTCGACATTTCACAAAGACTTCAATATAGTTAAAAATACTAATTTATTAGATTTACTTATTGAACAGTCATTACATTATCTTACAACATATGGTACTAATTTTACAAGTCCATATGTGTATATTCCAAAAGAAGAGGTTCGTATACCAAATCTCGACTTCGCAGAAATTAAATTGATTAATATTTGCGAAATAGACAAAGTAGAATTAAGAAATAAAATAATAACACTCTGTAGTGCGGCTCTTTCTTCTGAAACAGTAGAAGATGTAGTAACATTAATAAACCATTTTGAATTCTTTGATATTATAGATGAGATTTCAAATAAAGAAGTAAAGTGTGTTCTTTGCAGTATATTAGGAGTAGTTCCTAGCGACCCAAACGAAATGCTTAGATATATGATTTATCTTGCTACAGGTACTACACTTAAAATTAAAAATCAAGGCACACTTAGATTAATTAGAGTTATGATGTCATATAATTACGAAAAGGTAAACGACGCACTTGAACTTTATATTAGTCAATATGGATACAATAAATTAGCTAGCATATTTATTACCAATAAAGATTTGTTTTTGATGTTTAAGAATTCAGATAATGCTAGTATTATGAATAAGCTTAATAAATTGAGCAAGAAAAAGTCAATTAGAGTATATTCTAATAAGACTCTTAAAGACCAAATTACAGATACTAATGTACCAATTAATTACTCTGATTTGGAGCTTGTATTAAATTCATTGCCTATATTTAAGCATATGGCTTTATTAAATACTCTTAATTACATTTCAGCAAACCCTGCTTATATGGAATACCGCGTAAGAAACGGCAAGAGTTATTTTACAGAGGCAAAACCAAAGGATATTAAACAAATTACTAAGCGTAGAAATTTTGCTTATGCATGTCTCCTTAAGAGAGTAATGGAAAATATTGAGAATAAGAATTTCTATTTACCAAGTGGTATTGATTATACATTACCAACTAGCGAAAAGAATTTTGTAGGTAGCATTCCTAATAAGAGTAAGATTACACTTACAAACAATGATGCGCTTATTGTGGCTATCGTTTGGGAAAAGCCTTACGAGTGCGATTTAGATTTATCTATATTAGATTCAAACGGCAGTAAGATTGGTTGGAATGGGTCACACAAGACTAATAATGCTAGAACATTATTCAGCGGTGATATGACTCAGACGGTTGATGGTAGAGCTTGCGAGGCCATGTTTATTGATGCAGATAATTATAGTGGAAACATTCATGTAAACCTTTACGCTAATCGTAGTGGTATGAAAACTGTCAAGTTTAAGCTGATTATTGCTAGAGCGGACAAAGATACTGAGTCACTTGTTAAGAATTATGTCATTGACCCAAATGATGTAATTACTACTGCTAATTTAGAAATTGATAGAGGTTCGTTAACAGTAGGTTCATTTGAGATTAATAAAAATCAGACAACGTTTGTATTTGACCTTGACAACACTAGTGGTGGTATGGTATCATACTACAGTAACACAGATAAAATGCGCATGGAAGTTAATTCACTCAAAAGTGAGATTCAGTTAGGTCTCAGAGATTTTCTTGCAAATTGCGGCGGCAATGTATTAGAAGAACTTCCTACAGAAATGGATGAAGATTTCAAATACACAGACTTGTCGCTTGAAAATATCTCAAAGGAAACTTTATTTGAAATTTTTTCTTGACAACTAGATTGTTAAGTAATATAATTAAATCAAATTGGGATATAAAGTAGTTCCTAAATAGTCAGACCGTCAATCTGACCTATTCATTACTACTCGTCCCCTAGACACAATAAAGAATGGCAAAAAAGAGTTCCTAAATTCTTTATACAGTTTTTACTCTTCGCCATTTATAATAGAGTCGGACATAAAGTAGTTCCTAAATAACCGCCTCAGCACTTACGAGTGTAGAGGCTACATTGAATTACTACTCGTCCGAACAAGCGGCACAAAACAGTTCCTAACAAATTGAAAATTATGTTACTGTTCGCCGCACCTCAACGGTTTAGCTTAATGGCAAAGCACTGTAAATATTATTACGCAGACAGATGTGGGTTCGATTCCCAAACCGTTGATTTACCAATTGGTAGTACATAATTTCTCCACAGAAAAGGTATCACCACTGTGATATAATTCCGTTGTGGTTTGTGGTTGAGATTGTAGGTATCAAATCCTACCTGTGGAATTAAGTGAGTGGTTAGGTGGGTATTCTGTGTACCCACATCATAATTCACCTCCTTGATAAAAATAGATTGGGTATCCTATAGTAATATAGGGTGCCTACCTAACCACTTACAATAATTAGGCAAAGAAAGGATTAAATTATGAGAGACAAAAAGATTATTATGACAAATGCCCTTGATGATTATTGGGGTGACAAAAAGGATACTAAAAAGTGGAAGAAGACTTGGGCTAGAACAAAACTAACTATGAAGCTTAATGCAACTCCAACACCAAAGCTACAGTATAGTGACAAACTTGGTAAGATAGTATTAGGCTATCCAAAGGAGAAGTAATTTATAAAATAACGCTGTGCCCACAGCGATAATATATATAAGTTACAAATTTTTATTTAAGAAAGGAAATTAAACATGGCAATTAAGAAAAGTATTAATTCAGTACAAATCGTGGGTACACTTAAAGAGATTAATCTTTCAAGAGAAGGTGTAGCGAAGAGACAGATAGGAAGAAAGGGGTCTGAAAAGACAGTAGATTGCAACCGTATCTCAAAGACAGAGTTTAAGAACCCTGCATTTGTTATTGAAGTAAACGGAAACCCAGTAGAGGTAGACGTATCTTGGGGTGTTGACGAAAAGTACATCGATAAGGATGGAAATGTAGCAGATAACCCTAAATACAAGACTCTTGAGACAATTCTTTCTACTTATGTAGTAGGAGAAACAAGAGTAAAGGTTGATGGTTCACTTGCTCCTAATGAGTACGTGACACAGGATGGCGAGTGGAAGGAATATGTACAGAAGGTTGAGTTGTTTACAATGACTTCTACAAACGTACCATCAGAGGATTATGCAGAAGGTTCTATTAGCGGTATTATTGGTGGAAGAACACCAATAATTGTTAATGAAGAAGAAACAGGCAAGATTAAGCTTGCTATGCAGACATTTAACTATGCGGGTGCACTTGTGCCAATGACATTTGTAGTACCTGCTGACCTTGCAGATGCATTTGAGGATATGTATGAAACAAATTCTCAGGCAAAGCTCGATTTTGCAGTTGTTACAGTACAGCACGGAGCTAAGACTACAGAGCCTACAGGATTTGGTAGAAAGTCTAAGAGAGTTGCGGGATATACAACAACAGAGTTCCAAATCATCGGTGGAGACGAGCCATTTGAAGAAGAGAATGAATACTTCGTTAACGATGATGACAGAGCTAATGCTTACGAAGAGAGACAGGTTATGATTGCAAGACGCAAGGCTGATAAGGGAGTTAAGACAGCCCCTACTACGGTAAAGGGTTCAGCTAATGCGGCAGTAGGAAATCCATTTGGTAACATTGAGTCACCATTCTAATTTAAGTAAATATACACACGGGTTTCGGCTCGTGTGTATTATAACTTAAATATTGACAACCAACTAGATTAATGTTATTATAAAGAAAAATGTTACTAAGAAAGGAATTTATTAGATATGGCAAATATTGATTTATTAGCTCTTGAAGAGGGCGGTGTTACATACGGTCTTGAGGGTCTTAAGCTTATGTTTTGGGGTAGTAATGCGGTAGGAAAGACTACAGTAGCTATGAAATTCCCTAAGCCAATTCTTCTTATGGGAGAAGCAGGTGGTTCAGCAATTAGAGGTTACAAAGTGCCTATTAAGCAGAAGAAAGACTTTTTGGATGTAGTTAAGCAGTTAACAGATGATAAGACAATGGATGCAATGAAAGAAAAATTCGCTACAGTGATAATTGATTGTACAGAAGACATTGTTGAAATTTTTGAGACTGCATTATGTAAAGAGTATGGTGTAAGAGATGTTGGAGAAATTCAGCACTTACAGAAAGGAAACCCTAACGGATATTCTGTATATCGTAAGGAATTTAAACAGCAGATTAATAAACTTTGTTCTTGTGGATATACAATAATTTTCATTTCGCATGAAGAGTTAATCGAAAATGAAGACGGTACAACATTCTTACAGCCAAAGGGTACTAAGGGAGAAAAGTCATCGACTCGTTTTGTGCGTGACTTATGTGATTTTAGATTCTATGTAAAAGGGAACGGTGTTGATGCAGAAACAGGTAAGGTTATTAAGTCTACTGCATATCCACTTGGTTCAAAAACTATCTTTGGTGGAAGCAGATTTGACATTGAAGCTATAATCAATCCATTTAGTGCAGATACAGTTATCAATGCAATTATTGACGCACAGAAACGTTCGGCAGAGAACGAAGATGCCAACCTTGAAGAGTTTGTATTTGGTTCTGAGAATACTTACACAAAGGAAGATTATTTTACATCAATTAAGCCTTATGTGGAAGCGTTATTCCCACAATATCCCGAGATTGTAACAGATGTTATCGCAAGACAGCTTGGTGAGGGTAAGAAGATTACAGATGCTACAGATACACAGCTTGTAGAATTAGAGTCAATTTATAGTCAGCTAGTGTCATTCGCGAATGAGCGTGGTATTGAGGTATAATTAATGATAGATGTCAATGACATCATTAGTAAAAGCTATGGCAATTGGTATGTCATAGCTTTTGACCATATTGATGAAAGTAAACAATATTATTACAAAAATAAAAAAGGCGAATTAGTCAAATATATTAAAAGGGATTATTACTATCTATGTAACCATAAAACCAAGTTTGGGGTGTTTGTCGTTAATAGAGCAAATATACTTAAGCATTTGCAAGAAAACAATACTACTACAAGATTATATTATTGTTGGTGCAATATGAAATCAAGATGCTACTACGAAAATAACACAGAATATAAGAATTATGGTGGTAGAGGTATCGCTATTTGTGATGAATGGAAAAACGATTACAATAATTTCAAAATTTGGGCTTTAGAAAATGGATACAAAGAAACATTAACCATAGACAGAATCGATGTTAACGGAAATTATGAACCATCAAATTGTCGTTGGGCTGACAATAAACAACAAGGTAATAACACAACTAGAAATCATTATATAACTTACAATGGTAAAACCCAATCTATGCAATTATGGGCAGAAGAACTAGGGATGTCTTATACAACAATAAGAAGAAGATTAAATACTCTTGGATGGTCAGTAGAAAAAGCGTTTAACACAAAAATCACGACATATGATTGTAAAAGTGGAATAGTTAAAGATAATAGAAATAGAACATTTTTAGATACAAGATACGGTCTGTTATATAATAAAGACTTATCAAAGGTTTTAGGAATAGATAGTTCTACTATAGCTAAATATATTGATTTACATAATAACTCCACAGGTGATAAAACATTAGATTATTATATTAACAAACGTAACATTACTAATTTTGAAGGATTCCTTCCAAACATTAGAACATATGAACAATTAAATCCAATTGAAGATACAGAAAGCTATGAGGGTTAATTATAGCCCTCATAGCTTCATATTTCAAAAATAAGACACTTTAACTATATACCCCTAAACGTGTAAGGGTAAATAATTAAAATGCCTTGTATGGGCAAATATGAAGACGAGAGAGGTATGTTATAATGGCAAAACCACAAATGGTTAAATGTAGATATTGTGGAAAAGAAATTTCCAAAGACGAAGCCTATAAAGAAGAAGGTAGTAATATGTATTACTGCTCACTGCTATGTCAAAATTCGGCTATGCAAAAAAGATTAAATAGGGAAAGAAAAAATTATAAATCAATTAAAGGCACCGATAGAAGACTAGTAACCGATAAAATTGTAGAAATATATAAAAATAAAGGAATAGACGATGCTCGTATCCCTTGGGACATGATTGGTTCTCAGATGAAAAATATGCTTGATGAACATCGTGATTGGAATTATAGTACGTTATTTTATGTTTTATGGTATGTAACAGAAATACTCGAAATAGATTTATTATCAGAAGATAATAAAGCAAACACCCCATTAAGTCTCATTCCATACTATGTATTAGATGCAAAAGACTATTATATGCAAACAAAACAGATTAATGAACTTGCAGAGGCATTTAATATTGAAAACGAAACAATAGTCAAGGCAACAAATCAAAAAAGAAAAAGACCAATAAAGAAAATTACATTTTAGGGGTTGACTAGCCCCTAAAATTTTGATATAATTAAACTGAAAATAATACAAAGGAGAGACATAAATGGAATTATACCCTAATCTAATTGCAGATGAACTATTGGCTTGCTACCTACAAAAGCCATCGTTAATGATTGAGAGCAAATTTCCAATCGATAAAAACGAATTTGTAGTTCAATTACATAAAATAATTTTTGTTGCTTGCTATAATTTATACGCAGATGGTTGTAATACCATTTCAATCATGGATATAGAAAATTGGTTATCTCCATACGAAACTCAATATAATATCTATAAAGATAATAATGGTTCAGAATATATTAATACAATTATAGAAATTACTGATAAAAGTAATTTTGAACATTATTATACCGAATTTAAGAAGTTTAGTTGTTTAAGAACTTATAAAGAGATAGGATTTGATATAACTAAATTTTATGATATTACTAAATCAGAAGAAAGCCAATTAGAAAACCTCAACCAATACAGCACACAAGATATTATTAATCATTTTGATGGATTACAAACTGGTGTAAGAAGACAATTTAAAAGCTCTGCGGCTAAGGAAGAATATATTGCAGGTGCAGATTTCTTACAAACTATGGAAGAATTTGCAGAGACCCCATTGTTGGGTAATAGTTTCCAAAGTGGTTATTTAAATGCCATATTTAACGGAATGTATGGTTTTATCATCAGAGGAGCAAAGTCTGGGGCTGGCAAGACAGTGCTCAGTATGGGTGATATGTGCAAAGCTACAATAACCCAAGTATATGATGTCAATTTAGGTAAATACATTAAAAATAAATCTCGTAAAGGTAAAGGATTATTTATCAATACAGAATTAGACCTCAGAAAAGAAATTGACCCTATGATTATAGCTTGGATTAGTAAAGTGCCTAGAAATCATATAATTAAAAATGCATATGTTGATGATGAAAAAGAACGTGTAATTAAAGCAAGTGAAATATTAGCGGAAAGCGGATTATATGTTGTAGATGACCCTGAGTTTACAACTAAAAGTCTGATAGACACAATAAAATATTATGTATATAATTATGGTGTAGAAACTGTATGTTTTGACTACATACAGAATAATGGATTTGTAGCCAAAGAAATATCAAGCGAAACAAAAGTTCCACAGAGAGAAGACATGGTATTGCTTGCGTTAACCGATAGATTAAAACAAGTTCAGCGTGAATGTGACGTTAGTTTAATTACGGCTATTCAGCTCAATGGACAAGAAGACAATATGGAAAATCCTAACGAATCTTGTTTGGCAGGCGGTAAAGCAAACGTAAGAAAGACCGACGGAACAATGATAATGTTGAGACCTACCAAAAAGGAATTAGCACAAGTTGATGTACTTATTGGAAAATGGAACCAACAGAACAATCCAATAAAATTTGGTGAAAAAGTCATACCCAATAATGTGATTCATATTATTAAAGGACGTGGCTCGGAATATCCAATTGGGCTTAAGGTTTATCAATATGTAGACTTGGGAACCTCAACAAGCATAGACATGTTCTGTACCGATAGAGATAATAGTCCATTAGATGTAAAAAATTTGGTGATTGAATATAATGAATAATGAAGAAATACGATTAAAATATAAATCAGAAAGGGACGGTAAAATATTTACTACAAATTTCGGAACTGATTTTATAATTAAAGATTATCGAAATAATGATAATATATTAATAGAATTTTTAGATGAACATAAATATAATAAAGTCGTTCAATGGACAAACATTACAAAAGGAGCAATTAAAAATCCATTTGATAAAATATGTTTTGGAGTGGCGTGTATGGGATATGATGGCAATGTTAAAAATAAAGAAGCATATAAAACGTGGCACGCACTTCTACAAAGAACCGTAGACCCAAAATACAAAGAAAAACACACTGCATATAAAGATACTAAAATATGTAACGAATGGCTAATTTATGACAATTTTGAAAAATGGTATGAATCTAATTATTATAATATAGGTGAAAAATTATATATTGATAAAGATATAATTAGAAAAAATAACAAAACATATTCTCCTGATAACTGTGTATTTGTTCCTAGAATTATTAACAATTTATTTACAACTAGAAGATTAAACAGAGGAAAATATCCCATAGGGGTAAATAAAAAAGATACAGATAATAAATTTTGCGCCAAATGTAATGAATTTGGAAACGCAATAATAATTGGGTATTATAATACAGAAAAAGAGGCGTTTGAAGCTTATAAAACAGAAAAAGAAAAGTATATAAAGCAAGTTGCGGATTTATATAAAGATAAAATCCCTAAAGTATTGTACAATGCATTATATAATTATAAAGTAGAAATTACAGATTAAGAAAGGAGCTAGCCATGAATTATAAATATATATCATTAGATTTTCTTTTAGTATTAACAATTGTGTTTGTTGTACTAAAAGTTACCAATGTAATCGCTTGGTCATGGTGGTTGGTATTTTTACCATTATTCATCGAAATTGGATTGTTAGCCATAGCTGTTATTGCTATAATAATAATCACTAAAAAGTACGACGGAGACTTAACCATTACATTTTTCGGAAAGGAGCTGTAGTATGGATATATTAGAAATTCTTATTGCCGACGAGTGTGGAGTTTTTGAGGATTTAGAAAGAAAGGAAGAGGCAAATGGTAACAGCAGTAGTAACGATAATAAAAACAATATGTAGTATAGTGCTTCTTATTATGAGTATTGATGCGTTTACCGAGTCAATTTTCATTGACCCAGTATTTCATAAATATTCAATTGACGAAGTTCAATTATTTGTCGGAGTACTACTACTTGTATTTGCTATAATAATTTTATAATAACTATTGACAAACGTTCTTTTGTTTGGTATAATTAAAGCACCAAATGAAAGGACGTTTTATTATGACTAACGAAGAGTATCAAGCGTATAAAGATTTCTTAAAAAAACTTAAATATGATATTCTTACTTTAGATGACTACGAAGTATTATTTAATCGACTTGGCGGCAACGGTGTTATCAAATATCAAACCGACGACAAGTGGGTTCTTATGACTATGTGCCATAATTTAGACCCATTTGACGGCTCGCCTAAATTAGAATTTTACACAGATACTTATACTCTTCATTGTTATACCGCTTGCGGTTGCTCTTTTGATATATACCAATTAGTTCAAAAAAGAGCTAAACTAAAGGGAGAAGAGTGGTCTATATTTAAGTGTGCAAAATGGATTTGTGACACTTTAGGAATAGAATTTAACTTTAAAGAGTCTAATCGTAAAGAGTCCAATATATATAATTGGAAGATGGGCTTGAGTAAATATATGAAAAAAGAAGACAAGTCAATAGAATTGCCAAATTACGACCCTAGTGTATTAGATATATTTCCTAGACTATATCACGAAAACTGGTGTGACAGAGGTATTTCAGAGGAAACTATGGATAAATATAACGTAAGATATTATCTATACAGAGACCAAATTGTATTACCATGTTATGATTGTTTGGGAAACCTATGTGGCATTAGAGTTCGCAACATGAGACCCGATATGCCTAAATATATACCATTAGAATTATTAGATGGCACACAGTTTAACTTTCCTACTAACGCAGTACCATATGGTATTAACCTCAATCAAGCCAAAATAGAGAAAAGTAAAATATGTTGGCTCGTAGAAGCAGAAGCTAGTGTACAATTAGCTGATACGTGGTATGGAAATAATAATGTAGCATTAGGTTTATATGGCCATGAACTTGGAGATGGACAGCTTAAAAAACTTATTGAAATGGGAGTATCTGATTTAACGATTTGTTTAGATAGTGATTTCCATGAAATAGGTGATAATGAGGAATATAATAAATTTGAAAAATCTGTAATGAAGATTTATAATAAATGTAAACCTTATATAGCTAATATATATGTTTGTTATAATAATATGGGATTTAATGACATGTATAAAGCAAGCCCATTTGATTTAGGCAAAGAAAGATTTGAATTATTATATATGCATAGAGAAAGGATTACTGACGATTAATGAATATAAAACCAATATTTGAACCATTTGAAAATATAACCCTCAAAGACTACATGAAAAAATGTGGAATTGAAAATATAGAAGAATATATGTCGGCGAGATATATTGAGCCGTTAGACCATTATGATAATATATACGAGATGGCTCAAATTATATTAGACGCAATAAATAAAAATAGAATATTTTATTTAATCCATGATTCTGATAATGATGGAGCTTTTGCGTGTGCTGTACAATATATTTATTTAAAGCGTTGCAGACCAAATCTTAATATAAAAGTATTAATTCACGACAAAAACCCAAAAGCCCACGGGTTACAAGATGACGAAATTATGGAAAGATTTATTCAAGAAGCTAGTGGAATTGAGGGGATTAATTCTAACGAAGGCTTGATTTGGGTAAGTGATGCAGGGTCAAATAACACAGAAGAATGTAAAATTCTTTCAGAATTAGGATATACTTGCTGTATTTCAGACCACCATGAATTTTCTCAAGATAACCCATATGCTATCATTGTTAACAATCAATATAGCAAAAACGTAATCAATAAACAACTTAGCGGCTGTGGGGTCACATTTAAGGTTTGTCAAGCTATAGATGAGTTAAATAACACCACATATGCTAATGATTTAATGTCTTTTGTTCATTTAACGAATATATCAGATAGTTGCGAATTTACAAACTCAGAACAAAACACATTTAGATATTGGGGATTACAATTAATGCACCCACACTTGCAACCATTTATTGACGCATTTAACTATCAAGGAGGAACTAACAATAAAGATTTCTCATTTGGAGAAGTTAGTCGCATTAATGCCGTAATACGTGTAGGTACACTCGAAGAAAAGCAAAAACTATTTATGGCATTAGCTTGTGGCCAAAATGTTGACGAGGTTATTAAGATTTGCAAAAAGTGCAAAACTGAGCAAGACAAACTTAGAGATTCGCTACTTGAAAATAATCTAAGTCTTTGTTTAAATTCGAGTATAATGGTGTTTAAGATAAACACCAAAACGCCGCTTACTGGACTTATTGCGAACAAATTAATGTCTAAATATAATAAACCTATATTTCTTGTTCACGAAAGAACTGAGGGCACGGTAGAGGGGTCTGCACGTAGTCCAATTGATATTAGAAGTTTGTGTAACGAAAGCGGCTTGTTTATGTATGCGGCAGGACACGAGGGCGCATTCGGAATTGGTTGGGATAAAGAAAAAGAGGAAGAAGTATTTAATTGGATTACCTCTCTAACTCTCTCAGAGCCTCAAATTAGCGTTTTAACTAGTTCAACAATAAAATCCTTACCTAAATGTTTATTTAACGAATTTGACCCTAATATGCAGGGCACACATAGTATATATGGACAGGGTATAGGTGAACCATTATTACATATACACGATATTATATTCTCGCCTAAAGATATACAAATCCTCGGTTCAAATAAGCGAACTCTTAAGCTAGAAAAAGATGGTATAGCGTTTATGTGGTTTATGGTGTCAAACGCTGATAAAGAACTACTTACTACTGGTTTAGATAAAAAGATGGAAGTGGTTGGGACTATGAATATCAATGAATGGAATGGACATAGAACACCACAGCTAATCATAGATAAGTTCGAAGTAGAAAATTACGAGAAAACTATTGACAGCATATTTTAATTGTGATATAATAAACTAAAAGAAAGGAGTATTATCATGTCTAAATATAGTGGCCGTTGTGATATTTTTGATTCACTAAGTGACATTAGCGATTTTAGTAATGTTCACATATTTATTAAAAACAATCCAATTGAATTACGTATTAATTCGCAAAAGGACTTAGTTCCATATTATCCATTTATCGAAGCTATAGCAGTATATTCCAATGGAGTATGTAATATTTCTATAGGAGACGAGCCTAGTTATGTACGTGAAGAGTGGAATATACTCGAAACTGACATAAGTTATATTAAACGTATATACAATAGATTTAAAAGAAATAAACTCGAAATAACTGTAGACTCCATATCAGAAGAATGCAAATCTTGGCTTTGGAATTGGGAGAGAAATGAAAACACGTTTAAAGAACTTGTTAAAAGAATAATTGAAGCAAAAGGTAAAGATGTAAAGTTTAAAGATTTACAATTAGATTATAGTCAATATTATAGACAAATGCTATATAACGAAATGATAGCTAATGATTATCCTAAGAACGTTGCTTTAAAGTGGTGTTATGGTTGGAAGAAGGCTATGGAATTAGGAATGGGAGATAAAGTTTTGGATTAAATTTTAAAAGAGGCTTGACAAAGCCTCTTTTTTAGTGTATACTTTTATTATCAAATAAAGGAGACAGACAAATGGAATATACATTTTATTATTTAATGTTAGTATTAATAATTATTGGTTCTATATTTGAACTAAAAGGATTGTATGACTTTTTTCTTACTGAGAAATGGACGGAGTCGGAAAATGAGAGGTGACAAGAATGAGATTGATTGATGCAGATAGTTTAATAGACGAATTGGCAAGAGAACCAATGAATACAAGGACATATTCAAGGGCAAGTGGATTAATAATGGAAGAACCAACAGTAAAAGCAATCCCATTAGACAAAGTTAAACAGGCTAGAGAGGAAATAGAAGAATTAGCAACCGAACAAATACCGGTCTATGACGAAGAAAACCCTTATATAAGCTGTGTAATTGAGTATGTATCATTAACTGAGGTTAGAGAGTTGTTGGATAAGCTAATAGCAGAAAGTGAGGCAAATTTATGACGTGGTGGGATGATGATTATACAGAGGCAGATTATCTAGGCGATATGGAAGACTGGACGGAGGATTCATATTGTTCTCCACCTTTTGACCCGCATGACAAAGGTCATAGGGGCAAAGGCAATGTTAAAGCTCATAGAAGAAGAAAAAGAATGAGAGAACAGCGACTTGAAAATCAAATTGGACAATATCTTATAGTAGCAGATAAAGGTTATAAAACCTTATATTTACAAGACCCAGCTTTTTCAAAGCGTGGGTACTGGACTCAGTTTCAATCTAATGCAAGACGATTTGAGACAAAAGAAAGTGCTGAAGATGTTCTAAAGAATTTTAAGTTGGGAAATCCTAGAATCATTTTTATCGACAAAAATCCAGTCGATACTACTCCAAGAAGTAAGCACGTTTGTGACCATTGCAAATTCTATGAAAATAAGATTTGTCAGAAAGACGGATTGGAAAAGAAGTATTGGTACAGATGTGAACAATTTGATAGCAATACAAGTGTGTCTAGGACTAATACTATATGATTTGGTTCAATTTGCATTTAGATATTTGAACGAATTGTGGCTTTGAAGAGGAATATATGTACCTAGAACAGATTAAAGAAGTATTAGAACAGGAGTAAAGCTATGGCAGAGTATATAAGAGGTGATGAGAATGAGTAAATACATAGTCAAACCCATCGTATGCAATTACGGCATTGTTAATACAAATACACATAAAACTATATGTGTTTGCACTCTTAAATCTAACGCGGAATACATTGTAGACATACTAAACGCAGATGCCTCGGAGAATATTGCATATACGTATAATAAGTGGCCTTGTCGCAAGTGGGAGATAGGAGAAAGTGAGGGAGTAAATGACTAAAGAACAGTTTAAAGCAAAGGCTAAAGAAGTAATTGATAATGAGAAGTTTCGTTTTGACGAAAATAGCGAAAATCTATTTAATTACAAAAACATCAGACAAATGCATGTAGCACAAGTAGCACAAGTTGATGATTGGGGCGATTTAGATAGTGCAATGCCTTTTATGAATTTTATAGACAAGTTATATGAGCAGATTAAGGGGGAATTGAAATGAGAGTTAAAGCATTAGCAATAGCGTTATTAGCAATCATATTAGTAGGTTGTGGGAGTGTTTCAGAAGAAAAAGCAGACGGGAGCAAAATTGATGAAACATCAGATAGCTATACAGTTAAAAATTATACAGACCCCGAAACAGGAGTGTGTTATTTAATCTATGAAGAAATACATCCCCATGGTTCTTCGGGCGGTATTACAGTTAGATACAATGGAGATGGTTCAATAATGGTTAAGGGGGAATTGAAATGATAGCAATTAAAAATATGGAAATGCCTAAAGATTGCAAAAAGTGTCCTTTAGTTGGTACAGAAGGAAACCCTAAAGAACTTTTAAATCCTATGATGTGTGTTGCAATATGGGCTACAAAGCACGAAATAAAACATTGTATTGGGGGAGAAGTGCTCGATGATTGCCCCCTAATTGAAATAGAACAATCTGAGGATTGCGTAAGCAGACAACAAGCCTTAAAGGAATTGAAAGAAAGTGCAGAACACCACGCAAATGATAGTAGAGAAGAAGTCCTATTACGCAGAGATAGGGATATTATTAGAGCCTTGCCACCTGTAACACCTACATTTTCAAAGGGCACAACAAATGGAGATATGATAAAAGCTATGTTTCCTAGTGTGGAAATACATCAAAGTGGCGGTTACACAAGTTGTTTATTTCAACCTAGTGTAATGCTAGAAGATACAAAATCAGATTGGTGGAATGCGCCATATAAGGGGGTAGAGAATGACTGTGTCAATAGATAGAAAAGAAATACAAGAAGTGCTTAATGATATTAGAGCGTATTGTGGCACAGCGGCAAATATATACGATGACGACCCATCGTGTAAAGAAAATGAAGAATACAGGCGAAAAATGATAAGAATATCTAATGCGTGTTCTGAGGCTATGGATTTGATAGAAGAACGTAAACAAGGGGAAATCAATTGGATTCCGTTAGTATGGGACGAATATCCTACTGTAGACTCAGAAGGAAACGATGATTGGGTTTATTCTGTAGATTATTCAGTTCCAATGCCTAAAGAGGATGAATGGGTGTTAATTACAGACGAAAATCATAATGTGAGAGTAGTTCAATACGACGGATATGACTTTGGTGATTATGTCAGAGAACATATTTTAGCTTGGGCAAAGTTCCCCGAGCCATATAAAGGATAAAAGAAGGAGAGCCGAAAGGACTCTCCTTTAGTTTTATATATTAGTTTATTATCCCCACTTGTCAGTTAAAGAGTGATTTAAACGGTACTAAACAACCTATTGGCACAATAACTCTAACACTTGCAACTGGAAATGGCACCAAAACCGTAGCTCAGCTTATGAATGAAGGTTTTGCGACACTTACCGCATATAG
>Ga0310690_10003926_pt1 | contig 21698 bp, 10 predicted proteins | sample AusTroGonzalo_MG_2_FD_207661 | JGI IMG/M metagenome (GOLD analysis project Ga0310690, IMG submission 207661) | Bovine rumen microbial communities from tropical cattle in Woodstock, Queensland, Australia - Gonzalo_04 (v2) (version 2) | ecosystem: Host-associated > Mammals > Digestive system >... | reverse complement strand
GACTATCACCACCGGCTTCTGCGGTATGCGGGCCAGGTCTCCCACGGTGCGCTTCACCACGGCGAGAATTGCGCGGACCGTCTGCGGGTCCATGGCGAGATAGCTGCCGCTCGACGTCTGGCGCACCGACTTGCGGATCTTCTCCTCCAGCGACGGGTCCAGCAGGTAGGCAGCGATCATGTTCTGTCCGCCGGAGAACTTGTAGGAGATGTAGCGCGACAGCGCGCTGCGCACGTACTCCACGAGCAGCACGGTGTCCTTCTCCTTCTGGCCCCACTCGATGAGGCACTGCGTGATGCGCTTGAGGTCGCGTATGCAGATGCCCTCCTGCACGAGGCGCTGAAGGACGTCCGTGATCTTCTGTATCGGCAGGACGCGCTGGACCTCGCGAACGAGCTCCGGCGCCTCCTTCTCCATGTGGTCGAGCAGCAGGCGCGTCTCCTGTATCGAGAGGAACTCGTTCGCGTAGCGGCGCAGGACGCCGGAGAGGTGGTACGTGAGGACTCCGTTGACGTCGAGGTAGCGGATTCCGCTCTCCTCGAGCTTCTGCTTGTCGGCATCCTTCACCCAGCACGTATCGTAGCCCGTTATGAACGGCTTTCCGCGCTCGAACTCCACGCCCGTGACCTCCAGGTTCTCCGGCGACTCGAGGGCGAAGAGGTATCCCGGGCGAAGCGCGCCTTCCGACACCGGCACTTCGTTCACGAGCAGGCGGTACCTGCCGTCCTTCAGGCCCGTGTTGAGCGAGAGGTTTATGCCTGGGAACGGAACGCCGAGGTCGTGGTACAGCGCGCGGCGGATGTCCATGATCTTGTCGTTCAGCGCCTCGTAGGTGAGTGCCGTGCGGATGTCCGCGTCGATGTCAACCATCAGCGGCGTTACCATCGCGAAGTCGTCGCCGCTCTTCTTCTTCTTCGGCTTCGCGCCAGGCTCGGTGCTGGGCTGCGCGGCCGCAAGCGGGTCCTCGCCCTTCTCCGCGGCGGCGATTTCGCGCTTTTGCTTGAGCATGAGGGAGTAGCCGACGAATCCCGTGGCGGCCGCGAGGCCGAACAGCTGCGGTTTCGGGAATCCCGGGATGAGGCCAATGAGTACGAGCATTCCCGCGCCGAGAAGCAGCGACTTGGGCTGCGCGAATATCTGGTTGACGATGTCCTGCCCGAGGGGCTTCGCCTTCTCCTCGCCTACGCGCGTGACTATAACGCCCGCCGTGATCGATATGAGGAGCGCGGGAATCTGCGAGACGAGGCCGTCGCCTATCGTGAGGATGCCGAAGCGCTTGATGCTCCAGCCGACTTCCTTGTCGAAGATCAGCATGCCGATGAGGATGCCGCCGATGATGTTGATGGCCGTGATGATGAGACCGGCGATCGAGTCGCCCTTCACGAACTTCATGGCGCCGTCCATCGCGCCGTAGAGCTGGCTCTCCTGCCCCAACTCGGCGCGCCTGGCGCGCGCGGTCTCTAGGTCTATCGCGCCAGCGCGCATGTCGGCGTCGATCGACATCTGCTTTCCGGGCATGGCGTCGAGCGTGAACCTGGCCGCGACTTCGGAGACGCGCTCCGCGCCCTTGGCGATCACGACGAACTGCACGATGGTGATGATGAGGAAGATGACCCCGCCCACCACGAAGTTGCCTCCGACCACGAAGTTGCCGAACGTGTTGATGATCGTACCCGCGGCATCCGGGTCCTGCGCTCCGTGGAGCAGGATGCAGCGCGTGGTAGTTACGTTGAGCGCCAGGCGGAACAGCGTGGTGAAGAGCAGCATAGACGGGAACGTGGAGAACGCGAGGGCGCGCGGCAGGTACAGCGACAGCATCAGCAGCACGGTGGAGATGCAGATGTTCACCGCGATCAGCAGGTCGACCACCGGAGACGGCAGCGGTATTATCAGCAGGCCGATAATGCACACCACCAGCACGGCGAGCACTAGGTCGCCGAACTTGGTGAATACGCTTGTGACTTTATCGAACATTTGCCTCTATCTCCGTCTTTTCCTCAGCTCTCGAGCAATGACGCCCTGTACATGTCGAGGAGTTCCGAGTCCTCTAGCAGCGCGTCAAGTTCGTCCGCAGCCTTCATCGCCGCCGCGCGATGCGCGCCGCGCAGGTTTACTATCGCCTTCTGGGCGGCGGCCCTGAATCCGTTTGCAGTCCGCAGCGCAAGCGAGTTGCCCGCCGCCGCGAGCTGCCCGAATATCAGCCCTGCCACCGTCGGGTCCTTCGGGAACACGGCCGCAAGCGCCTCCGACACCGTGGTGGACCCCGGCAGTATCGAGCCCTGGGTCTGTCCCTGCGTCTGGCCGGCGGGCGCCTCGTTGTACTCCGCCATCGAGATGCCGGTGTTGAAGTTCACGCCGTGGGTTGTGCGTTCGATCGTCATGCCGCGGCCCTCCCGAGTCTGATGGCCATCTCCCACATCGCGCGGAACGCGCCCTCTATCGCCGACACGTTCACGAGCCTCTCGCCTATCCTCGCCACGTACATCGCCTCGCCCGTCCTCGCGAGGTACGCAGTGCGCACGTGCATTGGGAGCCCGGTGCGCATGGCGTAGTGGGAGTCCGACAGGAGACGCTTCATGTTGTCGCCCGACGGCGCCAGCGGGACGCGGACTGAGACGAGCAGCGACTCCGCCGCGTACTCAAGCACGAGCGACAGGCCGTTCTCGAAGCGCACGCCGGCCGCGCCGCGCTCGTTCATGGCGAACGAGTTCAGCCCGAGCTGCCTTCCAAAGGCGCGCACCGTGTTGTCTAGCCATCCTGGCGTCATGCCGCGCTCTCCTTCTCCTTTTCGCGCCTCTCCGCGTCTTCCTCCAGCATCACAAGCCCGTCCAGGTGCTCCTGCCCCGCGTCCACAAGCCTCGCCCGCGACTCCTCGTCCTGGAACAGCCTCGGCGAAAGCTGGCGGAACAGCCCCACAAGGCCAGTGCAGAAGTAAAGCTGCGCGAGAAGCGGGTTCACCCCGCATTCCGCTATGAGAGACGCGATGTTCTGCGCCGCAACGAACGGCATCTCCGTGAACTCCATGATGCGCCCCGTCATGGCCTCGCCGTCCATGCGGCACTTCAAGCCGAACACGCTCTGCATCTTCCCGGCGAGCTGGTCGGACTTCTCCATCACCGTGGTCAGGACGTTCACGCACTGCAGGTCCTCGAGGATGCGGTGCAGCTCCTCCACGCTCTTCGTGGGCGAGGCGCTCGCAAGGTCCACGCCGCAGCCCCGGATGAGGAAGTCCACCGACTCCTCCATGCGTCCCGCGCCGCGCGAGGCCAGGAGCGACCTGAAGCAGTCCTGCGGGTTCTTGAACCCGAGCACCTCGCTGCGGTAGAGGTCGCGCAGGTCCTTCATCTCCGAAAAGTCCTTCGCCTGGGCGTTTATCTCCTCGGCGAGGTTGATGCCCGCGCGTATCTCCGGCCCGTGCGCCTCCGTGAGCTCCCGCTTGGCCGACGCAAGCATGGCCCTGAGCTCCGCGTCGCCCTCGCCCAGCGACTGCTCGAGTATCTCGATCATCGCGAACTGGTGCGACGGGTCCTGGCTCCCCTCGCCGAGCTTGGCGAGGAACTGCTTCACGTCCGGCATCTGGCCGTTCGACTGCGCGTTCCTGAGGCCGCGGAGCATGCGCTCCATGAACTCGCCGCCGGGCATGTCCGGCAGCACCTTCTGCCACTGCTCCACTGCGGTTATGTAGGCGCTCCGCGGACCGCGCATCTCGCCAAGCTTGCGCTCCCCCGCCGTCTTCATCTCCCTTTCCTCGAACTGGAAGGACAGTTCCTCCATCGAGTCCATGAGGTCCGCCATCGGGTCTTCCACCACCTGGAGCGTGTAGCCCATCGCCTGGCCGCTCTCCGCCGCCGCCTTGTTCACCTGCTGCGCGGAAAACGACGCGTTCTGCAGGGCGTCGAGACGTCCTGCATTCAGCATCAAGTTGCGCATTATGTCGGCGGTGTTGACCATTTCTCCGTTCCGTTTCCGTCAGGCCACTATCATCCTGGCCCTCTGCCGTCTAGTTGGCGGCGGACAGCCGCCCTCGAACCAAACCGTTGCCGGTCCGTGGAAGGTGTACGCCAGGTTCTTCGGGGGACAGGGCAGAACCACGTTCCAGATCGAAAGCCTCGGGCAGAATCCTGTGGGCTGGTTGCCGATCCACGCCACCACGGACTCCGGCCGCACCGTGAGCGTGTCGCCATCCTCTATCGCGACCCTCGTCACGCGGCTCTTCGTAGCCGCCATGGCCCATCCGCCCTTGAACTCCGTTACGGGCGTGGACCGCTGGAAGCTGAACGGTATCAGCTTCACGGCCTTCGCCCCGCTGCGCGATGCGAAAGGCGCGAGGAGCAGCTTCTCGGACACCAGGTGAAGCGGCTCGTCCGGCAGCGCGTCGAGACGGGTCAGGAAAGGCGCGTCCGAGGCGGAGCAGTAGATCACGCCGTCCGCCTTCACGGAGCGCACAAACGCGCGGTCGGGCACGACGAAGCCCTTGAGGGCCTTCACCGTGACCTTTCCGGTGAAAGCCGCAGGCTGCGCCCGGCCCGTCAGCCAGTCGCCCGCTTCGGCTTTCGCCCATCCGCTGTCCACTTTCACTTCCATCTTGACGTCGCGTCCCCTACTTCTTTCGTTCCGCCTCGTACTCAGCCTCAAGCTCCTTCGCCTGCTCCGTCCAGGACTTCTTGTCCTCCTCCAGGATGTCCTGCGTGCGCTTGTGCTCGATCTTGCGCACCTTGCGGTCGCGATCTATCTCGGCCTTGCGGCGCTCCAGCATCTCCTCTACCCTCTGGCGGCGGCGCTCACGGCGATTCTCGTTCTCCCGCTCGCGCAGCTCGCGTTCGTCGTCCGTCTGCTCGATGCCCTCCTGCACCTCCTCGACGTCGCGGATGTCGCGGTGGATCGTAGCCTGCACGCGGGCGAGGTTCTCCGTGTCGAGGTCCAGGATGCGCGGGGTTAGGATGAACATGCGCTGGACGGTCTGCTTCGTGACGGACGAGCCGCCGAACAGCCAGCCGATCCACGGGATGTCGCGCAGGTACGGGATTCCCCACCCGGCCTTCTCCTCGATGTCGCGCATGTAGCCCGCGAGGAGGATGGAGTCGCCCTCGTATATCGCGGCCTGCGTGGTGAGTGTCGAGTTGCGCGCCATAGGCATCGCGTCTACGGAAACCGACTCGAACCCGCCGTCCTGAAGCATGATCGTCACCCAGACCTGGTCGGCTATGTTGGTGACCAGCGAAGGCACGATGCGAGGCTTGATCTGCATGCGCGTGCCGGCCGATACCTGCTCAAGCGACGCCACGTTCTCGCCCACCACGCGCGCGTGGTAGCTCTGCTCGTCGCTGATCTCGGCCGCAAGGTTGTTGAGCGTCACGAGCGAGGTGCGGGAGATGGAGCGCGCCTTGTTCTTCTCGCGCAGGGCCGTAAGGGACGCGCTCACCCGGACATGGTCTCCCAGGTAGGATATCGCGCCGGAAAGCCCCTTGCCAACGAGGTCCTCGGTGCCGAAGAGGCTCGCGGCGTTCTGGCCCGCGGCACCCGTGAAATCGGAGTGCGAGCCGGTGGCCTTGATTGAAAGCTGCCAGTCGAGCGCGTCGCCCTTCAACATCTCGAGCACTGTTATCCCGATCTCCACGAGCTTCTGCGGCCTGTCGAGGTCCTTGATAATCTTCTCGTACATCGGCATGCGCGTCGCCACGTCGCGCACGACCACCGCGTTGAGGCGGTTCTCGGGACGTATGATCGGCTGGAATTCCGACGACATCGAGTCCTCAAGCCGCGACTGCGCGCTGTCGGCCGAGTTGGTAGACGCCTCACGGGACTTCATGCCGCGCGTTGCGGTCATGATGTCCTCCAGAATGCTCGCGACGCCGCGTATCTGCATAGAGGACTCCGAGGTGGACACGTTGAACGACACGTTGTCCGCCCACGTGTGGACAAGCGGGAACACGCGTGTCTCGACCTCGTTGAACGTACGCTGCTCGCGGAGCTTGTCGGCCTTGGCTATCATCTCGGCGACGAGCTGGACGTAGCGCGGCGGTCCAGAGACCATTATGAGCTCGTCCTCCGAGGCGGTCTTGAGCGGGAAGCGGTCGTCTTCAACGCCTAGTTCCCGAAGCATCGCCTGCACCTCGCCGGCCTTCATGTACCTGAGGTCGATGAGGGTGGACAGCATCTCACGCGCGCCTGTCACGTATATCGCCGCGCCGTCGTAGTACCAGGTGAGGTTGTGGACGGTGGCCATCCGGTCGAGGAACTCGGATGCTGGCACGTCCTTGAAATTGCCGGAAAAAGTGCCCGTAACTGCATCGGACATCACAACGGGAATGCCTTCAGCCACGCCAAAGGTGTCAAACGCCTCGCGAACAGGCATCGTCCGCGCGGTAAGCGTATAGTTCTCGACCCGCCACGGTATTGAGTTGGTCGCCGCCAGGACGGTTCCCGCCGGAACCGCCGCAAGCACGGCCAAAGCCGCCATTGCCAGAAAACTTTTCATCATGACGTCCTTTCCGTCCTAAGGCCTTATCATCATCTCGGGCACGCGATCCGACGAAACATGCTCCTCGCCCGCCCGCGCCAGCCACCAGTCACATGACGCGCAGAACACCTCGAACACGCGCCGCAACTGGCTGTCCGACGCGCCAGAGGGCACGTCCTGCCACAACATCACTCCGCCTGCAGCCGGATCCCAGGAGAGGATCGCATCCTCCTTGAGCATCCTCCCGGCCGCATATCCCGCCAGCCGCTGTAGGCCTGCATCGTCGAAACTTCCCAATGCGCGCGAAAAAACCATTCTCCCTTCGCTTTCGCGCACCTCCATCTTGCCACCGTCCACAAGCAACTGCAATACGCCATTTTCCGACGAGATCTCGTCGGAAGGATAGCCTATTGCGGCAACCAATCTGTCAACAGCCTTCAATTTTCTTCCATATGTTCAAGGTACACTATTCCCAGATTGGTCTGATTATACCAAAAACCTGTTGTTTCGAACAACTGGAAAAATGATGCCCAACAGGGTGTTTTGGAGCATCTTCCAATAGTGCGACGAGCACGAAACGCGGCCCATTTCAGCAGGGTAGCGCATCCTGCGAACAGGCACGAAATGCGACTGATTTCGACTCGCCATGTTCTATCTAGCCTTGTACGCGAGAGCCTTCACGACGCCGCGGAACGCTGGCTTGTGCTTGTTGTCGCGGTCGAAGAGAAGCGGGAAGTTCTGCTCGCCGTGGAAGTCCGTAAGCCACGTGTAGGCGTCGGTGAGACCCCACCAGGCGAACCCGCGAAGGTCAAGCCCGGCGTCCTTCGCCGCGAGGAACGCCTCTGCTAGCTCGCGGTACCTCTCGCCCTGACGCTCCATCGCAGCCTCGCGCGTCTGGAACTTCGCAATCTCCGACAGCCCCAGCTTGACGTCGAACTCCGTGACTTCCGCCGCAAGGCCGGCAGCCGCGACCTTCGCCAGGTTCTTGCGGATCTCGCGGACGCCTGGCCACTCCATGTGCAAGTGGCACTGGAACCCGATTCCGTCCACGAGCTTCCGCTCGACCAGTCCATGCTTCTTCAGGTAGTCCAGCACGAAGTCCGTCTTTTCGACGTAGTACTCCATGTTGTAGTCGTTGTAGAGGAACAGGCAGTCGGTCTTCGGACGATACTTACCCGCGAACTCGAACGCCTTCGCGATGTAGTCCTCGCCGATCGTCTTGAAGAAGAAGTCGTCCCGCACATGCGGCTTCGCGTCGCCATCGACTCCTTCGTTGACCACGACCCAGCTCCTCACAAGGCCAGGATATTCGGACTCGCACCATCCGAGTACGCGCCTAATGTAGTTTTCCATCCGCACGAGCACAAGGTCGCGCGAGGCAAGCGGCTTCGCAGTGTCGTAGTCGACATGGAACCACCACTCCGGCGTGAGCATGAACCACACAAGCGACTGGGCGTTGACGCGCATCCCGTTCTTCTTCGCGAAATCGAACCAAACCTTCGCCGGGCCGAAGTCCAGCGCGGCGTCCTTCTGGTACCTTGCGAGGTCAGCAACGGACGCCCCATGGTCGAGGACGAACTGCGCCTTCAGCTGGTTCTCCGGGGCAAGCGAGTCGAAGTGGCGGACCAGGAGTTCGCACTGGAGCCCGGTGGGATCGCCAAGCACTGCGTCGCCCACTGAAGCCCCGCACGAGAGACCGGCTGCGCGGAACGCGTCCTTGAGCGGCGCGAGATCCTTCTCCAGCGACCTGTCGCGCACGGGCGCATCTAGCACCACGAACGAAACGTCGTCGACGAAGAACGGGTCGGTCGAACTGTAGAGCTCGATGTACGGATAGAGGTTCTTCACTCCCGAGCCAAGCTTGTACTCGCCTTCGATGTGCGTCCACTCGCCCTTCTTGGCGTCCTTCCTCGCCACGAGCTCGTAGTGCGTGCCCGAGCCGTCCACGATCTTGAGCGAGAGCTGGAACGTCCCGTTCTCCGCGGAGTCCTGACGCACGTTAGCCGAGAACCTGCAGCGACCGCCGTCATGGACCCGCCCCGACAAGTTGAATTCGCCGGAGTTCCACTTCTCGGTGCGGTTGCATATCTCGAGCATGCCGCGGCTTCCGGGATGCGAACCGCCCTTTACGATGCGCGCCTTCGAGTTGCCCGTAGAGTACATTCCGCATGCCGACCCGAAGTCGAACGTCATCATCGCAAGCATGTCTACTTCGTCTGCGCGGACGCAATGCGCAAACACGGCGGCGACAGCCAGAAGAAGCGGACGAAGTGCCATGGTTCTACAACCGTTATGGCGCGCTGGCCTCGGCCCACGGGAAAAGCGCGATGCGGAGCTGCGTGCAGCCGAGCGGAACGAGTTCGAGGTCGCACGGTTCCACGGGCGCGCGGATCGGGCTTGGCGGCGGCTCAACGCACGTGCCGTCCGCCTCGAACCGGAACTGTCCCCACCGGACCTCGTCCGTGCGGCAGCCACTGATCTTGAGCCGCACCGGCGCCGCATCATAGTCGAAGGGCTGGCTCTTTATCGCCGCACCGTCGTCAACGACCTCGATCGCTCCCGCCGGATCACCCTTCGCCGGAAGGACGAGCGCGACGTTCCACGGCTTGGTCGGATGGAGCTCGCGCGTGACGAAGCCGCCACCAAAGTCCTTTGTCACCTTGTCTTTGCTCGGCACGTTCCATGCGAAGAGCAACGGGCCGCGGCGGACGCATGCAGAGTCGTAGCTCCAGCCCTTCTCGACCACGGCAGGCGACGAGAAGTCGAGCTCCACGCTCTCGCCTTTTTTCCAGTTGCGCACGACCTTGCGAAACGAACCAGCGTCTTTCTGGCCTTTCGCCCACGACGGTATGCGAAGATACAGGGGGAAGGTTCCCGAACCCTCTTCGACCCTGACGACAACCTTGTGTCGGAACGGATAGTCCGTCTCCATCCGGAAGGCAACGTCGCGCCCTTCAACCTTCGTACGCACCGTGCATGGCCCGTATGCAACGGCGGCAAGGCCACCGTCGGACGACACCATCCACATCGACTGGACGAACTTGGGCCACGCAATGTGGAAGTTCGAACGGCAGCATCCGAACCCGGCATGCGGCCCTGGCACAATCGAATTGTCCTGGTTGTTGTGGGCGTAGAATAGCCTGCGGTTGTCCGCGCGCGGACAGTTCAGCGCGAGATAGTAGCGCAAGCCCTTGATATCCGGGCTCAGCGTCGCTGGAAGGCAGTTGTACGCCACAACCTCCATGTCGTCGGCCGCGCGCACATTCGCAAGCACCGAGACCTGGTCGGCGCAGCTGATGATGCGCTCCGCCATCGCGCATAGCTCCGTGCCGCCGGAGGCGTTGCGTCCCGAAAGCGGCTCCTCGCCGTTCTGCATCCGGTCCGGCCTGCCGGCGTAGCGCTGGCTCCACCCGTCCTTGGACATCGCGGCGTCGTACGCGACCCTGTCCTTCTCCGAACCCGTAAGCCGCCATAGGAGAGCAGGCGTCTTAAGGCCCTGGTTGAAGTTCACGATGTGTTCCTGGTACGACTCGTTCCTGGAGCCTGTTGCGTAGTACTCGCTCCATGGAGCTGTCTGCGAGGCGTACAGCCTGGCCGCGTCGAGAAACGCAGCGTCGCCGGTGGCGTCGTAGAAGTCGAGGAACACCTTCATGCCGTCGCCGCCTCGCGCACAGGCCCATACAGAGTCGCCGCGGAGGTTCTTCCTTGCAAGGGCGTCCTTCTGGAACTCCGCGTACTTACGCACGAAGTCGACCGCCCTCTTGTCGCCCGACACGAGATACCAGTCCCTTACGATGTACAGCGCAATCATGTTAGCCCACCAGTTTTCACGCCGAGGGCCGAAGTCGCCGTCAGGGAGCTGGCTAGCCAGGATCGACTCGACCCACGCCTTCGCGCGTTCCTTGAGGGTCTCGTCGCCAAGCTGCCATGCAAGCACGAACAGTCCGCGGGCGTAGTACGGGCCACGCTCCCACTCGAACTGTCCGTGGCGGTTCCCGCGCGTAAGCCAGTCGCTCTTCCCAATGTCCTCGTAGAGCTCCTCGGCATGTCCGGTGAGGCCGTCCGCCTGAAGCTTGAGCTGCTCGCGAAGCCACCCTTCGGGCTTTACGGCTCCTGGAGGAAGCTGCTTGAAGGAAGCAGGACGAACGGACGGAGAAGGGTCTCCGAACGTGCAGAAGGCAGCGGCGGCCGCCATAGCGGATAGTGCAGTTTTCATGCAGGCGTCCATTTCATTCAAAACCATTCGTCCCCGTCACTTCTCCCTGCTCATGGAGTATGGCTCCGCATCGGGCGAGATGCCGCGCTTCTTGTTCGGCTTGTCCGACATCGTAAAGACGAGCCTGCCGCCCTTCCTCAAGTCGGACATCTTGAGATAGTTGACATCCACGCTCTTGCCGTTGAACGTGACCTTGTCCACGTAGCGCCTTTCGCGCGAAGCTCCCTTTGCCTCGATCACGAGCGTCTTTCCGCCAGGCTGCGCAACGGTTACGCGGTCGAATATCGGCGAACCGATCACGTACTCGCCAGTCCCGGGGCATACGGGGTAGAAGCCGAGCGCGCCCCACACGAACCAGGCAGAGGTCTGCCCAGTGTCGTCGTCGCCGCAGAATCCGTCTGCGCGCGGCTGGTACAGGATATCCATCGCCTCGCGCACCCAGTACTGACTCCTCCACGGCTGTCCGCACCAGTTCCAGAGGTACAGCATGTGCTGAATCGGCTGGTTGCCGTGCGCGTACTGCCCGAGCGGCATGTACTGCATCTCGCGCATCTCGTGGATGACATGCCCGTACGAACCGGGATTCACTATAGGCGCGGAAGTCATAACCCACTCGAGTTTCTCCGCAAGCTTCTCGCGTCCGCCCATGACCTCTACGAGCCCGGCGACGTCGTGGAACACGGACCACGACCAGTGGATCGAGTTGCCTTCAGTGAAGTCGCCTCCCCAGCGGTACATGTCGAAGTCGGGGCGCCACGAACCGTCCGACGCACGGCCGCGCATCCAGCCAACCGACGGGTCGTACACGTTGCGCCAGCTCTTCGCGCGCTCGCCGAAACGGGCGTATTCGCTCTCGGGAAGCCCGAGGAACCGCCCGAAGTTCCACACGCACCAGTCGTCGTAGGCGTACTCAAGCGTCCGCGCCGCACTGTCTCCCACCTTGTCCTCGTTGTCGTAGGGAAGGTAGCCGAAGCGGATGTAGTCCTTCGCCCCGCCACGGCCGATCGTGTGGTTTCCGGGGCAGTTCTCCGCACCGTGAGCCATCGCGCGGAAAAGTTCCTTCGGGTCGTACGGGCCTGGCACGCCGCTGATGCACGCGTCCGCGACGATCGACGCCGAGTTGTTGCCGATCATGCAGGCGAAGAGTCCCGGGCTCATGCCTTCCGGAAGCCATCCCGCCTCCTTCCACACGCACTGCCAGCCAGCAGTGGCTTCGCCCGCCTTCTCGGGCGCGAAGAAGTTCATGAGCGGGAAGAGCGCGCGGAACGTGTCCCAGAAGACCGTGTCGCCATAGAGATAGCCTGGCTTGGGTCCAGGACCGCCGCCGTTGAAGTTGGAATGCCAGGGCTTGCCGTCGGCTCCGATTTCGTACAGCTTGTGCGGCCAGAGCGCCGCGCGGTAGAGGCAAGTGTAGAACACCTGGAGGCGGTTGAAGTCCTCCGACTCTACCTTCATGCGCGACAGGACGTCGTTCCATTCCTTCCTGCCCACGGCAGCCACTTCGTCGAACGTCTTGGACCCGATCTCGGCGAAGTTGCGCGCAAGCTGGTCCTCGTCGAGGAACGTGGAGGCAACGCGCACCGTAACGACGTCGCCGCGCTTCTTGGGCGCGAACTTGAGGAGAAGCCCGCAGGTGGCGCGGTCCTTGCCGTCGCACTCCACCTCGGTTCCGTCGGCAAAGTTCTCGTTCCGCCACGCCCGCACCTCGACCACAGGTTCGCTGAACTCGAGCGCAAACAAATTGCGGAATCCCTTTCCGACGCTGCCGTGGTTCTTCGCGTTCCATCCGACGACGCGCTTCGTCCCGTCCGCACGTATTCCGCACCGTCCCGGACCCGCGTCCACCACAAGGTACGCGGCGTCGGTGTCGGGATACGTCACTCGCATCACGGCTGCGCGCTCGGTGGGCGCGATCTCGAACTTCACGTCGTACTCGCCGAGGTACACGCCGTAGTAGTAGGGCTTGAACGTCTCCGCCTTGTGCGTGAAGCGCGTGCCGCGGTCCTTGTTGGTGAACACCGGCTTCCCTACGACGGGCATCACCAGGAAGGAGCCGTAGTCGTTGACCCAGGGACTCAACTGGTGCGTCTGGCGGATTCCGCGGAACTTGTTTTCGTGCCAGCCGTACATCCAGCCGTGGCCGTTCTGATCCGTAGTGACAGGGCTCCACAAGTTCATGCCCCACGGCCGCGCAATCGCGGGAAACGTGTTGCCAGTGGAGAAATCGCCGGTCGAGTCTGTCCCCATTTCGGGAAGCACGTAGTCGACGGGCTCGGTCGAATAAAGATGCGCACCCGATAGAAGCGCACACGCGGTGATTGCGGCTATGCTTGTTTTCATGCCCCCATTTTACCAATTTCTGGAAACGAAGGCAATTACTCGTTAGTGTCAAGGGGAAGCGGCGAGAGCGCCGCTTCCCCTTGTGCCACATATAGCGCAGCCGTTAGCGCAGCTTGAACGAGAATCCGGCGGACTGGAGGACACCCACCAGGCTGACCGTGCCATCGCCGTTGTCGACCAGGGCCAGATGCGCAATGCGGCTCTCGCCCCTGGCCTTGTCAGGCGCGTTCTCGATCTTCTCGGCGGTCAGGAACACGATCTGCTGACCCGTCGCGCCCATCTCGTAGGGCGACATGTCGAATCTCGCGTTCTCGGCGAACGTCACCGTTCCTCCGACCGTCAGTCCGGGCTGGATCGAGCCGGTGATGACGACGTTCGCGTTGCCGATGGTACCGGTGCCGGTAACCGTGTCGAACGTCCAGTACCCGCCGCCGAAGTCGATGGTCGAGTTGTTCTCGATGGCGATGTTTCTCGGGATGTTCGACATGTCTGCCGCCGTGAACCACTTGACGGAGAGGTACGACTGCAGCGCATCCTGCTCGGCCACCGTCAGCGCACGGTCGAAGTACATGGCCTCGGCGATCTGCCCGCGGCCGTTAGACTGCGTGCTGCGCCTGTATCCCATGTAGAGCCGCGCGTCTGCCTGCGTGTTGAGGTTCCGCACTGTCAAGGCGTTCTGCGTAACGCCGGCTTCCTCGCTGTAGGTGCGCGTCGAAACCCTGACCTCGCCCGTATCTGGATTCGTGTTCTCCGCCTCGAACATCCTCACGGACCAGCCCGCAGGATCCTGTCCGCATTCGATGTCGTGGTTTCCGTAGCCCGTCAAGGCGCCGGTTCCGTCGTAGTTGCCCGCGCAGAACTTGTAGGGCACGCTCGTCTCGGAATGCTGGATGCGGAAGTGGCCCTTGGAATCGTCGCCCGTCTCGATTCCGAGCGCCCACAGGGGCGTGCTGGTTCCGCGACGGCTGACCACCACCAGCGTACGGTCGTGGTTGCTCTCGAGTCCGAGCGCTTCCGTCCGGAAGCCCTTGGCCAAAACGCCGCCGTCGTCGTCGAGGTCCGTCTGGAGCATGATTGTGCGTCCGTTCAGCTCGTTCGACCCAAGCCGCGGCTCGCGGTACGTGGGATTGCCGTCGCCGTCCGGACCGGGCTCGTTTCCGTAGGCGACTGCGGACGGAAGCGTGGATGCGGCCGTTCCCTTGTTCGCGATCGACGCAATTTCGGTAGAGCTTCCCTCGCGGAAGGTGATCGTCTTCTCGTCGCTGAAGTCGAACCAGCATGCCGCCTCCTTGGCGACTGCGGGAACCGCGCAGCTGCCGCGCAGGTAGACGTTGCCCGAGACGAGAAGCGTCGCGCTTTCAATCGTCAGGCCCGAAACGTCGGGACGCGAAGCATCCGCCGGAATGTAGACCGCCGTGCTGGCGTCGGGAAGCGCTCCGGGGAGCTCCACGCCCTCGGCGTTCTTGACGGTCCAGTTGTCGGGATTGTCCAGGTCGCCGTCGCCGAGATAGTTCGTCCAAACCGCAGTTGCGGGCACGTAGAAGGACGCAGACAGCACGGTTATCGTTCCGCCGTGTTCCGTGTAGGTGCCGACCGGCTGCTCAACGCCGTAGGCGACATACTTCATCACCGAGATGGACGCGCCTCCGAGGTCAAGCTCGCTATCCTTGAAGACCGTCAGCTCCTTCATGGGCTTCGACGGATCACCCACTAGGGCGCCAGTGCCGAAAGTCAGAGAGCCGCCCTCTGCCCTGATGCCGCCGCGGACGTCCGTCGTTCCGTTGATCACCAGTGGTCCGGAACCGCGCTTGATGAACGCTCCGGGACCCGCCATCGGAACGTTGATCTGGTAGGCGGTGTCGTTGTTTTCCTCCGACTCGTAGATGGCGTTGCCGGCAAGGACGCGGATGCCGAACCGCGCGGCATCGGCGGCTGGGAAGAGAACGCCGGACATGTCGTACTCGTCGTTATGCATGCCCGTGATGGTTCCGCCGTTCCAGTTTATGATGCCCCGGACATATCCGCTCGAGAAATCGACCGTCTTTATGCGACCTCCGTTTAGGTTGATGACGCAGTCAGGGACGCCGTCTGCGTTCGTGCTGAACCTTACGGTATGCCCCACGTTAATCTCGCCGCCGTTGACCGTGAGCGTCCCGTACCCCTTTCGCCCGACATACAGGTAGTACGAGCAGTTGACGGTGGATCCCTCGTCAATTGTGACTTCACCGCGGGAATTGGCGCTCTGGCCGATGCGCAGTGCGTACACGCTGACCGTGCCGTTTGTGACGTGCATGGAACCGATTGCGCTCGTCCCCTCGCGACCGACGTAGAGCGAACCTTCGTCACCCGTGTTCGTAAGCTCGATGGAGCCGCCGTCCACATCCAGCGACGCCTTGCCGCTGTAGCCTACGTAGATGCGGTACGAGCTTGTGAAGCTGCCGCCTTCGGTGATGTTCATGCATGCAGCGCCGCCGGAATAAGTGGCAAGCCGGTTCTCGCCGCCGTCCGTCTCGAACGTGGCGCCGCCGGAGATGTTGAGCGTGTCGCACACGGCGCCACTGCGGCTCGAACCGTTGGCCATGCGCAGCCACTTGGCGTAAACCCCGCTGCCGCTCGTGACGTTCATCACGTTGTTGCTGCGGTCGGAATATTCAGCGCCGATCCAGACGCCGTTGGTGGCTGTCAGCGTGCCGTCGGTGACGTCGAGATGGCCGCCCAGGTCGTAGTCCGCGTTCCTGTTGGATCCGTCCGTTGTGCCCCACCCGACATACACCATCGAGCAGGTCACGTTGGTCGAAAGTTCCGCTATCTTTTCGAATCCCTTGTTCAGGACGAACGTGTCGAGCGAGACGCTGTCCATGCTCTTCGGCGCCGGATCCCACGACGCCTCGCGCTGGAACTCCTCGTGGTCGCTGTTGCCGTCAGCCCAGAAGCGGAACGTCGGCTCCGGGGCGTCGCTCTTCCAAAGCGCGTAGACGACCGTCTGGCCCTCGGCGAACTCGGTTTCGTTGTCGACGTCCCAGCCCTGGAAGATGTAGCCGCTGCGTGTTGGATCGGTGCGAGGAAGGATGCGCATTCCGTTCGTGCCGAAGCGGTGCATCGCGTTCGTCGTGGACGAGCCCTCGTAGGGCACGTAGCTCACCGTGCGGTAGTTGTTCGCCTCCTCGTAGGCGTTGACGCGGTCGAGGACCTCCTGGAGCGTCTCGCCCGAGAGCGCCATCGTGATGTTGTTCATCTCCGCCTCGGTGACGCCGCACATCGCGAGGTACTGGCGGCAGCGGGAGGCCACGGAAACGCCGAACACGTCGTCGTTGCCAGTGTAGACGTACTTGCCGCTGTTGCAGTTGCCGCGGAGGATGTAGCGCAGGAAGGTCTCGGGGACCTCAAGCGAACGCGAGCCGCCGATGCTGGCAAAGTTGCTCATCAGGTAGTCGCGGTAGAGGACCTCTTCCTCCACGCCCATGAGGCCCAGCAGGAGAAGCCCGGTTATGCCCGTGCGGTCCGTGCCGATCTGGCAGTGGAAATAGGCGGGGAGCCTGCCCTCAGTGCCGAGTGTGGAGAACATCTTCTGGACGCGGTTCGTGAAATTGCCGCCGTCGTCCGCGCCGATCTGCGTGCCGTCGCTGTCTCCCCAGCCTAGGTCAAAGCGATAGTACGCACATCCGTCAGCCGCAAAAGAAGCGGCTGTGCCGTCGGCTGCCAGTTCCTGGTAGGCGGTTGCCATGTCCGTATCCTTGCTCGGACGGCGAAGGTCTATTTCCGACTTCAGCCCGATTGACGTCAAATAGCTCGCCGACCTTTGAGCCGCAGACGCGTCCACCATGCCGTCGAGGTTGCCGCCGCGGAAGATGACGTCTTGGTTCATCTTCTTGCCGGCGAGCGACTGGAGCGGCCAGCTGCCGACGTCGCGGACGTTCTTGGCGTACTTGCCGGCGGTCGGGTAGTCGATGCGCAGTGTGCGCGGCGCAGCGTCCTCGGTCGTGAACGTGTAGGACATGCCGCCGACGGTGTCGTTGTACGTCGTACCGGTCTTAAGGTTCATGTATGTGTTCGTCTCGCCGTTGGCCCCTACCGCGATATAGCGCGGCGTCTCATTGGACGCAGTCCCCTTCACGTCGTAAACCGTTATATAGGACGCGAGATCTGGGTCCGTAAGCCATGTCGAAAGCGGGCTGCGGTGGAGCTGGACCACTCCGAGATCCTCGTTGTTCGCCGTGACCGTCAGCTTAGTCGTGTAGTCGGCGGGATCCGTCGTCACGGGATCGTCGCCCACGCGGCCGGCCTCGACCCTGACGCCGCCTTCGAACGTGTTGTTGCCTGTCAGGTACAGCGTTCCCAGACCCTTCTTCACGATGCCGCCAGGACCGGTTAGGTCATGGGCGATGATGACGTTGTGCCCTGCCGTATCGATGACCATGTTGCCGGACTGGATCACTACCGTCAGGTTCGTGTCCGCATCGAGGAAGTTCTCGTTGTTGCGCGTAGCCCTGACGGTGGTGCCGTTGAAGACGAGCATCGAGCCTGCGGCGGTGTAGTCGAGGCGGAACCGCGGGAGCGTCAGAGTGCCGCCGTTGAGCGTGACATACCCAGGGTCGCCGCCCATGCCAGTTCCGTCGCCAAGCTTGTGGCCGAAGGCTACGCCGTAGGAGGTGTCCTTCATCGTTAGAGACCCGCCGTTGATCGTAAGGTAGCCGGGACCGCCGTCGCCAACGTAGAGGTTGTCGTTGTTGATGTTCACGGCGCCGCCGTTGATGATCATCTCGGAGCGGCAGCCTTCGCCCACGTTCGCGCCGATGGAGCAGTTGGCTGAAGCGTTGATAGTGCCGCCGTCTACGAGCAGGGTAGCCAGCAGCCCGGGCTTGTCGCTGGCCGTCGTCTTGGTTGGCCCGCCAACGAGGAACGACTTCGTGTTCCAGGTGCCGCTCTTCATGTGGAGCAAAGCCGTGCTGTTCGTGCCGTTCTCGCCGATGCGCACGTAGTCGGGACCTGTCGTCACGAGCGTGCCGCCGTCAACCACGACCGTGCCGTCGCAGTAGCCGTAGTTACCCGACACGATCAACATCGAACTCGACGCCGTGAACGTTCCGTTTGAAATGGCCAGCGTTGCGTCCGAATTCTCTTCGCCACCGGCAACGCGCCCCTTGGAAACCGTCATGGCGCCGCCGTTCATGAAGACGTTGGCCACGGCGTTTGACGTGTAGCCCATGCGGAAGTAGTTGCCCGAGTACGTGCCGCTGTCTATCTCGAGGTCGGCCGTTGCATGGTCGACGTCGTAGCCGAGGATCCAGTCGGTGGTCGAAGACTTCAGACCGTACGTGGAATCCGTTGCACTCCACGTGAGCGGTGTGGCGGCGTTGGCGCCGATATAGACGGTAGCGCCGACCTCGACGGGCGTGTCAAACACCGTCTCGGGGTAGGTGTACCCGCCCTCGAAATAGACCTTGCCGAGGAACTCCTCGTTCGGAATGCTCGCGCCGCCCGCGCCGCCGCTCTCGGCCGCCCAGTTGGCGGTTTCGGAAGCAAGCGCATCCTGCGTGGCGCCCAGCCAGTAGCGGTTCTGGTTCGACGTATCGTTGCTGGGAAGGTACGTATTGCCGTTCGCGGCTACCGACCCCTTGAGCACTGTGATCTCTCCGGCAAACGGCTGCGACAGCGTAAGCTTGCCAAGGCCCTTCTTCGTGATGCCACCGATCGGCTTGCCCGACGCGGAAGTGAACGGGTGCGCGATGGTGATGTCGAACCCGGCCGTGTCGACTATAAGGCCACCCTCGTCGACGACGCATTCCAGCTTGGTGTTCGCGTCGAGGAAGTTGGCCTGGGCCGCAGTGGGCACAACCGTGCCGCCATTGAAGATCAGCTTGCTGCCAGCCTGAAGGTAGTCGAGGCGGAACTTCCAGATGTTCAGCACGCCGCCGTTGAGCGTCACGGTACCAACGTCGTAGCCGTTCGCCGAATGTCCGAACCCGAAACCGCAAGAAGTCTTTGTCATGGTGAACGTGCCGCCGTTCATCGTAAACGACCCCGGTCCCGACTCGCCGACGTAGAACGCATCCGTGCCGGTGATGGTCACAGAACCGTCGTTAATAATCATCTCGGCCAGGCACCCTTCGCCGACGGCATAGCCGATGCCGCTCACCTGGCTGCCCATGTTAATCGTGCCGCCGTTCACTTCAAGCCGCGTGACGGCATTGGTGACGTTGTACTTTGTCTTGTCACCCCTGCCGCCCAGGCGGAAACCCTTGACATTCCACACGGCCCCGGTGTTGACGTATATGTTTGCGTTGATCTGGTTGTAGCCTCCAACCTTGAGTGTGCCGGTCATGTCGAGAGTGCCGCCGTTCAAAATAATCGTTCCCGTCGAGTCCGACACATTGCAGAGATAGCCGCCGCCCGGAATGGAAAGCTTTCCCGTGTCGTTTATTATTAAGGTCCCCGTCGTGTTCGTCTTCCCGTTTCCGCAGATCTGGAATGTATCGTCATTGTCTGTCGTGGTGGTCTGGAAGGTTCCGCTGTTGATGGTAAGCGTTGCGTCCTCGCTTACACCGTCGGCAGCAGCAATACCAAGCTTGGTCACGGTAAACGAATCGCCGTTGAACTCAAGCCCGCACTTCACTCCATTTTGGTGCCCTATGTAAGTCGATCCAAAACTGTAGGTGCCACCGGTGATCCGAAGATATGTCGGCGACCTGCCGCTGTCGGCACCAAGTCGAAAGTTCTTCCCTGTGGCCGTAATCCCGGACAACGGCGAAGCGTTCCAGTTGAAGTAGGAGGTGCTGTCCGTGGCGACACACAGCTTGTCATACAAGGTGAAGGCGCCGTCAATGTTGCACACCCCGTTTTTGTAGCCGTAGAAGTAGGTGGTGCCTTCGGAGTTACTCTCCCCGGAAGTTCCGGGCACAGACGCCGGAGCCCCACTGCCGGAACCCGTCCCCCAATTGCTCGTGTTGGAGAACAGCGTGTTGGAACCCTGCCAGTAGCGCCCGGCAAATGCTGATGTTGATGCGGTCACCGCAGCCAGGCCGACGAGCAACCGGACGGATGTTTTTGCACCGATAAAAACGGACATAGAGTACCTCCTTTTTTAAATCTATCTGGATTATAGCAAAATCAACGTGGCATGTCATCACGAAAAAAAAATGCAAAGGGCATATCCCGCGAATGGGCCAAATGACAACGACGCCGGGCATGCGAATCTGCACGCCCGGCGCCTTGCCTTGCCTACAGCCAGTCGTCAGCGCAGCTTGAACGAGAATCCGGCGGACTGGAGGACACCCACCAGGCTGACCGTGCCATCGCCGTTGTCGACCAGGGCCAGATGCGCAATGCGGCTCTCGCCCTTTGCCCTTTCAGGCGCGTTCTCGATCTTCTCGGCGGTCAGGAACACGATCTGCTGGCCCGTCGCGCCCATCTCGTATGGCGACATGTCGAATCCCGCGTTCTCGGCGAACGTCACCGTTCCTCCGACCGTCAGCCCGGGCTGGATCGAGTCGGTGATGACGACGTTCGCGTTGCCGATGGTGCCGGCGCCGGTAACCGTGCCGAACGTCCAATACCCGCCGCCGAAGTCGATGGTCGCGTTGTTCTCGAGGGCGATGTTGCCCGGGATGTTCGACATGTCTGCCGCCGTGAACCACTTGGCGGACAGGTAGTCCTGCAAGTCGTCCTGCTCCGCCACCGACAGCGCACGGTCGAAGTACAGGGCCTCGGCGAACTGCCCGCGGCCGTTCTCCTGCGAGAGGATCCTGTATCCCATGTAGAGCCGCGCATCTGCCTGCGTGTTGAGGTTCCGCACTGTCAAGGCGTTCTGCGTCATTCCGGATTCCTCGCTGTAGGTACGCGTCGAAACCTTGACTTCGCCCGTATCGGGATTCGTGTTCTCCGCCTCGAACATCCTCACGGACCAGCCCGCAGGATCCTGTCCGCACTCGATGTCGTGGTTTCCGTAGTCCGTCAAGGCGCCGGTTCCGTCGTAGTTGCCCGCGCAGAACCTGTAGGCCACGCTCGTCTCGGAGCGCTGGATGCGGAAATGCCCCATGCTGTCGTCGCCGGTCTCGATTCCGAGCGCCCACAGGGGCGTGCCGGTTCCGCGACGGCTGACCACCACCAGCGTACGGTCGTGGTTGCCTTCGAGTCCGAGCGCTTCCGTCCGGAAGCCCTTGGCCGACACGCCGCCGTCGTCGTCGAGATCCGTCTGGAGCATGATTGTGCGTCCGTTCAGCTCGTTCGACCCAAGCCGAGGCTCGCGGTACGTGGGATTGCCGTCGCCGTCCGGACCGGGCTCGTTTCCGTAGGCGACCGCGGACGCAAGCGTGGATGCGGCCGTTCCCTTGTTCGCGATCGACGCAATTTCGGTAGAGCTTCCCTCGCGGAAGGTGATCGTCTTCTCGTCGTCAAAGTCGAACCAGCACGCTGCCTGCTTGGCGACGGCGGGAGCCTTGCATCTGCCGCGCAGGTAGGTGTCGGACGAGACGAGAAGCGTCGAGCCCTTGATCGTCAGGCCCGAGATGTCGGGACGCACCGCGTTCACCGGGATGTAGACCGTCGTGTTGGCGTCTGGAAGTGCTCCGGGGAGCTCCACGCCCTCGGCGTTCTTGACGGTCCAGTTGTCGGGATTGTCCAGGTCGCCGTCGCCGAGATAGTTCGTCCAAACCGCCGTTGCGGGCTCGTTGATGGAAGCCGGCA
>Ga0310690_10003925_pt1 | contig 21700 bp, 20 predicted proteins | sample AusTroGonzalo_MG_2_FD_207661 | JGI IMG/M metagenome (GOLD analysis project Ga0310690, IMG submission 207661) | Bovine rumen microbial communities from tropical cattle in Woodstock, Queensland, Australia - Gonzalo_04 (v2) (version 2) | ecosystem: Host-associated > Mammals > Digestive system >... | reverse complement strand
GCGGTATGGTTCTTGAAAAGAGAATGCGCGTATATACACGAATCACTATGAAAAAATTCCTCTCTCTCTTCGCGGCGCTCGTCTGCGCCACGGCAGCCCTGGCGCAGACGCCCCGGCAGATCATCAACCGGATGAACGAGACCATGAAAGGGCTCGAGCCCACAGGCATCGCCATGGAGGTCGAAGTCCACATCCCCGTAATCGGGACCGTCATCTCCAGGGTCTGGTCGCTGCACGGCAAACAGAAGACCGTCACCACCATCGGCAAGAAGCAGCAGCTCGAGTGGATCGACGGCCGGACCAGCTGGTCCTACGACGTGAAGAGCAACACCGTCTCCATCACGGAAAAAGATTCTCCGGAAGACAATACCGAAGCCAACAACCGCCTGGGCATGTTCGAAGACCTGACGCAAGGCTACGACTTCTCCATCAAAGACGAGAACGCCGAATTCTGGATCTTCACCTGCACCAGATCCAAGTCCAACCCGGACAAGGACGCCCCCAAGAAAATGGAACTCGTCGTCCGCAAGAGCGACTACCACCCCATCCGCCTCGACTACCGCATGTCGCTCATCCGCCTCTCGATGCGCGACTTCCGCTTCGGCCTCACCGACAAGGACGTGACGTTCGACCCCGCGGAATGCCCCGGGGCCACGATCAAGGATTATCGCAAGTAAGACCCTACTGGTCGATCGGGAGGGTCATCACGAAGCGGGCGCCGCCCGTGTAGGACGGGTCGAGCACGACGTCGCCGCCGAGGCGGCGCGCCAGCGCGCGGGCGACCGTCAGGCCGATGCCCGTGCCCATATAATAGTCGTCCAGCTGGACGAACTCCTCGAAGATATGCTCCACCTCCTGCGGCGGCACGCCGATGCCGGAATCCTCCACCACGAAGGCGATCCGGCCCTCCAGCAGCGACACCTCCAGCGACGCGTGCTCCAGCCCGTTGCCGGACAGCGGCGTCGCCTTGCGGGCGCCGTTCGTGGCCGGATGCGTGAACTTCTGCGCATTGTCCAGCAGCATCGCCAGCGCGTGCGCCGCCTGCGCGAGGTTGGTCTTCAGACCGAACTCCGCCACCGTCGGCTCCTCCTCCACGGAGAATTCGAGGTGGTCGGCCGTGTCGATGCCCGACTCGCGGATGGCCGCCGCGGCGATCTGCCCGGCCGTCACGAAGCCGTCCGGGACGTCGCCCGTGTCCGACACCGCGCCGGACAGGTCCAGCATCTTGTTGATCAGGGACGTGATGCGGCTCGTATTGTCCAGGATGCCGCGGTTGATCTCGTCCCGCTCCTCGGGGCCGAGCTCCATCCCGCTGGCGGTCAGGATCTGGCTGAAGCCGCTCAGGATATTCAGCGGCGTGCGGATCTCGTGCGAGACCTGCTTGATGAAATGCGACTTCATGCGCGAAGACTCCTCCGCGCGGAGGTTCGCCTGCGCGAGGTCGCTGTAGGCGTCCTCCAGCTTGCGGTGCTCCGCCGACAGCATCTTGAGGTGCTGGCGGTGGCCGCGGTCATAAATCACGAAGAACAGCGTCACCATCAGTAGGATCCCGATGACGCCCCAGGAGCGCAGGCGCGACATTTCCGTCTGCTGCTTCGCGATCTGCTCGTCCTTCAGGTGCGTCGCGTAGATCATCGCCAGCTCCGTGGCGTTGTCCTGCTTCTCCCAGTCCAGCGCGCGGTCGAACGACGCGCACAGCTGGGAAGCCAGCTCCATCGCCTTCGACGTGCGCCCGGCTTCGATATACGCCCGCAGGCGGGGAATCATATCTTCCTGCATGGCCAGCAGGCTCGTCCAGGCGGTGCCGCCCTCCTTCAGGGTGGCGCCCACCTTGTCGTAGAGATCCGCCGCTTCGGCGAAACGCCCCGTCTCCATCAGGTACATCGCCGCCTCCTTCATCCCCTCGGGCGACTCCATCATCTGCGGCAGCACCGCGCGGAAATGCGCCTCCGCCTCCTTCTCGCGCCCCTCGGCGCGCTGGATATAGACGCGGCCCAGCGCGACGCGCCAGGTATATTCCTCCTTCAGGTCGTGGCGGTCGGGGGCATAGTCATACACGCTCAGCTCCTCCTCGCTGCGCGACTGCCAATAGGCGGCCTTGGCCATCTCGCCGCGGCGCACGTAGGCCGACGCCATCGAAGACGTGAACACGAGCAGCCGCGCGGTCGTGCGGTAGCCCTTGACGCGCGCATTCTCGCGCAAACCGTTGTATATGACATCGCTGATTTCTTCCCAATCGCTGATCATCCCCATCTGCAGCTCGCATTTGGAGACATTCCACAGCGTGACGAGCCTGCGCTCCTCCGTCAGCTCGCCGGCCTTCTCGGCCCGGTCGAGCATCTCGGAACCCACGGTCAGCGCTCCCTCATAGTCGTTCAGCACCATCCGCATCGACGACACCCGGTCCCCGATCGCGAAGTAGTTGTCCCAGCCGTCCGTCTCCGGATCGCACGCCTCGAAGGCGCGGTGATAATACATCTCCGACACCTGGTTGTGCTTCATCATATCGTAGGCGATACCCCGGTTGAAATCCGCCTGCATCGCGCTGAGGCTCCCGGCACGTTCGAGGCTGTCCACCCGCGCCAACAGGCGCGAACCACCCGCCTCGGACCATTCACCATAGTCAAGGAGAACAGGTTGTTTCTGACGTGACGCCTCCCGAGCCTGACGGTTTTCGCAGGAAGAGAAGACAGTAAGAGCCGTGCAGAGCAGCAGCAACACCGCAGCGGCGAAAGAAGTGCTTCTGATCATTACCCTATGAGTTCAAGCAAATATCGTAAAAATATCGCGTATCTGTCAACGTTTCCGCACGAAATTTTCCCTTTTTTCGCCTTGCGATACGCAAATTGTGCGTTAATTTACGCAAAGCGGGGTGCCGCCAAAAAGTTTAGCCGCGTAGTGAACAATCTATCAGATAATTACTATATTTGCTGAGAATCACCATTTTACCGCGGACACTAGCTAACTATATCCCTTTTAAATCTAACCTCAAAATTAATCGACATGACCAAAAACGATTTTCAGGAGAAACTGAAAGCCTTGGGAGATCAGGATCTGTTCCTGGGTGAGAAGACGACCGAGTCCAAGGACTCCTCGGACGCCAAAGCGACCGGAAAATGTAGCGCCCTGCCCTCCTGTGGCGGCGGTGGCGGCAAGTGTGGTGACTTACCCGGCTGTAGCGGTAGCGGTGGCGGCGGCAAGTGCAGCGCCTTACCTTCCTGCGGTGGTGGCGGCGGCAAGTGTGGCGACTTGCCCAACTGCAGCGGCGGTGGCGGAAAATGTGGAGATTTACCCACCTGCGGCGGAAGCAGCAAGAAACCGGAGACGCATGGCAAATGCGGCGCCTTACCCTCCTGCGGCGGCGATGGCCACGGTGATTGTGGCGATTCTACCGACTGCCCCCACGGCGATTACGATGATGATGGTCATGGCCACGGCAAGTGCGGCGCTTTCATCAACTGCGGCGGTGATGGCAATTGTGGAAAAACTGCCAAATGCAGCTACGGCGGTGGACATAGCGCAAGCTTAATCGACTGCGACGGTGGCAATGGCTCCTGTGGTGTGCCATACTCTTGCGTTGGTTCCTAATGAATAACGATAAGCTTAGTTTGTCCCCCGATGTGCGAGAGGTGCGTCGGGGTGACAGGTATATCTATTTGAATCCCAATATACCGAGATGGATCGTGACCGACAAGTTCGGGAAACTCATCCTGTCGCTGTTCAACGGAGAATATACCTGCGAAGAAATCGTATCCACCGTCGTCGAAGGCCTCGGCGATCCCGCGCAGCGGGACAAGATCCAGGCATTCTGCGACCATGTCATTTCGTCCGGACTGCTGGATGAGGTCAAACCCCGGCCGAGAGGTCATCGGCTGAGGCTGTCGTCCGTCCACCTGTCCCTCGCCGACCATTGCAACCTGAACTGCACCTATTGCTATGCAAGGGAACGCGTCGAGAAGAAACACAAGCCCCTGACACTCGAGGAATACAAATCCGTCATCGACGACCTCCTGGAGATCGATCCCAAGATCATCTTCTCGCTGACCGGCGGAGAGCCCCTGCTCAACAAAGACTGCCTCAGGATTGCCGAATACATCAAGTCAAAAGGCGCCGAGACCATCCTGATGAGCAACGGCCTCCTGATCAGCGAAGCCAACATCAAGGACATTAAGGCACATATAGACATTGTCTCCCTCAGCATCGACGGCCCCAACGACGCCGTCCATTCCCTGACCCGGGGCCACTCCTTCGACAAAGTCATCCGGGCGACCCAGCTGCTCGAGAAGAACGGCGTCGATTACCGGCTGTCCATGACGGTCACGAAAGACAACATCGGCTATGTCGGAGAAACGGCGAAGATGTTCGGGAACCGCCTGAACTACGCGCCGTACTTCCCCATCTCCGGCGACGTCTCTTCCCTGGCCATCACCGGCCTGGAATACTACAACGCGTTGAACAATGCCGGCGTGAAAGCCCTTTCGACCTGCCAGGACTCCCTCGAAGACGCCCTGTCGTCCCCGTGCCACAAATGCTCCCTGGGCGACGGCGTGGTCAGCATCTCCGCCACGGGAGACGTGTATCCCTGCCAGCTCCTGCACACCGACGAATTCTATGGCGGAAACGTCCACGAACAGAACGTCAAGGACATCTACCGCAACGCGGAAGCCATCAACCGCTGCGCGAACCTCGACGTCGACACGAACGCCGTATGCAAGGACTGCCCGCTCAAGTACATCTGCGGCGGCAGCTGCCGGGCCCGGGCCTACTATGGCTGCGGCGACATCAATTCCGCGACGGAATTCTGCCAATACGAACAGGAAGCCTTCTACGACGGAATCGTTGCCATGTACTCCCGGAACGCGCTGAAGTAACGCTATTAAAATGTGCCCTATAATTATTTACAGTATTCCCGTTGGAACCAATACGCAAACACGGGATCCGCGATATATACCCCATCTAACCGCTTCTCAAGCAATTCCTTTTCTATCAGCACATTCTCAATCCGAGCTATGTTCGATTTGCTCCCCAGCCTATAAGATTCCAGCACTTTTGAGGAAGAAAAGCCGCTATGCACACCGGCCACAACAGCTTTCAGATAATTCATCTGGAACGAAGTCAAGTTCGCAATCTGCCCCATAAAGAGCGACGACGTCTGCCTGACCAACATCTCAAATCCATCTTCAACATGCTGTCCGGTCACGACGTCCGCTCCCTCAGCTTCAACCATAACGTTCCAGGACAATTGCTGAACATAGGAAGAATAACGCTGAACCTTATCGCAAATCTCACCTGCCAACTCCGCCGAAATCTTCATATTCCGCGTATTAAAACGTCGGATGATATAATCCACCCAATCCTCTTTAGGAATGGGAGACAACTCGATCATATCACCAAAATGATAGAATGGCATTGATTTATCCTGGAACAACCGGTCCATCATGTGTTTTTTGCTTCCAAACACACAATAAGTCACGCGTTTCTGCAACTGCCAAATGCCTCTGACTTTCTTTTGGAAGGCCATCGATTCCGGGAACTCCCCAATCTGCTGAAATTCATCAATACAGATCACAATGTTCCAATTACGCTTCCGCGCGATCTGTTCCGGCAGGTCCAGAATATCTTCCGGTTTTTCCGTTTTGGGACCGACACCGAAAGATATCGAGAAATCCTGCGTCGGATCCGGAGAAAGAGCAATTCTAGGAGAAAGACGGGACAAGAAATTCTTGGCAAGATCTATTGCCTGTTCCGCTTTCGTGGCCAGCCCTTTCAGGATAGCAGATGCGAAGCGCTCATAGAACACATATTCATCCCGGCAATCATAAATGTCGATCATGACCACCTTGACAGAGGGATCTTCTATCTGCTCCACGGAGCGATACACCAGAGAGGTCTTCCCCGTTCTGCGTGGGGAGATCAAGATTGTATTCACCCCCGCCTCAAAATTCATTCTTAGGCGTTTAGTTTCCGCTTTTCTGTCGGTAAAGTTTTCCCCGAAAACAGCAGTTCCATATACGAAAGGCTTGCTCATACGTCTTTGTTTTTCACAAAGATAGAAAACTATTTTCATTCCACAAAATTGTGGACCACAAAGTTGTGGACCACAAGATTGTGGACCATAGAATCTCATCAACGACCCGTAATGTCAGAAGCGAAGAATCCGGACAAACCGCTCCGGCAGCGCGACGTTCGGCAGCGCGAGCGCGTCGGCGAACAGCGGCGCAATCCCCGGAAATGACTATCTTTGAAGAACACCAAACAACCCGGACATGGCAAAGATCTACGTCGCCTCCAGCTGGAGAAACCAGCACTTCCCCGAAGTCGTACGGCGCCTGCGCGAGGCGGGCCACGAAGTCTACGACTTCCGCAACCCGCCCCACGGCGGCGCCGGCTTCCACTGGACCGACATTGACGAAAACGCCCCCAACTGGACCTTCGCCCAATACCGCGAAGGCCTCCACCACCCCAAAGCCGAACGCCAGTTCGCCGCCGACCTGGACGCCCTGCGCTGGGCCGACACCTGCGTGCTCGTCCTCCCCTGCGGCCGCAGCGCCCACACCGAGGCCGGCTGGATGGCCGGCGCCGGCCACTGCGTCCTCGTCTACATCCCCGAGATGCAGGAGCCCGAACTGATGTACAAACTCTTCGACGGCGTCGCCGGCACAATCGACGAGCTCATCCGGGCGCTGTAGCAGAAAAAAAGCACGCACCGTTTTTAGTGCACTTTTTTCGGTAAACCGCACTACTTTCAGTGCAACTTTCTATATGCACATGAACTCGCATTAGAAAAAGGCACATAATTCCCGTTATTGAAGCCGCCGCTGCCCGGAATGATTCCAGGCGGGCCTGCATCATTAATACCGAAGAATGCGTATCTTTAACCGGGAAAACGGGCCCAAAGAAGCAACTCAAAGAAACGACATGCAGACAGAACTGATAGAATTGATGCAGGAACAGCTCCCGAAGGTGCGCGAGGCGATCGAGGTCCTGAAAGAAGTGATCGAGACGGACGTCCGGACGGTGCCGGATTTCGACAGCTCGGTACTGCCCGACATGTTCGAAGCCATCGAGGCGGACATCAACCTGCTCTACGTCGCACTGCCCTTTGAGAGCCAGGACGACTACGCCGGCCTGGAAGGCGAAGTGGCCGAGGGCCGGGACCTGGCCTCCCAGGCAGAATCGCTGCTGGCCGCCGCCCGGAAGAAATATTCCATCTGACCTCCGTCCCTTTGACAAAACCCGTCAACATTGCGACGTACCTTGCCGCCGCAATGCTCACCTACTATTTCCGAGATCCCGAAGACGCCCTCAAGCAGGCAAAAGCCGACAGCAAGCACCCAGGCTGCTACTTCGGCGGCATCACCCTCCCCTCCGGCAAACGCGCCTTCGCCGTCTACGAAAGACGACCCGAACTCCGCAGAGTAAATGGCAGCAATGAGCTAGGAATAATTAGCCATCAAATCATCCGCAGCAAAAATCACCCAAATACAACACACTCATTTCGCCATAAAGAGGCAAGGCCGCATTTATAACGCGGCCTTGCCTCTAGCGCCAAAATGATAGCCCGAATAGAATAATTCAGACCAGGACACCGGCTTCCCTATAGGAATGAAGAAATCCGGTAATAGAATCCGCCAGAAAACACGCTTAAACCGTTCCCGTAACCACTAGGATGAACCGTCGGATACAAAGAGAGGTATTCTCGCCGACCAGGCACATCCCCTCTAGAATTTTTAAGCAACATAACCATACATTTGCCTTTTTTCCCATCAACCACACCTATCTCCCACGGCATCCAGTTACTCTTACTCGCATTTGGCGACTCCGCATAAATAATTGACTTGCTGTGCTCTAATCGATTGCGTATAATCTCGGCCGTCTTCTTGTCTGTAGAATTCCGATTCAGGAGAGGGTCTACGACAACATCTAGATAAACCTTTAAGCCCTCTTTGCGGAGAGCATAATATATTCCTTTTACCACCGCCAAATCGGCGATATTGTAAGAAAGGAACACATCGAAATATGCACCTTTAGGCGCATTTGAATCAACAATCTCTATCCTATTTCGTTCCAGGAATGATGGCCACCGCGTACTGTCACGAAAATCCTGCTCACTAAAAAACTCCATATTGCTCATATCCTGTTATTTTTCACCAAACGCCAATAGTATTTTCCCAATGCAGTTAGCCGACATGCTTTGCTATGGATAGCAGCAAAATACATATGCTCTTCATCGACTGGGCGAACGAATCCAATGCTCTGAAGCTTTTGTAGAACCGAAAATTGCTCAACATGATCATTTTGAGCATATGGAAGGATGACCTTGTGCTCGACCTCAGGAGTATTGGTTTTCTCGTATGACGGGTCAAGTTTAAATACTTCATCCGGGCTATTAAACAACGTCGTAAGCCGGCGAATATACCCCAAGTCCACACTGGGTTTAACCGTTTTCAAAGGGATGAATTCTGTTACATTCGTCTTGAATACAGGCCTCTGTTCCCAAGCGCCAAACGAGCGATCGATATAAGCATAAATACCACCCACGGTAATATTGCCACAGAAATCGGCCGCGCCGCCATTCAAAGCGTCACATAATAATTCTGTAAACACTCCATGGCCACCCATTTCTAGCGCCGATTCATCTTCTCTGCATGCGGTCAAGATAGAGACGCCAGGGATAAGTTCGCTTTTATCTTTTTGAATATCGTATTTCCCCATTGCGCCCGAATGGCAGCAATCCAGGATCACGATTTTATTCTTCACCCTTGACCCGTTCACGACCTTCATAATAGTATCCATTTGAAGGCCTGCATAGTATTGGTCTTCGGTCTCGAGATTTTGCGGAAATACGATTTCGGCGCCCGTGGTGTTAACGTACCCATGACCCGAGAAATACAATAAAGCGACATCAGCATCATCGCCAAATAGCGTCTTGATTTCTCGCATGGCTATGGCCGAAGATCTTACATTGGGCAAGGTCTTAACCTCAAAATTTGGTTTCCCGTCTCCATCTCTCTCAATAGCAGATTTCAAGGACATAATATCCTCCAGGCACCCCTCAAGTTCATACGGATGAGGGTAATCATTAATGCCAATAAGAAGTGCTTTTTTTCTCATATTCTACCGCGCTAAATTTCTAATAGCCGCAACAATGCTTTCAGTATTCCATCGGACAATGGCGTCTGCTTTACTTCTAACGGTTTCAGACACACGCTCCTGCCCCCAAGGGATTACTCCCAAAATTGGTTTCCCCTGAGAAATAGCCTGGTTTAGCTCCCATTCCATCCATGAACTGTATGAAGCATACATCCCCGCCAAACCAATAACAACATCCGACTCCCTGATTCGTTGAGAAATGCGGTATCTAACATACGCCGCGTTTACCGAATCAATTGGGTCATGAGGAGGGACCTCCTCAAATTCAACATTAAAGTATCCTCTCTGATTAAGAAGATTTCTAAGCCGCATGAGATCATCTACATAATCCCAACTGTGGCTGATAAAGATTTTGTAAGTCCTTAGCATAATGTTTTTAATTATATGTTATATATGACACCATTGTCATACAAAACCAGCCTCTCCAACCACCGTGCCAGCAAAAAAACACTGACAATTTGTCATTTTATTCCTAAATTTAACAGAAATCCCGCAAAAATTGAAAATAGAATTAAAATTATCCGCAAAACTATTTTGAAAACAAAATTCAAAATAGTAACTTTGCAAGCCCTCAAATAAAACAGCACAATTCAAATTGTTTGCATCATGATACAGGAACTCAAGATCAAAAACTTCAAGTCATTCAAGGAAGAAGTTACGCTTAGTTTCGAGGCCGCTAAAGATACCACATTCGAGGATTATCAAGTTGTAGAAGTCGCGCCCGGCGTACGCCTTCTTCGCTTTGCTATGGTATATGGCGCGAACGCTTCAGGAAAATCGAATTTACTAGAGGCGATTGAGGCCCTTCACGACTTTATCACTTATGAGCCTAAAAACGACGGGGAACCTACTGGAACCATTCCTTTTAAGCTTGACACAGAAACCCCGTCTATGCCTTCCGAGTTTATTCTGAAGTTTTATGTTGGCAAGACAAAGTATTCCTACGAATTAAAATTCACACAGAAACTCGTTCTTTTCGAGAAGCTTTGTTATTACCGAACTACCCAGCCCATAATGCTCTTCGAACGCACTTTCAAAGACGGGCAATCCGTAATCTCATTTAATCCATCCGCAGTTAAAATTAGTGCAGCCGCGAAAGAACAATTGTCTTTGAGATGTCTCCCCAACATGTCTTTTTTCTCAGCCAAAGGAAAAGTAAACCTTGCCATTGAGAAAATTGATGCAGCAAAGGAGTGGCTCAAGGACGGCATCTTCCCGATGGTTTCCCCGAACACGGAGATGTTCACTTATGCCAGTTCAGAGATGTCTACAAATGATGAACTCAAATCATATTTAATGGATTTTATCCATAAGGCAGATTTCAACATAACAGACGTTCGCTCCAACAACGTAACGCGCCCTATCCCCAAACCGATCGTTGACATACTCCTTACGGCCGAGGATATGCCTAATGATGTGCGCGAAAAGCTTAAAGCAGAACCATCTCTCCCCTCAATACAGTTAGAATTCCAGCACACCGTGCGAAATGAGAGAGGTATCGAAAACTACTTTTTGCCCACGGACAGTCAATCGGAGGGCACGCGGCGCGCCTTCGGCATTGAAGCGGCGATTTATGAGGCATTGAAAGACCAGTCTTTCCTTGCAATTGATGAAATTGAATCATCATTACACCCAGAAATCGTCGAGTTCGTTCTCCATCGCTTCCTCAGAGCCAAGGGACGCTCGCAACTCCTTATTACAACACACTATGACCCTCTCTTGAACACGGTTGGAGACGATCTCATACGCAAAGATTCTGTCTGGTTTACGGAAAAGAAAGAGTCCGGCGCCACAGATTTATATTCCCTGATTGAATATAAAGGGCTTAATCGGATCGCATCCCTTCAAAAGGCCTATCGCAATGGTGTATTTGGAGCACTCCCTATTATTCAAGGATAGCTATGGGAAGGAGTTCAGAAACTAAAAAAGCTCGCGCGCCCATGCCAATTGTGATTGGCGCGGGCATTACCGAGCAATGGTATTTCTCGCACCTCAAAGAGCTCCATGGCTATCGAATTAAAGTCAGACCTAGGTTTTTTGGTACAGAGACAGCAGACGGCCTCTCAAAAAAAATAAAGGAAGTCCTCGAGGACGGCGGGACAGTAATTTGCGTATTTGACGCCGACGTTTCAACATGGAATGACGCCGAAAAAGAGAAACTTAAGTTACTAAGAATAAAGTATCAAAAGAATAAAAAAGTTCTCCTCTGCGACTCAATGCCCTCAATTGAGTATTGGTTCTTACTTCACTACGAGGAAACTAATTGTCACCTTGGCACATCTCAGGCCGCCATTCGCAGACTCCGCAAACACATACCCGGCTTCGAAAAAAAAGAACGCTTCCTTAGACAAATAAAGTGGGTCGAAGAGATGAGCGGAGGCGGGAAGCAAGATGCCGCCCGCGAAAGGGCCGAACATTTTGGCAGTGATTGCGAATCGTATTCAAAAATCCACCTTGCCTTAGAAAGGATAGAGAGTAATCCAGACTAAGAAATAAAAGGCAGTCATCAAACATAGAGTTTTTGATGACCGCCTAATTTTAGATTCTTTTAGAATTAAGATAACACATGCCCAGGCATCATAGCCTCAAGATCATCTTCATGAAAGGCCATGCGACATGAAGCTCCATATAAAGCAGTAAATGCCCATACAAATATGGGAATTATTTGATAGAACCTATTGGGCAAAATCTTATTATATTCTTTATCAAAATATTGCGATTAAGAACAAACACAAATAACACAACACCTATCTTTTTTTGTTCATTTCGTTTGGATCCAAACGAAAAACTCTTTAACTTTGACATCCTCAAATAAGAATATGGAAGAAGTAAAGGTCATAGAGCTATTCGCCGGCGTAGGTGGATTCCGCGTCGGATTAGAAAGAGCAGATAAGAGTTTCTTTAAGACAGTTTGGGCCAACCAATGGGAACCTGCGACAAAGGTCCAACATGCGGCATTAGTATACGAAAAAAACTTTGGACCAGGAAGCGTTGTCAACGAAGACATTAATAAGATTAAAACCGCAGACATCCCTGATCATGACATGCTCGTCGGAGGTTTTCCTTGCCAGGATTACTCCGTCGCAACCTCTTTGAATAACTCGAAGGGAATTGAAGGGAAAAAAGGTGTTTTATGGTGGTCCATCTACCGCATCCTTAAAGAAAAAGGAAGCAAACGACCTTCCGTTGTGTTTCTGGAGAATGTCGACCGACTTCTCCTTTCGCCCGCTCCTCAACGCGGACGAGATTTTGCTATCATCTTGGAATGCCTCAACGAATTAGGATATATTGTCGAATGGCGCGTGATTAATGCGGCAGACTATTCCATGCCTCAACGGAGGCGCCGTACCTATATTGTTGCTTATCAAAAAAAGAGCTCCATCGCCGCCGATTTCAAAAACGCAGAAGAATGGATATTTAAATCCGGAGTATTTGCTAAAGCCTTCCCCGTGCTAGATGACAAGAAAGCTCTCACGCTCCATAGATTCGTTCTTTCCGACAAGGATAAAGATAGGCTTATAGACATTACGGACAACTTTAACAAAAAGAATAAAGCCCGTCCTTTCGAGAATAGCGGAGTTATGGTCGACGGAGTTTCTTACTCTATTTCAACCATGCCACTATGTAAGAGAAAACCTATTACGATTAGGGACATCATGGTTTCTCCCGAGGAAGTAGAAGAGGAGTTTTACATTCCAGACGATCAAATCAATCGATGGCTATATTATAAGGGGAAGAAACATGAGGCTCGCACAAAAAAGAACGGCATTCAATACTATTATAGTGAAGGCGAAATGTCTTTCCCTGACCCTATCGACAAGCCGTCTAGGACTATCATAACCTCTGAAGGAGGAAAGAGCCCTGATCGATGCCGACATGTCATCGAAGACCAAGATGGACGTTTACGCCGTCTTGTCCCTGTCGAGCTGGAAAGATTGAACATGTTTCCTGCGAACCACACTAAACTACCAGGCGTATCTAATAGTAAAAGAGCCTTTTTAATGGGCAATGCACTAGTATGTGGGATTGTTACTCAAATAGGCAAAGAGCTGAAGACGAGACTTGAATAGCAAAAATGGGTTGGGGAAATCCCCAACCCATTTTCATCATCATAGCCCCATAGTAAGCATCGAATCCACAAGAGGCTTCACACTCTCCAACAAATCTTCGTCCATTTTACTCTTAATCATAGTATTGTAATCATGAGCGGGATACTTTGATTTATAACCCCTATAATAAGCACCAAAGAGAAGGGTATACTTCTTAATAATACCGTCTATTGCTTCTTTACTACTTAAAGCCGCGGAGATGCTGGCGGGATCCCCGTGACAATCAAACACAGAGAACCAATGAATCAAATAGAAAGGATTTGGAGACTTTTTATCCTCACTTTTCTTTTTCATTTCTTCCGCGCGGAAATAAAGTAAGAGTAAATAAATCATCTCTTTCGCCGTCAATTCCGGGTTACGGATGAAATCAATTACAGCTCTGTTCTGAGAGCTATCTACCTTCAGCAATTTCGATTTATTTTGAATGGCATCAACTGGTTTAGAAACAAAAGCAAGAAATACCTGCATTAGCTTTTCTAAATCCACAATAAAGTCTTTCGTCTTATTTAGTTCAAGACTAAACTTCTCCCTGAAAACCTTCGATTCCTTAACCAACGCTGTGGGTTTCGTATACTTCGTCTCGAACTTGTGTTTATCACTTTGTTTGATGGCGATAAGGAATCCTCTCTCCTCGAATTCAGTCTGCAACCGTCTAAACTCATTGGCGGATGCCGCAAACGCCCTCTCATTAATCGCATTCTGAGAGTTATTATACTTGACAATATTTTGATATAACTCTTTCAGGTTGTCATCGCTAAAAGGAATCTTAAGAATCTTCAACATGACAAAAGTATTCTTGAAATCTTCTTCTAGTTTACTGACCGGAAAAGAATCTAACGTTTCAAAAATAGTATTAACCGTCTGGCACCCATTAACTATCTGGGGATTATTGATTGTAAAAACCCTCTTACTCCCTTCTTGGGTCTCGCTCGAATAATTATCTGCTATAATAGTAATACCGTTGTTATAAAAGAAAAAGTTATTCCTTTCTAACGGATTCCGAAGAGTATCCACTATCTTTTTATTGACTCCGCCATTCGAGCCCAGGTACTCACGAATATTCTCCTCAAAAAGCGCGTACCCTTTTTCTTTCGCCTCTTTAAGCATCTTATAGATAAGCACCACCGGAGTCAATGTGAAGCGTCCATCCGCAGCCAAACTCATTCCATATGCCGCGTTGTCAATATTTAGAATCGTCCCCTTATTAATGGTCGTAATCTTAAAACTAAAGCTCTTCCGCTCAACGATCGGTCCATTATAATACAATTCTTCAATATCGCTCAGGTCAAATATCTTTGCTTGACGTCGTTCTCCAACATTACTATCGTTGTATTCTCGAACTTTATTCATCAAAGTCGGATACTTTGATGTTTTGTTGGTAATATAAAGGTGAAAATGGACATCAAAGTCAGGTTCGTCATGATACTTGGTAAATATATCCTGCAATTCTGATGAACGAGTATATGTCCCACGCTCCAGAGCTCCGATTGAGCGAGTTAAGAAATCATTAAATACATAATCAACCGACACATTGTTCCCTTCGTCATTGAATTTGTTCTGAATAAGGAACAAATCATGCTGATCCTCATGCCAAACAAAACAATCAATCCCCTTATCGTTATAATCAACGATGTGTTCCTCTATCAAATCCTCATCAATCGAAAATAGTTTGTCAAGGACCCAAAAGTTAAACGCCCACGGAACGTCCTCAATATGCTCAACTGAATCGAACTTACTTTGATAATCCTCGATATCTTCCAGGATTTGCTTTTTAAAATCAGCCATGTGATTATTAGTTTTGATTTACTATTTGTTGGATGTATTCATGGTTAAACCAGTAGCAGTATTTCTTCACATAACCGCCATGGGGATTAATCGCCAAATCGTCCGCATTTTTAGCTTTAGGACGAACATGGAATTTCTTATTATCGCTCTCGCGATAGAAATACTCAGGCGCAATCGTATTATTCTTCACAGCTGTACGAATATGACGCCAATACTCAGCAGCATCATTCAAATCATCGAAAGGCATCGTCCAAAAAAAGGCCTTATCTAGATAAAACTCCTCATTATTCCTTTCTCGAAAGACAACGAAAAGGAAGCGCCCAGTAAAAATATTATATAAACGGGATTCATACCAATCATCTTCCTTCAGAATTTCAAAGTAATTGATATTCTCAAACGACATAGCCTCAGCGGGACGTCCATTCTTTTTGACACGAATGGTCTTAATCACTATGCCCGACTTAATGAACTCATCCGATTTAGTAACATCCTGCCCTCGTTTTTCACCCTCAGTAAGAATCTCATTTGCGATTAGAAAATACTTACTTTTTGCCGTTGTTTTTGGCGAGCCAAAATAGCGAATCAAATCCTCATACGATTTCCCATAGTATGCCCGGAATCGACCCAAAAGGATTTCCTCGAAACTCTTGAATTTAAGCTCCTGCTCTTCAATCAATGGCAAGGAATACCCATCAACATGAGCCGATGTGTTGTACGAGCCTTTCCCTCCCGTTTTCTCCGCAAAAGCCAAAATCGTTCGCATATATTGCGTCTTAAGGGAAAACGCACGTCTAGGAGCAGGTATCTCAGATTCCGTTCCATCCGGAAGCTTATAATACACATCGGAATCACCTTTTTGCCCCTTTCTACAGGCACCAAGGTATGTAGTATCGCCCTCGGATAACTCATGTGCCTTCCCTGCTCGAATCTTGCCTATGATTTTATCATAATCCTGCTTCATGATGAGCAAATCCTTCGCTGGGATTTGCCACAGAACCGAATAAATGAATCTCAATTGCTGAACAGGAACGCCAGCTTCATGTAAATAGAAAAGGATAAGCATCAAAGAGCATTTGAGATATACATGAGATTCCTCAAATGTCTTTTTCTGATCGGCCTCGTAATCAATCATTGTGCAAACGAGCCGTTCCTTTATAGCTAGGGTCCTGTTTTTCAATTGTTTTAGAGGAGTAACTTTCAACTCAAGCTTGGCCTCCGAAAAATCAGCATCAGGATTAGAATTGACATCATATCCGAAAAAATACTCCTCAACTAACTGGCCCAGACGACCTTTCCCCATTCGATCCTCAACCACTGTCGGCGCCACGGCTTCTTCAAGCGTCTTATCCAGAAGCAACTTACTATACTCCAAGATAGACCACTTATCAGTACGGTCGTAATAAGTATCCATATGTGAGATGATTTGTTCAAATATAATCATTTTCGTCAATTATTCATTAATTTTGAGCGTATTAAAGCAATATGACCCCTGAGCAACGCTTTAAATGTATGTCTCATAATAGGGCCCAGAACACTAGGCCCGAGACAGTCTTACGTCAATCACTGTGGAAAAAAGGCTTTCGCTATCGCCTGAATGACAAAAAATTACCAGGCTCCCCCGACATCGTCCTTCCCAAATACCGCACAGCCATTTTCGTCCACGGCTGTTTCTGGCACGGGCACAAGGATTGCAAATACTACACGGTTCCCAAGACCAATACGGATTTCTGGAAGGCCAAGGTAGCCCGCAACCAGGAGCGGGACCAGGAGGTCTGGAGGCAGCTGGAGGCCAAGGGTTGGTTCGTCATCATCGTCTGGGAATGTCAGCTGAAGAAGGCCCATCTTTCCGATACAATCGAGGCGGTTTCTGCTGAGATACGTCGCAACGGCGAGACGCTGAAAAAGGCCAAGGAAGAGCGTCGGAAGGCACAGGAGACCTATCGAAAAGAGCAGAAGGCCCGGAAGGCGAAGGAGTCTTCTCTCCTCGCGGAAGTCAAGGAATCGCTGCGCAACGATTAGGCCGCGTCCGGAAGGCCCTGCGCCCTTCGGACGGCGTAGCCGCCCGTGATCAATGGGGTGGGCGCAGGGCTTCCGGCGCGGGAGGAAATCGAGGTAGCACTGCCGGCGCAGAATGCCGGATTTATTCGTAATTTTGCCCCCATGACACGTCTTGAGCAACAACTGAGCTTCATCCTGGAGATCGACAAGGAGAAGAATATCTTCCGGCAGACGCACCTGTCGGGCGGCGGGCGGGCCGAGAACGACGCGGAGCACGCCTGGCACATGGCCACGATGGCATGGCTGCTGCGCGAATACGCCAACGAGCCCGTGGATATCGGGCGCGTGATGATGATGTGCCTGATCCACGACATCGTGGAGATCGACGCGGGCGACACCTACGCCTACGACCCTGCCGGTCTGCAGACGCAGCAGGCACGCGAAGAAGCCGCCAAAGAGCGCATCTACTCGCTGCTGCCGGACGACCAGAAAGCGGAACTCACGGCCCTCTTCGACGAATTCGAGGCGTGGAGCACGCCGGAAGCCCGCTTCGCCCACGTCATGGACAACCTCCAGCCGCTCCTGCTCAACAACTCCAACGGGGGCGCGGACTGGAAGGCGCACGGCGTCAAGGCGGCGCAGGTGCGCGGCCGCCAGGGGCGCAACCGCCTCGGCTCCGAGCGCCTCGGGGAGCTCACCGAGCGCATCATCGAAGAGAACATCGCCAAAGGTGTCCTGCCGGAGGAATAGATTCTTCGCTGCGCTTCCCTTTAAGGTATGTCCTTGAATTCCATGATATCCAGCATAGAATAGAGGACTCCATCAATTTCTGAGCACCAGCTTTTGTGAAAATGGCCATAATACCAGCGAGACAACGGGTGTCCGGACGATTTGAGATAGGCATGTATCTGGTCCATCGTCTTTCGTTCTCTTCCGCAGTCTGCCGGGATCTCCGGGTCCATTGTCGCCCAGGGTGCCAGCCCAGCTTTGTCGGACAATTCGCAGAAGGACGGGGCCGTGTGCGTAATGACGGTATCTATCTTGAAATTCTGACTGATTTCATCAAGCGCCAGTTCATTAAATACAGGCATCTCGTCAACCCAATATGACGCGACGTCGGGACGCAAAAAACCGGATTCGCCTGTTTTGCGGTAAGCCCGATCTATACTGACGGCCCCACCGACACACAAAATAGTGTGATCACAAACCTGGATGACGCTGTAATCTGGGACACAGCGAAAGCGCTCGTAATGGACACGCTCTTCCCGAAAGTAAGCGGGATCATCGTGGTTGCCGCGAACCATAACGATCCTATTGTTTGCCTGACTCAGTCTTGAGGCATTGCGGTTGTACACTTGGTCATAATACTCGGGCCTCTCGAATCCAAATCCGCAATCCCCGGCCACAACGATTAAGGTATCCGTCATCTGGTACCGTACGCATGACAGAAATATCAGCGCATTGAAACCGCCATGGATATCTCCGCAGACAACGATGTTCTTGGCCTCTGGAAATGAATATGTTTGAAAAGCACTCATTTCATTATCCACAGAGGTTATCCCAAAATGGACGAAGACTATTCTGGAGATATGTTACTACTTCAGAGAACTTGATATCCGATTTGATGGCCAGTTTCTTGATGAAAGCGCGCCACCTCGTCTCCATTAGGGGATTCGTCCCAAACTCTTCCCTAAAGAACATTGTATCAGGGTCATAGGCAGTATGTCTATGCTCGAATGTCTTCACTATGGCCTCTTGTAGGATATTAGGCACTAATTCCCATGAATTGAATATTTGATACAGATCATAGTAATCCTTCATCCGGCTGTTTTGATCCGCCAGATCTATGATGGCGTGCATTTTCTCTGCCACAACGGTTTCAAGCGAATACGCAAGAATGTTCGCGCCAGGAAGATGCTCGAGAAGGACCGGATAATCTAGATCGACAGGAGCCGGCGTCACGATATCACCGAATCCTATATCCATGGTAAGGACCTGCGAAATCGTGTCCATCGACACAGGTACACTGATCCTAACTCCGTGGTAGTCTTTGAATTCCGTTATAAGCTTCGAGGTTATGTGCTCAACATCAAACATTACGGCGTCTTCTTCGCAAGGGAAGGAGCATATTTCGCGAAATGCAGCAACAATCTTCTCGTTGTCATTGCTAATGCCGTTGCCAAGAAAATCAATATCCAAGGTCGGCCTTGCCGCAAATTGATCGTGCGCATACATCAATGCTCCGCCTTTTAGATAGAAATTCTTTCGGTACCCGGTTTGGGCGATTCTGTAAATCAGCCTCTCCTGGAAGTATCTTGTCAGGACTGTCTGATAGAAAATGCCTTCCCCTTTCGCTATGTTCAACAACTTGTCCCGGATTGATTTTCCATTAGTCTTTACTGTCTCTTTGCTCATAGTTTTATCTCCAGATATTTCTCCAGGATGGCAGATACCCGGAGCGTCCGCGCATAATCCATTAGTCTTGAGATGTTCCTGTCGGAACGCTCCAGATAGTTATTGACGATCTCCGAACAGACATCCATCCCCACTTTGTTTCTAAACTTCACGGCATCACATACACTTCTCTCAACGTCATACACCAGGACTTTGAGACCGTCGATTTCCTCCTGAGAGACACCGATATGAAGCACTTTGTCCGTGCAATAATGAACCTCCATCTGCGGAAAAGACGGGACGGTCACTTTCTTGCTTCTATTGACGGCGACATGGAAAGCCTGGGGCATTGAAGTTGTCAGCCCATGGAGACTCCAGGCCGACCAGAGGCAGAGAATACCACCAGGGATTATTGTATCAACGTCTATCATATTGCCGCTCAGTTGCTCTGACGTGGCATACACACCACGGCGAACCTGGACCAGGTCGCCTTGCCTGGCCTTCTCAAGCATCTTGTAGTACTCTGATCTTCCACGTTTTTTCACGGAAGACGACGAGATAAACCGTTTAGAATCAATCATATTTTTCAAATTCTGTACAAATATACTACAATTATTATAATTTGTATTGTTTTTGTACAAAATTAAGGTTAATCATCCTATCTTTTATGCCCGACCCGATCGGGCCTCTACCCCTTGCACCGCATTTCGGACAGAAAACCCCGGCATTTTCTGGAAGGTCCCTAGTTGCGAAGGGGGACCTTCCAGGAAACCCCGGCATTTCCTGCTCGGAAATCGACTTTTTCTTATTTTCTTGGCGGTGAGCCGGGCGAGGTGCCGCAATGAATAGATTCTTCGCTGCGCTCAGAATGACAAAAAGTGTATCTTTGCGTATATGAAACTTCGGACCTTAGCCATAGTCTGCCTGATGATGAGCCTGTCGATCACTGCCGGTGCGCAGATGCGTTCGCGCACGTATCGGATCCCCCGTCCGGATTACAAAAAGATGGGGGTCCTCGTCCTGACGCCCAAAGAGAGCAAAGAAGAGCGGAGACTCGAGCGGCAGGACCGCAAGATGGAGCGCAAGCTGCTGGACATCAGCCGCAAAGAACAGCGCAAGGCACGGAAAAATGCGCCTCAGGAGCTCCGCACCGGGATCCTCTGGATCCACGGCGGCGGCTACATCTCCGGGATGAAATCCATGGCCAAATGGGTCGGAAGGCCCAAAGAACTCGTGCGCAAATACGGGGCGGTGGTCGTGTCGCCGGGCTACCGGCTCTCCTACGAACACCCCTACCCCGCCGCCATCGAAGACTGCTACACCGCGCTGGAATGGATGGTCCAGCACGCCGACGAGCTCGGCATCCGCTCCGACCAGATCTTCGTCGGCGGCGAAAGCGCGGGCGGCGGCCTGGCCGCGGCGCTCTGCATCCTCGCCCGCGACCGCGGCGAAATCCGCATCGCCTACCAGATGCCCCTCTACCCCATGCTCGACGACCGCGACACGGAATCCTCGCGCGACAACCACAACAAGATCTGGGACACCCAGCGCAACCACTACGGCTGGCAGCAATACCTCGGCGTCCTGTACGGATCCCGCTGGGTACCGCCCTATGCCGCGGCCGCCCGCGAGACCGACTACCGCGGCCTGCCCCCCTGCTACACCTTCGTCTGCAAGGCGGAACCCTTCTACAGCGAGACCGTCACCTACTGCGAGAATCTCCGCAAAGCCGGCGTAGAAGTCGCCTACGACGTATTCGAAGGCCTCTACCACGCGTTCGACATCTACCAGCCCGACCTGCCCGAATCGCGCCTCGCGGCCGAAAGCTTCGAACAGCACTACCTCTATGCGCGCGAGCACTATTTCGCGCCGCAGGAGCGGTAAAAATTTCGCCCCGCGGGCGAAAAAAATTTGCAGCTTTCCGGCAAAAAGATGTAAATTTGTAACCCGTATTTAAAGCACTTTTAAAGCAATTCTCTAATGAAATACGGGTACGACAACGACAAATATCTGAAGATCCAGTCGGAGCGCATCAAAGAACGCATCGCCCAGTTCGGCAACAAACTCTACATGGAGTTCGGCGGCAAGCTCTTCGACGACTACCACGCCAGCCGCGTGCTTCCGGGATTCGAGCCGGACAGCAAATTCAAGATGCTCTACACGCTCAAGGACGACCTCGAGATCGTCATCGTGATCAGCGCGGTGGACATCGAGAAAAACAAGATCCGCAACGACCTCGGCATCACCTACGACGTGGACGT
>Ga0310690_10003924_pt1 | contig 21707 bp, 15 predicted proteins | sample AusTroGonzalo_MG_2_FD_207661 | JGI IMG/M metagenome (GOLD analysis project Ga0310690, IMG submission 207661) | Bovine rumen microbial communities from tropical cattle in Woodstock, Queensland, Australia - Gonzalo_04 (v2) (version 2) | ecosystem: Host-associated > Mammals > Digestive system >... | reverse complement strand
ACCTACCGCTATTGCACGGCGGAGGGAGACAGTCTGCTGACGCTGACCAAGTACAACACCTCGACCGACTACGGTACGGTGGACAACCTTACCACCCTGCAGACCATGGACGATGTCGCTGCCGCCCGCCTCTCCGGCACCCGCATGCCGACCCGCGAGGACTGGGAGGAGCTGCTGGCGGGCACCGTCGCCCAGTGGACCACGCAGAACGGCGTGGCCGGCTACCGCCTCACCGCCCCCAACGGCAACAGCCTCTTCCTGCCCGCTGCCGGTAGCAGCAACGGCGCGGAACTGGTCGCCGCCGGCGTGTTCGGTTTCTACTGGTCGGCCTCGCTCTACACCGACAGCCCCGACGATGCATGGAGCTTCAGCTTCCTATCCGGTGCCGACAGCATAGGCAGTTTCGGCTACCGCTCCGACGGCCAGTCCATACGCGCAGTGAAGGCTCCCATCAAATGACCCTAAAACGATACCTTGTTTAAAATACTTTTTGTCAATCCTACAAAAGTATGTATTTTTGCAAACTGATTAAAACATTTTATCATCATGGGTAAGAAAGTATTATTTGCAGTCATCCTCGTTATAGCCACCTTCGGCCTCAAAGCTCAGGATTCTGTTTTCAGCTACAGCTATCAGGGCAACACGCTATATTACATTATCGACTCGGCGGGCGACGCCGTGGTAGTGCCGCCGCTGTGGCCGGACTACGACGAGCCAAATGATGCCACCTGGACTGGCTATACCGAGCCGTCGGGGGCCGTCGCGGTGCCCGACTCGGTGCCCTTCGGCGGCACGATGCACGCCGTCATCGAGGTGGGCCACGACGCCTTTTACAACTGCGAGCTGGTGACATCGGTCACGCTGCCCGCCACGGTCACCGTCATTGGCGAGTATGCCTTTGGCAAGTGCTTCGCTCTCACCAACGTCACCATTCCCGATGGTGTCACCGAAATCCCCTTCGCCTGCTTCTGGAACGACGATCAGCTTGCATCGGTCAACCTCCCCGCTGGGATTACCCTTATCGATAGCTATGCTTTCTCCGGCTGCTCCGCCCTCCAGACCATCAACTTCCCCGACAGCCTGCGCACCATCGGCTGGTACGCCTTCGCCAGGTGCGCTGGCCCCAATTTGGTGAGCCTTCCCACCGGTCTAACCACCCTCAGTGACTATGCTTTCTATCGTTGCGACTCGCTCACGAGGGTGAACATCCCCGGCAGTGTAGGCACCATACGCAGCTGGGCTTTCGCCGAATGCAACAACCTTCAGTTCGTACAACTCGGCGAGGGCGTGGACACCATAGGCTTCTGTTCCTTCCGTCAATGCGGTAACCTGCGCTACATCAACTACCCATCAACGCTGACGGTAATCGACAGCTTCGCTTTCCAGTACGACAGCTTGCTGGGTTCCACCCTCAACCTGCCCGAGGGTTTCACCACGATGGGCATAGTGGCCTACGGCGACAACCAAAACCTCATCACCGTCTCCTTGCCGGGAACGATGACAGAGATTCCCGACGAAGTGTTCTGGGGCTGCACCTCTCTGTCCAAAGTAACCCTCGGCGAGGGCATCGAAACGGTTGGCGACAAGGTATTTGTCAATTGCCCTAGCCTGCACAGCCTGACGTTCCCTGCGTCTCTCGACAGCATCGGTGACAGCGTATTCCTCGGCAACACGAGGATCGACACCCTAGTGTTCCGCGGCAGCGTGCCTCCCGCTGTACCCAACAGTGACAGCATCTTCAACGACTACCACACCATCCTCGTCGTCCCCCACGGCTCGACGGCGACTTACCGCGCCCACCCCTATTGGAGTCTCTTTATGAATATCACCGAGGTCTTCCCTTACACCCATCAGGGCACTACCCTATATTATATCGTCGACGCTGATGGCAACGCCTCCGTGGTGCCGCCGTTGTACCCCGTCGGCGTCTCCAGTTCCGTCAGCGACGCCAACGTCGACGCCTGGGAGGGCTACACCAAGCCCGTGGGAGCCGTCACGGTGCCCGACTCGGTGCCCTACCTTGGCACGATGTATGCCGTCACCGCCGTGGCCGACCAAACCTTCAGACGGTGCGGCGAGATTACCTCCGTGGCGTTGCCGCCGTCGGTCGCCTCCCTCGGCTCCTTTGCCTTCTATATGTGCAGCGCCTTGCAGTCGGTCAACATCCCCGACGGCGTGAGCCGAATCAAATACGGCTGCTTCGCTGGCTGCTACGCAATGCAGTCGTTCGACATCCCCGCCAGTGTGAGCGTCATTGAGCAGTTCGGCTTCCTGGGTTGCATAAACATGCAGACGTTGACCCTCCACCAGGGACTCGACACCATCGGCAGGCGCGCCTTCTGCCGTTGCCTCGCTCTTGAGCACATCACCCTTCCCGAAGGCTTGCGCTATCTTGACCATCAGGCCTTTGAGCAGGACACCAACCTGCGCCGCATCGACCTGCCCCCGTCGCTCGAAGTGATAGGGGTCGATGCCTTCCGCGGCGACCTGCACCTCGACAGCGTCATCTTCCCCGAAGGGCTGACCTACCTCGGCTCCGGTGTCCTGATGGAATGCTCCAACCTCACCTATGTGCATCTGCCTGATAACCTGGAGGAGATGCAGCCAATACTGCTCTATGGCACCGGCCTCGAGACCTTCGTCGTGCCGCCGCACGTGCATACCATCGGGTATGAGGTCTTCGCCGAATGCCCCCGCCTGCACAAAGTCACCCTGCCCGCCAGCGTCACCACCCTGGGTTGGCGCCTCTTCGACAACTCGCCGCTCGACACCCTCGTGCTCGAGTGCGCCGTGCCGCCCACGCTCGGCGAGTATCGGGGCACTGGCACCTTCAGCGAGTACACCGCAACCCTCATCGTTCCCTGCGGTTCCGCTGACGCCTACCGCGCCGACTCCGTCTGGAGCCAGTTCGCCAATATCATCGAGGACTGCACCGGTATTGACGACTTGGAAGTTATGGGTTATAGGTTATGGGTTATGGACGGCCGAATCGTGGTCGAAGGTGCCGACAACGAGACCGTGCAGGTCTTCGACATGGTCGGCCGACTCACTCAAACATTCAAACACTCAAGCAATAAAACAATACCCTCCGGCGTTTATCTGGTTAAAGTCGGTGACCGTCCGGCACAGAAAGTTGTTGTTATAAAATGAACGTCAAATTCCGTATGTCCAAATTTAGGCACCAGGGATGGTGGCTGGGCAACAAGAAGCAGAGAAATGCAAGAGCGGCAATTTGACCCGTGGCAGCAGGAAGCCATCGAAATCTGTGGCGGGCGGCATCTGGTGCTGGCGCCTCCGGGGTGCGGCAAGACTGACATCCTGACGGAGCGCGTGGTGCATGCCCACGAGCAAGGAGTGGAGTACAAGGAGATGCTGTGCCTCACCTTCACCAACCGTGCTGCCAAAGGTATGGCGCAACGCATCGCCGACCGCACCGGCAACCCTGTGCCCGACGACCTCTACGTGGGCAACATACACCGCTACTGCTCGCAGATGCTCTTCAACCTCGGGCTGGTGAACCACAACAGCGCCATCATCGACGAGGGCGACGTGGACAGCATCATCCAAGAGGAGCTCTGCAAGCGTCTCGACATCAAGAGCCGCAGCACCGAACTTATGCGCTACCAGCACGCACTATGGCAGCTGACTATGGGCATGCGTGGAGAAGTCATACTGCACAACGAACTGCTGCATACAGGGGCTATGGCCAAACTCTGCGATGTACTGGGACGACCGTTCGAAGAGAGTACACTTGCAGAGATATACACCAATATCGACGAACTAACGGCACGCTACAGCGTACTCTACGAGCTACCTGCCGCCAACACCATGCTGCTGGCGAAGTCCTACCAACAGTACAAAGCCGACAACGACCTGCTGGACTATGATGACCTGCTGGTGCTGGCATACCAGTATCTGCATGGTGAAAGGTTAAAGGTGAAAGGTGAAACGGCTGACGCAGGTGACACATCTCACCTATATCGATGGATTGAGATTGACGAGGTGCAGGACCTCAACGCACTGCAGTTCGCCCTTATAGACCTGCTGGCTGCCAACGACGCTACCATCGTGTACCTCGGCGACGAGCAGCAGGCCATATTCTCGTTTATCGGTGCCAAGCTGGAGACTCTCGAGGCATTGAAACGCCGCTGCGAGGGCAACATACACTATCTGCACACCAACTACCGCTCGCCGAAGTATCTGCTCGACCTGCAGAACGACTTCGCCGTGCATAATCTCGGCATACGACGCGATCTGCTGCCCACAACAGACAACAACACCGAGAGACAGCCAGCGGATGTATGTCTGCTGAATGTGGGCGACGCACAATTGGAGAGCTACTACGCCGCACGCTTCGCCAAACGCTATGGTGACCTTAATCCCGATGGACGCGTGGCGATATTGGTGAGCACCAATCGCGAGGCCGACGAGGTGAGTGATGCGATGACGGCGCAAGGCATAGAGCACTTCAAGATTAGCGGCACCGACCTCTTCTCACAACCCACCATAAGGCTTCTTCTGGCGCACCTGAGTGTGCTAGCCGACGAGAGTGTCTTCATAGCATGGGCGCGCCTCTTCTGGGGTCTCAACGTAACACCCACCTACACCGCAGCGCGTGCCCTGATGCGCGACCTGCGGCGTGCCGCAATGCTGCCCACAGACTTCCTGCTCTACTCCGACAGCTCGTACCTACAGGCTTTCGTCCACGCCTACGACACCGAGGAACTCGTCATCTTCGACACCGAAACCACAGGTCTCGACACCCGCAACGACGACATCATACAGATTGCCGCCATACGCGTAAGACAAGGAAAGGTGACAGGCAAGCCTTTCAACATTATCCTCGAGACCGACAAAGTGCTCCCATCAACAGTCGGCGGCCATCCCAACCCCATGCTCGAGGTCTACCACACCAGCAAGCGCCATCCACGCGCCGAAGGTCTGCAGATGTTCATGGATTATTGCAAAGGCAAAGTCCTCGTGGGCCACAACGTGGAGTACGACTACCAAATACTGCGCAACAACCTGCTGCGGGAAGGTGACGGCCAAAGACTCGAAGAGATTTGTCCGCGTTATTTCGACACCCTGAAGTACATACGCCTCGTGCGGCCGCGCCTGCGTCACTACAAGCTGGGCCACCTGCTTGAGGTGCTGCACCTCGAAGGGCAGAACAGTCACCAAGCCGACGACGACATCATGGCGACACTCTCGCTACTCAATTTCTGCCACCTCAACGCCACGCAGCTTGTAGCCAAGCAGACGCTCTTCATGGAGAGCCACCGCAAGCAGATAGAGAAGTTCCGCGAACGCTATGCCGACGTCTATCGGCATGTCCTTGGCCGTATGCACGACGAAGGTAGCGGCATCATCGAGGAAATGGCCTATTTCTACGACCGGATGGGCGAGACGGTGGACAAATGGGACCACCTGCTGCACTACATAGAGACCGACGTCATACGTCCAGAACTCTACCCCACCCTACGCCTGCAGCTCGACCGCTACACCACCGACCTATGCACCAGCAAGGAAGCCGACATGTGCGGCAGCTCGCTGCAGGAGCGCTACATCATATCCACCGTGCATAAAGCCAAAGGGCTGGAATTCGACACCGTGATAGTATACCACGCCATCGACGGCTGCTATCCGGGTGCCCACAGTTGGACCGAGAAGCAGATACAGGAGGATGCCCGACGCCTCTTCGTGGCCCTCTCACGCTCGCGCAAGCACCTCTGCGTCATATACGACGAGTACTACGGGCGCTCCAGTCACGCCCTGTCGCCCTTCCTTGAGAAGGTGAAAGGCCACTTCACGCTCTACCGCCGCAGCGGGGACGGCAAGATAAGCGAATATTGATTTTACTTCCTGCCGGTTAGAGCGTATAATAGGCAAATGAACAGCTCAACGGACATAGAACTGATGCAGCAGCTGCGTGACGGCAGCGAGGCAGCCTTGCGCCAACTCATCGAACGTCACCGCGAACGCCTCTACCGTCTGGCCTACCGCCTGTTGAACGACAGTGATGCCGCCAACGACGCTGTGCAGGAGACCTTCATACGCCTGTGGAAACACTCGAGGCGTTACGACCCGAGCAAAAGCCTGTCCACATGGCTCTGCACCATCTGCGCCCGGCGCTGTTACGACGAGCTGCGCCGTAGGTACCGACACTTCTCACTCATCACCACCCTGCACACTGAAGCTGTAAATCCCGACGACATGGCCGCCGACGAGCTCCTCAACCTGCTACAGCAAGTCGTCGCCTCACTGCCACCAAAACAACGTACTGTCTACCAACTGCGCGAAATAGAAGGCCTCAGCGCCGACGAGGTAGCCGTAGCCACCCGCATGAGCGCCGACAATGTGAAAGCCAACCTATACGTGGCACGCACCGCCGTCCGCGAAAAACTTAAGCAATATGGAATACAATGAACTCATAGCAAAAATACAGCACCAGCCTGTCGGCACCCCCGACACCGATGCCATCCTCGCCGGCATGCGCCGCAAAATGCACCGCAGCAGACAACGTCAGGCATTAGTGGCTGCAGCATGCCTGTTGCTGGCCATTGTACCGCTGGCATTACCCATAGCTGACACCACGCCCAAGCCCACCCTCGCCGAGACCGTCAGTGCGACGCTCCCATCCTCGCCCAACGACCTACCGGCACCCCTTGCAGGCTACAGAAACTCGCTTCGCAACCATCAAATACATACCGCAATATGAAACGTCATTCCATTATCATTGCAGCGGCATCGCTGCTGCTGGCCTCGTGCGCCGCACACTATGTGGCCACCGACAGCGTGACGCGCCGCCTGAACGGCTCGCGCAGCATATTAACCCCATATAGCGACACCGCCCTCTTCAAAGGCTGGCAGGAAGATACCCTCGCCACACCGCTGCCCTTCGACTTCCGCAGCGAGAAAGACACCATGCGCTACTCCTACACCATAGATATTATCAACGGCGGATGGAGCGTGCAACACGACAGCATGCCGCGCCTGCTGCAACCCGAGGTGACCGTCGGCAAAAGCTTCCGCTGGTTCACCACCCGCTATAGCTACACAGCCCGTTTCCCGCAGCTCGACAGCCTGCCGGTGCCCATCTCCGACTACCTCACCGACGACGAGCAGCGGCTGCTCTTCACCCCCAACGAGCTACCCGCCGACTGGACCGGAACCGACCTCTACGGCATGCTCGACAAGCTGAACACCAAGTATGTACGGTGGTGGAGCCACTGTCTGTTCGAGAGAGAGATGGCAGCTTATGCCGCCGTCTGCGACAGCACGCAACGAGCTCTGCTGGACAAATACCACGACACCCTCTTAGTCCTCACCCTCGCCGAGCTGCCCAACGAATTCAAATCGGCAAGCAATGTATCCACTGCCTTCCCGGAGTTGGAATTCATCAACAGGATCAACAGTGTAGGCTTCGAGGCCCTGCAGCAGTCCCAAGACCTTTGGGAACTCAACAGGTGGGTGCTGTGGCGCATACAGCTGCCTGGCGGACGCATGTCGGAGCACATGGTCAGCGCCGACCGCATGATCATGGGCGACTATGTGATTGAGGAGCACGCCAACGTCGTCAACTGGTGGGTCGTCATACTTACACTGCTTCCCATTGCCGGTGTTGCAGCGCTGTTAGCGAAACGCCGGTAGCGGACCGTATCCGCAAAGGATACGGAGAGACTTCGGGTCAAAGAAGGTCGAGGCACTGCTCGATGGGGATGCCGAGACGGATGTCGTCCTGATGGCGGTTGCGGTCAATGAGGCGGCTGACCACAGTCATTGCCGTCTGGGTGCTCTGCTTAAGGGCTTTTCCGTTCATCAGGTGACCTATGAGCACCGACGAGAAGATGTCGCCCGTTCCGGGGAAGGTGAGCGGTATCTCGTCGTAGTCGAGCCGGAAATAGCGACCCTCGTCGAGGTTCTGCGCGATGCCGGCGAGCTGGCTGTCGCTGCGGCGTCCCACAACGCACGACTGGCCATCGACCTTGGCGCTTGTAATTACCACGGCTTTCGCCCCAAGGGCGGCGACGGCATCGAGCATACGGCAGGCTTCGTCCCACGTCATTCCTTCAGCCTTGAAGGGAGTGCCTGTGAGGTAGCAAGCCTCGGTGTAGTTGGGGAAAGTGAGGTCGGCCACGCTGACCATATCGCGCATAAGTTCCACATGGCGCTGGTCGAGACCGTTATAGAGGCTGCCGCTGTCGGCCATCACGGGGTCGACGAAGACCGCCGTCCCTTCGCTGCGCAGTGCGCGGCAGTAGTCGGCCACCAGACGCGCCTGCTCGTCGCTGAACATAAAGCCCGTGCAGACGGTGTCGAAACGGAAGCCCAGCTTCTGCCACACCGGCATAGTGTCGCGCATATAGGAGGTGGTCTCCATGACGGAGAAATCGCGGTAGTCGAAGTTGTTGCTCACCAAAGCCGTGGGCAGGTTGTAGACGGCGTGGCCGTAGTAGGTGAGTATAGGCCACATGGCCACCATGCCCACATGGCTGTGGCCTACGACGTCGTTGATAAGCAGTATCTGCTTCATAGCTTGTAGTTGGTCATGCGATGCTCAGCGAGAGCTTCGTATTTGGTGCCCGGACGGCCGTAGTTGGCAAAGGGATGGATGCTGATGCCTCCACGCGGCACAAAGAGACCCACAACCTCGATATAGCGCGGATCCATGAGCTTCACCAAGTCGTTCATGATGATGTTGACGCAGTCCTCGTGGAAGTCGCCGTGATTACGGAAAGAGAAGAGGTAGAGTTTGAGGCTCTTGCTCTCCACCATCTGCACGTCGGGGATATAGAGAATCTTTATCTCCGCGAAGTCGGGCTGACCTGTGATGGGGCACAATGTGGTGAACTCGGGGCAGTTGAGCTGCACCCAGTAATCGCGCTCGGGGTGGCGGTTTTCGAAGGTTTCCAGCACCTCGGGGGCGTAGGTGTCGGGGATGTTGCTTTTGTGGCCGAGGGCCTGAAGATTGTCTTGTTCTCTGTTCATATTGTTTTTTTTTCTTAACGGCGAATTTAACGAATTTAACGAATTACTGCCGCAGGTCAATTTATAGCTAATTACTCGAATGGGCTTTCGCAGTTTACTTAATATCTAATATTTTGTGGATTTGCAGGGATAGTCTCCAGTGGGGGTCTTTCTTGATATATTCGATGGCAGCCTTGATTATCTCGGCGTTGCGAACGGCGTCGCCGGTGTCGCAAGGCTGGAGGAAGCGTAAAGGAGAGAGGTGAAAGGTGAGAGGTGAAAGCTGGGCGGCGGGGTCGTGAATGCCGTCGTATATCACCTTAATCTCATCGGCGCGGGTGAGCACCACCTCGGCGCCGTCGACGAAGGCGCTCTTGGGCGAGAGGGTCACCCAGTCGACATTGTCGGGCAGCGGGTGCGTGCCGTTGGTCTCCACGGCCACGTAACGGCCAGCGGCATGCAGGGCGTCGACGAGACTTTCGGTGAGCTGCAGAGCGGGCTCGCCGCCAGTGACGACGACATGGCGCGCGGGGTATTGCCCGACAGCCTCCACAATCTCCTTTTCGCTCATCTCGCGACCATTTTCATGCTGTGTGTCGCAGAACGGACAGCGCAGGTTGCAACCGCTGAAACGCACGAAGACCGCGGGAGTGCCGCTGTAGAAGCCCTCGCCTTGCAAAGAGTAGAATATCTCGTTTACCTTCATTCGTCCACCTCGTATGTTGCGGTATTACCGGTGGTCTCCTGCACATCGACTTGGTAGCAGTTGGGCACCTGCTGCTGGCACCAGCGGGCGATATTCTCCGCCGTGGGGTTGCAGCCGATGACGTCGTTGATGACCTGGTGGTCGAGTTTGTCGACAATCTGGCTCTTTATCTTGGAAAAGTCCACCACCATGCCGTTGCGGTCGAGTTCGCGAGCCTTGCAGTGGATGGTAATCTGCCAGTTGTGGCCGTGCAGCTGGGTGCACTTGCTGGGGTAGTCGAGCTCCAGGCGGTGTGCGCCGGAGACCTCAATATGTTTCGTTACGTAGTACATAATGCTTATTTTTCGTATTCTGTCGGGTCGGGGATTCCGGCTTCGCGGAAGGCCTCTTTACGCTCGGTGCAGGTGCCGCAGGTGCCGCAGTGGTGTTCGCCTCCCTTGTAGCACGAGTAGGTCTCGCCGTAGTCGATGCCCAGCCGTGCGCCGCGCCGCACTATGTCGGCCTTGCTGATATTGGTGTAGGGAGCCGCGAGCCGCACGCCCTCATAGGTACCCGCCTGCATGGCGCCGTCCATAGCGTTTACGAACTCCGGACGGCAGTCGGGATAGATGGCGTGGTCACCACCGTGGTTGGCTATCAGCACGCGCTTCAGGCCTCGGTTTTCGGCCAAGCCGCAGGCGATGCTGAGCATGATACCATTGCGGAAGGGCACCACCGTCGAGTGCATGTTGCTGTCGTCGTAGTTGCCGTCGGGGATGTCGTCGCCGCCGCTGAGCAGCGACGAGTCGAAATAGCGGCTCATGAAGCCCAGCTCTATCACCACATGCTCTATGCCCAGACGGGCACAATGATGCCGCGCGCAAGCGATTTCGCGCGCGGCATGGTTGCTGCCGTAATCGAAAGTGACGGCCAAAGCTATGCGTTCCTGCTCCTCATAGAGGAGTGTGGTGGAATCCAACCCACCGGAATAGATAATCACAGAGTCCTTCTCTGTCATAGTTCTTGTTTTGTTAAAGGGGGTTGTCAAGAAGACCCCTGTTATCGTTTTTTATTTCAAATAATATTCAACGGTTGTCACCACGCGGACTTTCTTAATCTGCGGCGTGTTCTCGTCGAGGTCCTCCACCTCGAAGTATCCCTGCGAGGCGGTGCGCATCTTGCCAATACGGCTGTGGCTGTTCTTGGCGAACTCGTCGGCGGCCGAGCGGGCGTTCTCCAAGCTCTCGGCAATCATGGCGGGCTTGATGTCGTTGAGACCGTGGTACTCGTAGCTGGCATAGCTGTTGCTGATGATGTCCTGCTTCAGCAGGTCGCCGTCAATGGTGCGCTCCAGGTCACGCACCACGTCCATCTTGTCGGTGAAGACATTGATGGTCTGGTTGGCGTTGTAGCGGAAGCGGATGTTGTTGGTGTAGTAGCTGTCGTAACGGTCGTTGAAGTGGGCCGAGGTGTACTTGATCTCCTCGTCGGTGAAGCCGGCCTTCTTCAGCAGGTCTACCACAGCCTTCTCGTTGCGCTCCATGGTGGCGCGGAGGGCGGTAAGCTCGTTGTCCTGACCACTGAAGTTGACGCGCAGCACCACGCGGTCGGCAGGCACCTCCTTCTCGCAGAGGCCACGCACCTTGACGGTGTCGTCGTACGACTTAAACGTCTTCACGGTGCACACCAGGAAAAGACCCAGCACAGCTGCGGCGAGCACGATGCTGACGCCCAAAATGTAGTTCTTCTTGAACGGTATCTGACTTCCTTTCATAATATCTGTTTTTTTGTTTATCTGACCACGACGACCTTACGGGCGGCGTGGTTTCCTACTTTTATCATATAGGTGCCTACGGCGGGCACATCGAAACGTAGCGGCATGTAGTCGTCACGCTTGGTGGCGAGCATACGTCCGGAGACGTCGTACAGCGTCACCTGACGGCCGTCAGCGTCCTCAACTACAATCTGACCAAAGCTCTGATACACCTTTAGGTTCATTGCATCCACGCTGTCTATGCCCTGCTCAGTGAGGTATATCGTATCGTAGATGGTATCATAAACAACGATTGAGTCAAAAATCCAGATTGTGTCGAAAATCCTCAATGTATCACTGTATTCCGTCACAACCACGGTGTCGGTTAACGTCACGGTGTCAAGCACGACAACCTCGATGGTTGTGGTGTCATGCACCGGCACATACTCTGTCACAGTAACGGTATCCGTCACGGTTACAGTCTCGGTCAGTGTCACGGTGTCCGTTACAGTCACAGTATCGTGTACAGGCACATACTCCGTTAAAGTCACGGTATCTGTCACAGTAACAGTGTCTGTCACGGTTACGGTCTCGGTCAGTGTCACAGTGTCTGTCACAGTCACAGTATCGTGCACCGGCACATACTCCGTCACAGTCATGGTATCTGTCACAGTCACGGTATCATGCACAGGTACATACTCTGTCACAGTCATGGTGTCTGTCACTGTCACAGTATCATGCACCGGCACATACTCCGTCAATGTCACGGTATCCGTAACGTTCACAGTATCTGTTACGGTTACAGTCTCAGTCAGTGTCACGGTGTCTGTCACAGTAACAGTGTCTGTCACTGTTACGGTCTCGGTCAGTGTCACAGTGTCAGTAACGGTAACGGTGTCAGTCACTGTTACAGTCTCCGTCACAGTTACGATCTCCGGACTGCATTGAGAAACAACTGCCGAAATAGTGCAGTCACTGTTAACTACCAGCTGGCGGGGGTTGGCTGTGTTGCCGTCGCTCCAGCCACCGAACGTGTATCCTGCCTCAGGATAAACACCTATCTGAGCCGTCTGGCCCATACGGTAGCTACCGGCACCGGTGGCCGTACCGTGTTCGACGTTAATAGTTAAGTTAACCTCCGGTAGCGGACGCGGCACACGCAGGTCGTCAATCCAGGCGCAGTCTGAGTTGTTGCTCACACTATTGTCTTTCTTATATTCAAACTTCAAAACGTGGCTGCCGGCCGTGATGGGGTACTCGGCATACGTCCAGTCACCATCACCCGATGCAACAATCTTCTGTTCGCCGTCCAGATAGAAATAGAACTTGTCGTAATTGTTTTCCGACGACACACGGTACATGAAACTGATGACATCGGCCTGGTAGGCGTCGATGGTAAGACTCATTTCAGAGGTCTGGCTATGTGTGAGTGCAGTGTCCGAACGGGCACAGTAGGTACCCTGCGTTGCGTTCTCGTTGGTTATTATCCAAGGTTGCTGGCCCTGCTGCCAATCAAGAGTAAACTGTCCAGTTTCGAAGTTCTCACCATAAGGCTCTCCCACCGACACGGTGGTACTGTAATTGACGGTATCTGTGCTGCCTGTCCAGGTGGCAGAAACACCAATGCTGACGTTCTCGCCGTTGGCCATGGTGCTCACTGTAGCGTTGACGTAGCGCGTCAACGTGCTGCCAGCACTAAGCTGACTGATGCTGATACTGGTGTCAAGAGCCAACAAGGGGCTCTCGCAGTTCAGCGCCACCGATACACCGCTGGCACGACTGCTGCCAATGTTCTTTACCTTGAGCTTAAACCGTACCGTAGCGCCGGCATCGAGCGACGACTGAGGCTCCAGCGACACAATCTGCAGATAGGGGCCATCCGACGCCACAGTCAGCGTGCTGTAGGCCGGCTGGTACTGCGAAGCAGTGGCCACCACCTCATAGTTGTCAACCGTCAGGGCCGTAAGGGTCAGCGTCACGCTGCCGTTGGCATCGGCGAAGCCGGCACCCATCAGGGTTCTGTCGTCGGTCTTGGTCACAGCCACATAAGCATAGGGGGCGGCACCGCTGACCGCCAGGCTCGTGGTGCCAGTGGGGCAGCTCGACGCCACGCTGAGGTTCATCTGCGAAGCCTGTGTCAGGTAGGTCATCACCGACGGGTCACCCATCAGGTGGTATATCTCCCAGTAGTAGGCAGTCTTGTCTGAACCAGATGCTTGCACGGCCATATTGCCGAAATAGATAATGGAGCTCTGGGTTGTAGCCCACTCGCTGTAGGCTTCGCCATGGGTATGGAAGCTACGATCATATACACCGAGATTATTGGCATTGTAGGCCATTGACATGGTGGCGCTGATAGAGCTGCGAACACCTACAGCCCAGTAGAAGTCTTCATACCAGTAGGTCACCTCGCTACCTCCAATGTAGCCGACAGCACCGCAATAGTCACCCCTGCGGAGCAGCGTTTCGCCAAAGCAAGCACTCTCGCCGAACATATTAGTCTGACAGCAGTTGCCTATCATAAGGCCAAACTTCTGCGTGTTGGTCATGCTGGACACATGGTTTGTCTCGAAACCGGGATTATACCATCCAGAGGAGCTGCCATGGGCGCTGTAGTTGATGAAGCCTGCACCCTGGCTGTAGTAGTTACGTATGGTAGCGGCATTAGACGAGCTGTTGCTATTAACGGTAACATTTGTGACACCTGAGGGCGTTATCGACGTGTTATTCTTGAAATAATAAACGTTGCTGAAGCCGTGAGCACCATTGATGTAGTTGGTGATACCGTAGTCCATAGCGGGGTCAGCATGGGTATAGCCATAGTCGCCGCTGCTGCCTCCGTCAATGCCGGCAACCATTACAGCGCGGTCGAGGAACGACGGGTCTGCAAAGGTGTACTGCTCATACATCAGCGTCTTCTCAATCTGCGGTGTCAACTGCGACACGTTCTGTGCCGAGAAGCGGCCGTAGTAACAATCGGGGATATTGTCACCAGAAGTCCAGGTGCTGTAGTTGAGGTCCGTGACATGACTGTTCAGTGTGCTACCGCTGAATGCAGGAATTTGCGCCACATCGCCCACCAGCAGCACAAATGTCGGCGCCGGGTTGGCGGCGGTGGCGTTGGTGTACTGGCTCTTGATGTAGGCTGCGATGCTCGTCGTCGTGGTTCCCACAGCCGAGTTGTCGGTGTAGACAATGTCGGTGATGAAGCCCTTGCGCTTCTTCCACTGCACGAAGGTGTCCAGCTGGCCACGGAACATACTATGGGCCACAATCAGGTAGCGCACCGGAGCCGTGCTGCTCACCGACTTGGGATAGAGGCTATTCAGCGCGTTGGCGCCGCTCTGGAAGGCGGGCGTGTAGTAGCGATTGAACATCTCCATAGACCCATCGGCATCGGCACCCTTGTAGTTTACAGTGACAGTGGCTTTGGTGCACACCACCAGCTGCTGACTGACGGGGTTGTAGCTTATGGGGGAGAACTGCAGGCGCGCCAGGTTGCGGTCGCGAGCCACGCCCACTGCCTCTACCATTGCCAACGGAGCCGCGGCAAAGAAGGCGTCGGTAGCGTACAGCTTCTCGTCTATCGTCAGCGGATAGACACCCATGTCCGACTTGCTGCGCGACGGCTGCACAGGCGCCACAACGGCACCGGTCAGGGTCAGCGTGTCGTATTCCTCACCGCTCACCACAACATCAAACGCATCGCACAGCGGCACCTCTATCAGCTTCGTCCATGTGGGCAGATTGGGGGCTCCAACCTGCGCCGAAGGCATCATTCCCTCCACGGTCAGCTGCGTGAACGTGCGACCGTCAATCACGGTCTTCCCCGTCTGGATGTCACCGACAGAGAAAACCACCTGTAACTGCTGGAAATTGTCGATGACAACCTCCTGTGCCTGCGACCACAGGGAGACCGCCAGGCATGCAATGATGGCAAATATGCTCTTTTTCATCGTTATTATTTGTTACTCAAAATCAATCCAATCTGCACGATTAGAACAGGCCCTCCAGCACGCTGTCGTCCACGAGGTTGGGCATGGTGACCTTCAGCTCGGGGCAGATGTCCATAGCGCGCTTGATGGCGAACATGGCGCCCTCGTTGCGGGCCCAGCTGCGGCGGCTGATGCCGTTGTTGACGTCCCAGTGGAGCATCATGCGCAGACGGCGGTCACAAGCCTCGCTGCCGTCCAGCACCATACCGAAGCCACCGTTCATCACCTCGCCCCAGCCTACGCCGCCACCGTTGTGGATACTCACCCATGTGGCACCGCGGAAGCTGTCGCCGATGACGTTCTGCACGGCCATGTCGGCGCAGCGGTTGCTGCCGTCGTAGATGTTCGAAGTCTCACGGAAGGGGCTGTCGGTACCGCTCACGTCGTGGTGGTCGCGGCCCAGCACTATGGGTGCGCTGATCTCGCCCTTCTTGATAGCCTCGTTGAAGCGGGCGGCAATCTTGGTGCGGCCCTCGCAGTCGGCATAGAGGATGCGGGCCTGGCTGCCCACCACGAGGTGGTTCTCCTTGGCACCTTTAATCCACTGTATGTTGTCGTGCATCTGCTGCTGTATCTCGGCGGGAGCCGTGGCGGCTATCTCGCCCAGCACCTCCATGGCGATATGGTCGCTCTTGTCGAGGTCCTCGGGCTTGCCGCTGGTGCAGACCCAACGGAAGGGACCGAAGCCGTAGTCGAAGCACATCGGGCCCATGATGTCCTGCACGTAGGAGGGATAGCGGAAGGCCGTGTGGTCGGCATTCCAGATGTCGGCACCGGCGCGGCTGCTCTCCAGCAGGAAAGCATTGCCGTAGTCGAAGAAGTACATGCCCTTGGCGGTGAGCTTGTTGACGGCAGCCACATGGCGGCGGAGAGATTCTTGAACTTTTTCCTTGAAGAGTTCAGGCTTCTCGGCCATCATCACCTTGGCGTCCTCGAAGCTGACACCCACGGGGTAGTAGCCACCGGCCCAGGGGTTGTGCAGCGAGGTCTGGTCGCTGCCGAGGTCCACCTTGATGCCCTTCTCGGCGCAGTACTCCCACAGGTCGACCACGTTGCCCTGGTAGGCGTAGCTCTTGGCCTCCTTGGCGGCGATGGACTTGTTGACGGCCACGAAGAGCTCGTCGAGGTTGTCGTGCACCTCGTCGACCCAGCCCTGCTCGTAGCGCTTCTGCGTGGCGGCGGGGTTGATTTCGGCGGTGATGCTCACCACACCGGCGATGTCGCCAGCCTTGGGCTGTGCGCCGCTCATGCCGCCGAGGCCGGCGGTGATGAACAGCTTGCCTGCCGTGCCGCCACCGAGCTTGCGGGCGGCGTTGAGCACCGTGATGGTGGTGCCGTGCACGATGCCCTGCGGGCCGATGTACATATAGCTGCCGGCGGTCATCTGGCCGTATTGCGTCACACCGAGGGCGTTGTAGCGCTCCCAGTCGTCGGGTTTCGAGTAGTTGGGAATCATCATGCCGTTGGTGACCACCACACGCGGGGCGTCCTTGTGGCTGGGATAGAGTCCCATGGGGTGACCGCTGTACATCACGAGAGTCTGCTCGTCGGTCATCTCGCTGAGGTATTTCATCACCAGGCGATACTGCGCCCAGTTCTGGAACACGGCACCGTTGCCGCCGTAGGTGATAAGCTCGTGAGGATGCTGGGCCACAGCCGGGTCGAGGTTGTTCTGGATCATCAGCATGATGGCGGCAGCCTGACGGCATTTGGCGGGGTACTCCTCGATAGGACGGGCGTACATCTTGTAGGTGGGACGCAGACGGTACATGTAGATGCGGCCGTACTTCTTCAGCTCCTCGGCAAACTCCTTGGCCAGCATCTTGTGGTGCTTGGCGGGGAAATAGCGGAGGGCGTTGCGGATGGCCAGCTTCTTCTCGGCAGGCGTCAGGATATCCTTACGCTTGGGAGCGTGGTTCACCGTGGGGTCGTAGGCGGGCATTTCGGGCAGCGGGTCGGGGATACCGAGGCGCAATTCATTCTGGAATTCTTCGAGTGTCATAATATGTTACTTTTTTGTTTGTCAATCCATTAAGCACACAAAGCACCACCTATGCGCCTTGCGTACAAACTGCAAAGATACAAAAAATTTAGAATTACAAATATAAAAAACGAATTTACTCCGTCCCCACTCCGACTCCTCTCCGACAGTTTAACACTTGTTCACCTGTTGTTTAACTGTTTTATGCAGTTAAACAACAGGTGAACAATAACAGAAGTAACGAAGCGGAGCCGGAGGGGCTCCGCAAGGGCGTCAGAAGCAGAGCTGCAGACCGACCTCGAGGCGAGGCAGGAGGGCCCTGTCGTCGGCGAGTTTGTCGCCGATGCCGGTGAGGCGGTAGCGGGCGTAGAGGCCTACGAAGTCGTAGGTGAAGCGGGTTACGACACCGTAGTTGTACTTGTAGGAGTCAAGGGGTTTGAGGTCTTTAAGTATCTGTGTGACGTCATAATAGGGAGCGTGGTCGTTGGTCTTGCCCTTGACACTGTAGGCGGTAGTGCCGAACGAGCCGTAGACGCCGAGGTCCCAATGGATGCCTTTGCCGAAGAGGCCGCCGGCCACGAAGCGGACGCGCTGGAAGAGTTCGATGGAGAACTCGTCGAGCTCCACGCGGCGATAGTCGACCTTGTCAAGCTGGTCTTCGACACCCGCCATGCCGACGAGCTCGTCGACGCGGTTGGACTTCATGCCCTTGAGGTTGTAGGTGGTGTGAGCCCATTCGAAGCCGAGGCCGACGCTGTAGCTCTTGCCGAAGGCGCGCATCAGGCGGAAGCCAAGGTGCGTAGCAGGCGACCAGCCATAGAAGGGCATTTCCTCGTCCATGAGCTTGACGGGGAGGCCGAGCATGAAGTATACGTCGCCGCGATATTTGGCGTTGCTGCCGAAGTTGGATACGTCGAAGTCGCCGTTGCGGCCGGTGAGATGTTCGGTGACGGCATCGTCGCTAATGAGTGGATGGAAGACATAGCCGCTCAGGCCCGCGTATTTCTTGTATTCATCCTTGCTGAGCTTGATGCTGTCGGTGTAGCCGGCCAGATGGATGGTCATGGTGCGGTCGAAAATAGAGTTCTTGCTGAAGGTGAAGCGGTCGCCCTGGTCGGTGTATTTCACCTCAACCTTGCCGTAATAGGTGAGACGATGGTCCTCGGAACGGCGGAAGGAGTAGAAGAGGTGGCTGTGCTTGATGGGGCGGGTGGGCACCACGTGCACGCTGTCCTCCTCGACGACGAAGCGGAAGGTGGGCTCGACGGCCTTGCGGTCGCCAGTGAAGTAGGCGGCTTGCGGCACACCATAGCCGAAAGAGTAGTCGCAGTATGGGTAGAGGTCGGAGCTCTGCTCTATGGCGTGGAACATCTCCATGGCGGTCTTGCCGGGCGATGCCTGCCAGGCACAGGCCACGAAGCCGGCGACGAGGGGGCAGGAGAAGGAGGTGCCGTGGACGTAATGGGTGGCGTGGTTGTTGCCGGTGTTGGCGGTGCGGGCATAGCCGAAGGCGCAGACGTTGGGCTTCTGGCGGCCGTCGGCGCTGGGGCCGTAAGAGGAGAACTCTATGTGGTTATAGGCGGTGAGGCTGTTCTCAATACCGCCGATGCAGAGCACGCTGTCGGCGTCGGCGGGGGTGATGATGGTCTTCCACTGCTTGTCGTCGGCCTCGTTGCCGGCGCTGTTGCAGACGAGCATACCCTTGCGGGCGGCGAGGTTGCCGGCTTTGGCAACGTAGGAGGTGCCGTCCATATCCTTGGTGTAGTGGTTCTCCTTGCCGTAGCCGAGGCTGGAGCTGATGACGTTGGCGCCGTTCTTGTCGGCCCACTCCACAGCCATGTGCCACCAGACCTCCTCTTTCTTGGGCTCAGTCTCGACCTCGGTGCGGGCGAGGAGGAACTCGGCGCCGGTGGCCAAGCCGAGGTCCTTGCCGTCGATACGGCCGCAGATGCAGCTGAGGGTCATAAGGCCGTGACTGTTCCAGCCGTAGACATCCTCTTTGTTGTTACAGAAGTTCCAGGTCTTGATGATGCGGCCTTCGTCGCGCACATGCTTGAAAGCATCGTGGGTGTTGACCAGCGGGAAACCGCCGTCGAACACGGCTATGCGGATGCCGCGGCCGTCGATGCCTTTGTCGCGGAAAGCCTTGCCGCCCATGCGGACGAGCTGCGCCTCCAGCGGGCCGTCGACGGTGTCGTAATCCATGAGGCCGTCGTTGTCATTGGGCACAGAGGCCAGCTGCATGTCGGCCATGATGGGCTGGACGCGGAGCACGTATGGCAGCTCGGCGATGCGGGCGGCCTGCTCGGGGGTAGCCACGACGCCCATAGCGTTCATCCAGCGGCTGCAGCCTATCTCCTCGGTGGCGATGGCGGCGACACCCTGCTCATAGGCGGTGCTGACGGGGTAGTTGCTGATGTCGTAGAGGTCGGCGCCACAAGCACGGTAGCGCTCGATGGCTTTGGCGTCGAAATAAGAATAAGGATCGAAGGTGGTGCCTGCCTTGTCGGTGAGGAACACCCAGTAGGTCTGCTGTGCCGAGACTCCGCAGAGGGTCAGCACAAATGCCAATGAAAGGAATAGCTTCTTCATAATGTGTATTATCTTAATATTGTGTGTAATATCTCGTGACTGGTGAAGTTGCGGAAGCCGCTCAGGTGCAGCTGATAATATGCCAGAAGTGAGTCTATGAGCGCCCGACGTGACTGCAGAGGAGCGCCATGTGACAGCTCATGCGAGGCAAGATATTCGTGGAGCATCTCGGATTGGCTGGGCGAGAGCGTGGTTTCGGTGGCAGATGAGACATAGCGGCCTTCCTGCAGGTCGAAGAGAGCTTCGCGGGGGCAGTAGTTGTCCAGCGGCTCGATGCCGAGGTGGCGGGAGACGGTGAGGAGGAACACTATCGGTAATTGAGAATTGGTGATTGAGAATTGAGAATTTATGGAGTCGACGTAATCGAAGAGGGCGGGCATGGGCTCGGCCTCCTGCAGGGACTTGTAGAGGACCTCGGTCATGAAGAACCGCAGCGCACTCTCTACAGGCGTAGCTTCATAATTAACACCGCGCGTGGAGAGCTCTTTGACATAGTTGAGTTCCGTCTTGGGGTTGTCGTAGACTACCATATCGAGGCATGATAGGGGCTGCAGGAGGTTCTGCTTCACCTTGGCGTTGCGGCCACGGACGCCCTTGATGATATAGGAGCGGACGCCGAGCATGCGCGTGAAGACCTTGACGATGACCGAGGTGTCGCCGTAGGGTGTGGTGTGCAGCACTATACCCGGGGTGGAAATCATCGTATTATCAATATCTTTGCCACGGAGCGGTTGCCGCCTTCAGTATCAGAAGCGAAGACGTAGTAGACGCCCGACGCCACAGGCTCGCCGTCGGAAGTGCGGGTGTTCCAGATGGCCTGACCGCCGAGGGCCTGGGTCGTGAATACCACATGCCCGGCGGCGTCGGTGACATGCACCAGGGCGTTGCGGGTGAAACCCTTGATGGCCACAACACCATCGTAGCCGGGGCGCACGGGATTGGGGAAGGCGTAGATGTGCTCGGCAGGCGCGGTCTCGGCGTAGGTGGCCGTAGAACGGTAGACCTGCACGCCGCAGTCGGTGCCTATGTAGAGCTCGCCGCTGCGGGGTTGCACGGCGATAGATATTATCTTGTCGGACAACAGCGGACTGTTGGCAGCGGTGAAGTGCTGCAGTTGCTCCATACCGTTGGGCGAAAGGAGGTAGAGGCCGCCCGAAGCGGTGCCCACCCACTTGCGGTTGGCGCCGTCGACGGCGATGCATATGACATCCTCATAGGCCATGAGGTACTCGTAGAAGTCGCCGTTGGTGATGGTGATATTGCTGCAACTCACCGGCGACATCTGGCCGTTGGAGCCACCGGCAAAGGCGCGCGAGGCGTCGTAGATGACCTTGATGCCCTTGTTGGTGCCAATCCAGATATTGCCGTCGTAGTCCTGGACGAGACAGTTGACGACCTCGGTGGCCAGTTTGCTGCCGTTGTTGGGGTTGACGCGCGCCATACGGTTGTTGCCGTCGTGGACATATATCATGTTCTCACGGCCGGAGAACCAGAAGTAGTTGTTGACACTGTCGTATATCAGCTTGTCCACCTTCAACTGCGACGAGAGTGCTTCGGTGGAGCGGTGCGACCATGTGCCGTTGGTGGCGCGGCGCACAAGGGCGTATGGGCTGTGGGAATTGAGAACCCAGAGGTTGCCGTCACGGTCGAAGGTGGCGGCACCTACGAGGAGCGTATGGTAAGTGCCGGTGACATACTCCTGCAGCGCACCACCGGTGGTGGTCTGGTCATAGA
>Ga0310690_10003923_pt1 | contig 21708 bp, 16 predicted proteins | sample AusTroGonzalo_MG_2_FD_207661 | JGI IMG/M metagenome (GOLD analysis project Ga0310690, IMG submission 207661) | Bovine rumen microbial communities from tropical cattle in Woodstock, Queensland, Australia - Gonzalo_04 (v2) (version 2) | ecosystem: Host-associated > Mammals > Digestive system >... | reverse complement strand
CAGAGCAGTACCAGAACGGTGCCACCTATACGCTCGACCTCACCGACAGCAAGTTCGACCAGGGCCTGCACATGCTGAACATCCGCGTATCGACGAAGAACAGCGGCAAGAGCGCCATCTACACCGTGCCCGTCCTGAAGATGGGTACTGGCAGCTTCAGCAAACTGCAGTGCTGGCTTGACGACGACATGGACCAAAGTCAGTATGTCACGGGCTCAGCCTATGGCAACGGCATTAACTTCCTCGATGACCTCGACTTCGGCTATGCCGCCCCCGGCATGCACTACCTGCATTACCGCACCATCGGCAACGATGGCAAGCCCAGCAGCGGTATCGGCGAGGAGCCCATCTTGGTGAAGTCGCACTATCCTGCCGACCCCAACGAGGCCAGAGTAATGAGCTACAGTTTTTGGGTAGACGACCAGACGCCAGAAAAGTTTGAAAAGATCAATCCTACGAAGCGGACGACGATACACCACCAGATTGATGCACGCAACCTGTCGAAAGGTAACCATACCTTGCACACGAAGATATGGAATGACAGTGGTGTGGCGTTAATCGAAGAGGATGTGTTTACTGTGGGCGACACCGAAGCCCCGAACCTTTTGATGACGGCAACTGTAAAGGATGGTGTGGTATCGCTCTTGTCAACTGCTGTCCCCAACGACATCGGTTATGATTTCTGTCGTAAGACGACGGGATCTCCTACCCGTATCTTCCATAAGGGAGTCAGCTATCCTTATACGGTGGATCATATCGACAAGAGCATTCCTTCGGAAGGTGGTGACTACACCTATTATATAGAGGCTAAGTACTATGACAAGGATCACCAGCCCCAGACCATCAGAAGCAATGAAGTCACGGTCAACGTCCCTGCGATACCCAAGGAAGAGAAGCCGGTGTTTGGCTATCTGAGCGGTGATATCACTTGCGACAAGGGTTTACCGTTGTTCAGCAACATGAAGGTGAAATGCAGGTTCCTGAACTCAGAAACGCCCGATTGCTATATCCAATTGCGTGATAATGGCTCTTACTATATGGATAAGATACCCGTCGATACGCAGGTGGAACTCACAGTCATCGGTGATACCCGTCATGACTACGACGCGTGGACTGGTGTCATCCATAAGGGTAAGAACAAGATTGACTTCGATGGTCGTGTCAACACGGAAGACGATACTTTCTCGTATGAATACGACCTCTACACCTCAGCTGCCTTCACGTGGGGCAATACGGTTGACTTCGAGGTGATGTCAGCCTCGCCTACCCATACCTGGAAAGGCCGCATATATGTCTATGCAGTAAAGAAGTCGAAGGCTAAGGATCTGAGTGAGGAGCAGATTGAGAACCCCTCTGTCCTCAAGTGCGATTACACATTCACGAACGAGATTACGGTCAAGGACAAGAGTGTGAAAATCAGTATCCCATTGAACTTCATTGGTAAACTATGGTGGGATACCGAATACTACTTCTTCTTTAAGACAAAAGGAAACAAGAATGATCTTCCTGAAGTCATCAAGCCCCTGGCTATTAAACCTGAGTTCTGCGAGACAGAACGATATGTACTTCACAAGGTTGACAAGGACTACGCTGAGCAGGTCATTGAGAACATAGGAGATGAGGACGCTAACAAGATTGCCAATTTGCTGGTCAGGATCTGTAGCAAGATCAAAGGGCTGAATGGCAAAGTGGGCGACCTCAACGGATGCGCCGAGGATGTGAGCAAGAAACTGAAAGGTTCCAGTTATCATACTCTGACGGAAGAGGAAGAGTTTGAGTTGTTGATGAGCAAAGTGAGGAACCGTAGCGCGTATGAATTCCTGAGCGACCCCACACTGAATACGTTCTGTACTTACTTTGATTATGGAACCTCGCTGACATCCTTCTTTTTAGAGGACCTTAAACCCTTCTGTAAGTCGACACAAGGGATAACGTCGGTAATATCACTGTTGTCCGATCTCAACCAATGTGTAAACGGTGAAAATCACTATGACAAGTTCTTCTCGTGTGCGCATGCCATCTTCTCTATGGGAAGTAAGTATTCTGGCGACCCGATAATCAGTACTGTCTGCAGCATTTTAACGACTTATGTCGATATCGGCGATGCCTTTGCGCAGGCTGCCTCAAATATTGGCGATGCCATTTTCGAAGCCAACGAACTGCGCTACTGGGCCGAGAATAGGGAGTTTGCCCGGGAGGATCAGTACAATGCCCACATTGACTTCAAGATTAAGATCAAGTCTGGCAGGAAGTGGATCAACTTCTCGAAATACAGCGACAGCGACTTCTCAAAGATGATTGACTATGTGAAGGTCCACTTTACCAGCTATCTGAAAGGTACTGGTGAAATCACTGGAGAGTATGCCGCCAATTTCCGACTGATAGGTATCGACGATGGCATCATGCTGAAGCAGATTGGTAATCTCGAACCTAATAACTCCGTGCCGTCGACTGACCACTCCCTGCACCGCATGTGGATGGAGATCAAATGGGCCAACGGCCGTACCTCACTGATTCCGCTGATAAAGCATAACGACTGGGGTGTAGAGTATAAGAAAGCTGCCAACAACGTCAGCACTTACCTTCACACGGTGAAGTTTGCTACGGAAAGCAGGGATCCCGCACAAATAGCAGATAAGATTTACCTGAAAGATTAGTCAAGATGAAGAAGATATCAATTATCACCATACTTTTCATGATGGCTTTCGCTGCCAATGCTCAGAAATTGTCGTTCGTATCGCCAGAGTTTGAGGAGGCTATTCGCGAATACCTCGAACTCGAAGAGGGCGAAGACATCTTGCAGACGCAGTTAAATGCCATTGAGGTGCTCAACCTCAAGGGAAAAGGTATCGACGACATTGCCGATGTCATCTATCTGACAAATGTCACAGACTTGGACTTAAGCGGCAATCACATCACCGACCTCTCCCCGCTGCTGGTGCTGGAGAACCTGCGGACCCTGAACCTGAGCAACAATGGTCTCGAAGATGTCGACCAGCTACTCTTTACATCGTCGAAAAGCCTGACAGTCAATGTGGGTCATAATTACATTGAGGACTTTAGCCGCTTCTATACCCCGACGGAGTGTCGGCTCACGTTGTTGGGCATTGACACCCAGTCGCAGAAGGATGCTACCTTTGTCAAGGTTACGCAGCTCTATGCCAATACCGCGGAGGGAGGGAAGACCTATATATATTATAGTGGTCAGACCAATGCGACAGCGGCACTATCGCTGCAATACGACTCCCAGACCATGCCGGCGATACTCGACGGCAACCTGAACACCGTGCTGCTGCCTGGCAAGCGACTCGCCGCCACAAGGGTGGTACTGGCCGACAGCGATGAGCGCGACTATACATACGTTGTTCCCACGGTACACTATGCCGCAGCACCCAGCGAGACCAAGACTCTCGAGACGGGACTGCCCGATAACTTCAGGATTGACCAGGCTATGACGCGGCACGGATCGGTGACCATCGACGGCACGAACCTCGTCTATACCGCTCCCGACAGAAAGGTGCCCGACGTCATCTCGTTCAGTTACTACCAAGGGGCTAAATTCCGCGGCTACGGCCGGCTGCTGGCCGGACTGCAGTATGGCGACGCCAACGGCGACGGCAGCGTGTCGGTAACCGACATTGCTATGGTGGTGAATAAGATACTGTCGCTACCGCTGAGTAGCGACTACGTGGAGGAGGGCGCCGATGCCAACTACGACGGCTCGGTGACGGTGACTGACATCGGCGTCATCGTCGATACCATCCTCGGCAACGACGGCAGCGCCAACGCCCGACGCATGACACCTGACAGCGAGCTTGAACCACAATAAGGAATCCCCTTAATTCCAAAAGTGTATCATTTTGTGTCAGACAGATATTTTAACCTCCCGACCTCCCGTCGACCTCCCGTCAAGCCTCGTATGATAATGAATCACACTTTTCAGGTAGCACCTCTCACACCTCTAACACCTATCATGGGTGAGGGAGGTGTGAGAGGTGCTACCTAAAAAGTACGATTTACAATATATAGGTGAAACGTTTGTCATGAGACAAAAACGAAAATAAAAATTCCCAGGCCTGGAATCTTCAAAAGGCGGTGGGTTTTGACAAAGTTCTACTTCAAAAATAGAGTGCCCCCAGGTGCGCTGGATGACCCAGTAGGGCGACCCGTTGTTGATGTTGTCAGAAAAACTTCTTGCTTTGGCGCTTGCCAGAGCAAGAAGTTTTCTATAATCCCGTTCTTGTTCCCTACATTATTATATATTACAGGGCATCTTGTAATAGAACAGAATATAATTGAAAGATTTGAATGATTTGAAAGATTTCTCACCGACAGGCGACTGAATGTCGGATAATTGTTATATCTTTGCACCGTCGAACTAAAAACAACAAAGACTATGGCTAAGATAATCGTACAGAACAAGGAGATAAACATCATCAAGGTGAATGACGATGACTACATCAGCCTGACCGACATGCTGAAGGCCAAGGAGGGCGAGTTCTTCTTTGCCAACTGGCTGCGCAACCGCAACACCATCGAGTTCCTGGGCATCTGGGAGCAACTGATGAATCCCGATTTTAATTGTGCCGAATTCGACATAATTAAAAGTCAGGCCGGTCTGAACCGTTTCCGTCTGAGTGCCAAGGAATGGTCGGAGAAGACACATGCCGTCGGCATCATCTCGAAGGCCGGACGCTACGGCGGCACCTACGCCCAAATACACAGCAGAACCGACCCGCTGTGTATTCTTCCTCAATAAAAGCAGCAATAATTTGGAAGTTTCAGAAATAGTTCGTATATTTGCACACAGAAAGTGTGCGATGATGCTCAGGCTTGAGTTATTGAAAGTTGCATAGTGGAGAAAAAGTAATAATTGTTGAACCCTAAAAACTGGAATTGCCTATGGGCTGAGATAAAACAAACAGACATATACGTTGAAGCGTCCGCTTTGATTCTTGTATTCTGAAAATCGGCAAAATTTACAGAAAATCATCAAGAACGGAAGTAGATGGTTCACGCCAATGGCGTGGGCTTTTACTCGTTTAAGATGATTAGGTGTTTGCCGATACCTCAGAATACGTAAGCGCAGTAATTGCTCACGTTTTTTTATTTCGAATAACAATAATATCTTTAAAATCCATATATCAATGAAAAAAATATTGTTTTTATTATTCACTCTGTTATTCATAGTAACAAATGAAATTTTTTGTAGAGTTCTTATAGACGGTATTTATTATGATTTAAAATCTGACAATACAGCTGTAGTGGTGAATTTAAATAACAATTGTTTTAACACTTATTCTGGAGATATTACAATTCCGAGTAAGGTGGAATATTATGGTGTATCATACAATGTCACATCTATTGGTGATTATGGGTTTAATAATTGTAGAGAATTAACAACTGTAAGCATTCCTAATAGTATAACCTCTATCGGTAAATTCGCTTTTCATGATTGTTATGCTTTACCATTTATTGTTATTCCAAATAGTGTCACTTCCATTGGCGATTATGCTTTTTCTGAATGCGGTAACATTACTTCCATAATTATTCCACAAAGCGTAGTATCTATAGGCAAAGGACTTTTTAATGACTGTAGGGAATTAAAAACATTAAAAGTAGAAATCGGCAATCCAATCTATGACTCACGTGACAACTGCAATGCTATCATTTGTACAGCTTCGAACAAACTTATTTCTGGTTGTGCACAAACCATTATTCCTAATACTGTAACTATTATTGATGAAGAAGCTTTCAGCACATGCAGAAATTTAACTTATATAAATATTCCTAACAACGTGACTTCAATTGGCGAGAGTGCATTCTCTAGCTGTTACAATTTGACACAAATAACTATTCCAAACAGTGTGAATTACATTGGTGACCATGCTTTCGACACATGCACCAGTTTAAATTCTATAGAGATTCCTAATAGTATTACCTCCATTGGTAATTCAACTTTCAATAATTGTAGTAGTTTGTCATACTTGATAATACCCAATAGTGTAACCACCATAGGTGATAGAGCATTCGCTGGTTGTAGTAATTTGGAAACAGTAACCATTGGGAATGGAATTACATTAATTGAAGAATATTCATTTGGTAATTGTACAAAGTTAAAAGACTTCTATTGCTATGCGAAAAACGTACCGACAACAAAGTCAACAACGTTTATTAGTTGTTTCTTGAATCGTGCTAAGTTGCATGTACCATATGAATCTGTAAACTCTTATAAACAAAAAGCTCCTTGGAATAATTTTAATAGTATTTTAGGATTAGTATCTTCATTTAAGTTAACCTATATTGTTGATGGTGAGGAATACAAGACCTGTGAAATTGAATATGGTGCAACAGTAACACCAGAGACATCACCTACTAAAGAGGGGTATACCTTTAGTGGATGGAGTGAGATACCTGAGACAATGCCTGCACATGATGTAACTTTGGCAGGAACTTTTAGTATAAATAAGTATAAACTGATTTATAAGGTTGACGGCAAAGGGTATAAAACAGTTGTTTTAGAGTATGGCAAAGCCATCATACCTGAAGTTACACCGACAAAGGAGGGTTATACCTTCTCTGGATGGAGTGAGATACCTGGAACAATGCCAGCTAATGATGTAACTATTACAGGATTATTCACTATCAATAAATATGAGTTGGTTTATAAAGTAGATGAGATTAATTACAAAATGCTTGAGGTGGAATATGGCGCATCAATTAAACCAGAGGTAGAACCAAAGAAAGAAGGCTTCACTTTCTCTGGATGGAGTTGGATTCCCTCAAAAATGCCTGCCGAGAATGTGACAGTTACAGGTACTTTTACCATAAATAAATACAAACTCAAATACATAGTAGACGATGAAGACTATAAGACATTCGATATAGAATATGGAAAAACTATTACACCAGAATCAACTCCAACAAAAGTGGGTTATACATTCTCAGGATGGAACGAGATACCTTCAACTATGGCTGCCCATGATACGATAATTACAGGTTCGTTTACTGTCAATAAATACAAATTGGCTTATAAGGTTGACGGTGAGGAATATAAGACCGTCGATGTAGAATATGGGAAAGACATCACACCAGAAATCGCTCCAACAAAGGATGGTTATACCTTCTCTGGGTGGAGTAAAATACCTGCAACGATGCCCGCTCATGATGCAGAAATAACTGGCTCGTTTTCTATCAACAAATACAAATTGAAATACATGGTAGATGGAAAGGAGTACAAAACCATAGAAGTTGAGTATGGAAAGACTATCACGCCTGAGGCAGAACCATGTAAAGAGGGATATTTGTTCTCTGGATGGGGCAATATACCTACAATTATGCCTTCTGAGGATATGACTATCATGGGAACGTTTACCAAAGGTGCTTACAAACTGATTTATAAGGTTGATGGCGAGGTTTACAAAACTATGGCTTACGATTTTGGTGATGCTATCACACCTGAGGTGGTAACAACAAGGGGGGGCTATACATTCTCTGGGTGGAGCGAGATTCCAGCAACTATGCCAGCTGAGGATGTAACGGTTACAGGAACGTTTACCATTAATAAGTATAAGCTGACTTACTTGGTAGATGGTAATGAGTACAAGTCCTCTGAAATAGAGTATGGTACAAAGATAATACCTGAAGCCGAACCGACAAAGGATGGTTATTTATTCTCAGGATGGAGCGAAATTCCTGCAACGATGCCAGCCGAGGATGTTACGGTTACGGGAACGTTTAGCAAAAATGAAGCTACAACCTACAAACTGACATATATGGTGGACGGACAGGTATACAGCACATTCAGCTACGAATATGGTGCAACCATCACACCCTTGGCTGCACCTACAAAGGATGGCTGCACCTTCTCTGGCTGGAGCGAGATTCCTGCAACGATGCCAGAAGAAGATGTCATCGTAACTGGAACGTTCGACGTAGAAATGTTCAAGCTGACGTATAAGGTGGATGGTGAGGAGTACAAGACCATCGAGCTGGAAGCTGGTGCTAAAATTACACCAGAGCCAGCACCCACAAAGGAGGGCTACGACTTCTCTGGCTGGAGCTGGATACCGAGCAAGATGCCAGATGAGGATGTAACCATCACAGGTACGTTCACTCCAACAACAGGTATTGATGCCATCATAGGCAATGGCAAACCATTCGATGTATATTCAACGACTGGCGTGCTACTGAGACGGCAGGTGACGACACTCAAGGGATTGCCAGCTGGCTTCTGTATTGTAAACGGAAAGAAAGTTTACGTCAAAAGAAAGTAGAAAGTTGCAACGGAATCATTAGGGTACTATGATACACTGTTGAATCATGGTTCCCGTCCCTTATGATTTGATTCCTTTCTACGGAACGGGATCGTAACCGCTACCGCCCCATGGATGGCATCTCAGGATGCGGCGAATGGCGAGGTATAGGCCTTTCAGTGGGCCGTGCTTCAGAATGGCTTGGCGTGCATACTCTGAACAGGTAGGCGTGAAACGGCACGAGGGAGGCGTGTACGGAGAGATGCACGTCTGGTAGAAGCGGATGGGCAGAACCAGCAACCACGAAAGAAGTCGGACGAGCTGTTTCATAAGGAAGAGGGGAGCTCCCCACTTGCTTCCTTCGGCTGGAGGGCGGGAAACTGTGAAGAGGCGATTTTGGAGAGCAGTTTCTCAACACGGGCGTTGACAAGGTCAGTGGCAGCATGACGGTCTGATATCCAGATGAAGCCCAGCAACAACGTAGAATCAGCGGGTACGGCGTTGCAGAGTGGCTGACGATGATGACGGAAGGCCTCGCGTACCTGACGCTTGACACGGTTACGATCTACAGCGTGCTTGAAACGTTTCTTGGGCACGCTGATGAGTATTTGAACTGGTACGCCAGTGTCAAGACGAGGGATAGTCCGGAAGACGACTCTCAACGGGAAGGCTGCCATAGACTGGCTACCGCTGAAAAGCGTTTCAATCAGTCGCGTGCTGACGATGCGCTCCTGCTTCCTGAATCCTTCGGTTTTCAATAGGAATGGGGCTGATTAGTCGTCCTGCAGAAAGAGATAATGCTGCAAAGCGCCCGTCATAGAAGGATACTTCTCGTTGGGAGCCTCAATGTCAAGACGAAGTCCGGCATCCCTGGCTGCCTTTGCGGTGGCGGGGCCGAAGGTGGCAATAGCGATTTCACCCTGCTTGAAGTCGGGGAAATTCTTGGTCAGTGACTCGATACCCGACGGGCTGAAGAAAATCAGCATGTCGTAGTCGAAGTTCTCGACCTCCTCAGGCGTAAAGTCATTGCTGACTGTACGGTACATGACGCACTCCTTGTGGTTGAGCTTCTTCGAGTCGAGCAACAGTGTCAGCGAGTCATTGTGTACGTCGCTCATGGGAACGAGGTAGCGCTCAGTCTTATGCTTCACCATTGATGGAAGGAGGTCGTCAACCTTGCCTGTAGTGCCAAAGAACACCTTGCGCTTGCGGTATTGAACATACTTCTGGATGTAGAGTGCAATCGTCTCAGTGACGCAGAAGTACTTCATGTCCTCGGGAATGTTGACGCGCAGCTCCTTGGCGAGGGTAAAGAAATGATCAATTGCGTGGCGCGAAGTGAAAACAACAGCGGTGTAGTCCAGTATGTTGACCTTCTGCGTGCGGAACTCCTTGGCCGACATTCCTTCTACTTTGATAAAAGGGCGGAATATCAATTCTACATCGAACTTACTCGCAATATCGTAATACGGCGACTTTTCGCTGGCAGGCTTTGGTTGTGAAACCAGAATCTTCTTAATCATTTCCTTTTGTGTCCTAAAAATTTACTTTTAATACATCAGCAATCATACTCAAAACGCCTATTAGAGACAGTAGAGGTATGATTTCGAGGGCACAAAGGTACAAAATTATTTGCAGAAAATAGCCAGTTTGCCTAAAAAAGATGGCCCATAACTTGAAAAATGTAAGGATTTTGGTTAATAGGAGGATAAAAATGAAATAATATGCAACACTTTGGAGTGACAGACCAAAGTATACCTGCAAAACGACTGCGGGAAAAAGCACGATGCCCTCAAGGGCGGTAATGGAAGATAGTTCCCAAGTCCATTGTGAAGATTTTTTACTTTCAAAGAATATGCTGTTGACCATCTTATACAGGATAGCCTTCACCAAGAAATAGACGACGAAGACACCAAAGAAAATTCCGACCAACTGGTAGGGCTCGTCATAGATAAAGGTGTCGGCAATGTATCGCGTGAGGTAAAAATAATAGGTGATGGCGAGTAGCAGGGAGGTGAGCAGGTTGAGAAACAGCTGGAAGTAGACCCTGCTGGAAACCTGGTCGTTGAACGCCCTTTCAGCGCGAGGAACGAAGAACATGTTTTTCAGCTGGTTAATGATGAAATGGCGCGAGCGTGAGAAAACCACCAGCGTCGTGACAAAGCAGATGAGCAGCATGCCCGTTATGGCGTCGTCGCCACGTACGGTATAGGGTACGGGATCGCCTGCTATACCCTGTTGTCCTCCAGTCAGTTCCGGGTGTAGCAGGCTATCCTTCGAAAAAAATGATTCTTGATAGTAAATCGGCAGTTCGACCTCCTTCAGGTTGCGTCCGGCGTCGTGTCCGGGCAAGTGAAGGGTGTCAGGTCGGTCGCTATAGTGTATCTCTCCAGGTTGGAACCACGCCTGAATGGCAGAGTCCTGCTGTTCGGGTGTAGCGCTCTTAGGCAACATCCGCAGCACCTGATAGGGTGTCTGCGGACGTGCCGATTTTTGAACGGTTGAGTCGGCTTTTATGCCTGTAACTGTCTGTTGGCTGGCTATGGAGTCAGGGGATTGCAGCATTTATAGGCAGAACGCTTTTTTAATATCGTCAACACGGTCCAGCTTTTCCCATGTAAACAGCTCCACGTCAATCTCGCGGGTCTCATGGTAGTGACTCGTGAAGACTTTCTTGACTACCTCGTTCTTGCGGCCCATGTGTCCATAGGCTGCCGTCTCCAAATACATGGGCTGGCGCAGCTTGAGGGTTCGCTCAATGGCTTTCGGACGGAGGTCGAAGAGCTTCTCAATGATCTTGGCAATCTCGCTGTCGCTCATGTTCACGCGTGAACGTCCGTAAGTATTGACATAGATGTTCATGGGACGGGCGATGCCGATGGCGTAACTGACCTGTACCAGCATCTCGTCGGCCACACCTGCAGCCACCATGTTCTTGGCAATGTAACGGGCTGCGTAGGCTGCCGAGCGGTCTACCTTCGACGAGTCCTTGCCCGAGAAGGCACCACCACCGTGTGCGCCCTTGCCGCCATAGGTGTCGACAATGATTTTGCGGCCTGTCAGGCCTGTATCGCCATGAGGGCCTCCGATAACGAACTTGCCCGTGGGGTTGACATAATACTTGATGTCTGATCCGAAGAGGTCAAGCACCTTCTGCGAATGAATCTGCTGCTTGACGCGTGGAATCAAGATGTTGATGACATCGTCCTTGATCTTTGCCAGCATGGGCTCGTCCTCGTCGAACTCGTCGTGCTGGGTTGAGACGACGATGGTGTCGATACGTTCGGGGATGCCAGCATCGGAATACTGTATGGTCACCTGGCTCTTGGAGTCGGGACGCAGGTAAGTCATGAATTTGCCTTCACGACGGATGTCGGCCAGCGTGCGGACAATGAGATGAGCCAAATCGAGCGAGACAGGCATGTATGACTCAGTCTCGTTGGTAGCATAGCCAAACATCATGCCTTGGTCGCCAGCTCCCTGTTCTTCCTCGATTTCACGATCCACGCCGCGGTTGATGTCCTGGCTCTGCTCATGGATAGCGCTGAGGATACCGCAGGAGTTGCCGTCAAACTGGTATTCGGCTTTCGTATAGCCAATCTTATTAATGGTTTTGCGGGCAACAGTCTGCAAGTCGATGTAAGCTTCACTACTGACTTCACCCATCAGGACAACCTGTCCTGTGGTGACAAACGTTTCACAGGCCACGCGGGCGTGTGGGTCATAGGCCAGGAACTGGTCTAAGATGGCGTCGCTAATCTGGTCGGCCACTTTGTCGGGATGTCCCTCCGACACTGATTCTGATGAAAAATAATAACTCATTTATATCTGATTCTTTGTTTATTTACTATTTGACTATTCACTATTTATTCCGCAGGCATCATCACAATCTCAGCCTCGTTGCCAGCCTGCAGCACTTCCTTGACAAAGGCACAGAGGGTCTCGGGCGTCATAGCCTCAACGGTCTTCTCGTAGTCGGTATGGAAGTCGAGCTTCCACTTGCGCCAAGCCTCAATGCGACCACTCCAGTAGCCGTTGGTCTTCAGCTGGTCGCCATGGCTCTTCAGCATGTACTCCTTCACCTTCGCCACCATGTCGGGGTCACACTTGCCATTGGCCATGTCCTCGACAGCGCGGTGCATGATGTAGAGAGCGGTATCGGCCTTTTCAGGCTTCATGGGGCAGTAGGCGAAGAAGGATGCCTCGTCGTTGAAGTCGTCGCGGCCCATGCTGGCCTGTGCCTGTACGGTATAGGCAGCGCTGGCTTCCTCACGAATCTCCTTCAGGTAGACCATCTGCAGCACCTGTCCCACCATGTGAGCCCGGATGCTGTTCTCCAGCGAATAGGGAATCTTTTTCGAATACCAGTGCAGCACGGCAATGGCCTTTGGTGTCTCTGCCTTGTGCTTGAAGTTGTTGACCAACTTTCCCGTGTAGTCTGTCGACACATCCTTGCCCTTCACGATATTCTTCTGTGCGGGCAGCGAGCCAAGATACTGCTCGATGAGCGGACGGATGGTAGAGTCATTGTAGTTGCCAATGATGGTGAAGGTAAAGGCAGCAGCATTGGCCGTGCGTTCCTTGGCCATTGCGAGGATGCGGTCGTAGTCCACCTTTGCGAGGTCTTCAACAATCATGGGCTTGTAGCGCGGGTTGTGCTTGGTCAACGAAAGACTGAGCGAGTCTGAGAACACGGCCTCGGGCTGCAGCAGGCGGTTCTTCAGCTGCAGTTCGTAGGTCTTTATCAGTTGGTCGAACGACTGCTCATCCTTCTTGATGTTACTCGTCATATAGAGGTACACCAGTTGCAACATTGTCTCAATGTCGGTAGGCGTCGACGAACCACTGATATGAGTACGCTGCTCACTCATCGACAGCGAGGCGCCTGCAATCTTTCCGGCAAGGGCCTTTATCAGCTCGGTGTGTGAGAAGTTGCCCAATCCGCTGGCTTCCACAACGTCGTTGAACAGCTTCATATTGATGAAGTCCTTATCGCCGTAGAGGGCGTTGCCACCCCAGCCTTCACCAGAAAGTATCACCTGGTCCTTCTTCAGGTCGGTCTTCTTCAGCACTACCTTCACGCCGTTCGACAGCGTCAGTTCCGAATATCCGCTCTTCACGCCGTCAGTGGTCTCAGTCACGAACTTGTCGACCTTCACCTCATTTATAATCTTGCCAGGCGTGGGCAGGGTGGTCATCAGCGGCTCGTCCTTCACGTTGTCAACCCATGCCGTCAGCTGTGCTGCCTTGGCTTCCTTGATGGCCCCCAAGAGTCCTTCCTCAGTGGGGTAGTTGGCACCTTCCTTCTCCTGGTTGAAGTTCACTAACACCAGGTTCGAGTCGTTGCTCGGTGCCATCCTGTTCATAATGGTGTTGATGGTCTCGATGGGTATGACTGGTACCAACTGCTTCATCATTTGGTAGTTATCGTCAATTGAGGGGATGGGCTCGTTGGCAAGGAAGTGCTGCACGTATTGGTTCACAAACTGTGAGTTGTAGCGCTTGTCCTTATTGGAGTACTCCTTGTCGAGCGCACTCAGCGTAGAAGCCTTCGAGCGACCATACTCCGTAGCGGTGAATCCGAATTCAGCAGCGCGGCGCAGCTCTGTGTAGGCAGCCTTCAGGGCTTCGTTCATCTTACCCTCCTTGGGTACGACCACCAGATCCAGGGCATCCTTCGTCTTCGACAGCAGGTAGGTGCCGTCGTTCACAGAGGCTTGCAGGAACGGACAGTCGGGCTGTTGGGCTATCTCACTAAAGCGGCTGTTCAGCATACCTGTGGCCACACGCTTCATATAATTCGTAACAAGATACTCCAGCGAAGTCTTCATGGAGTCAGGAATAGCCTGATGCTTCACCATCACCTCCACAAAGTCAATGCGCTGTTCCTTGTCCTTGTCAATCACTACGATGGGGTCGGCATTGTCGGGTACCTCCACCCACTCTAACTTGGCAGCGTCGGCACCTGGCTTGGCAATCTGGCCAAACATGTTCTTGATCTTCTGCTCCACCTGGTCGACGTTGATGTCACCAACGACGATGATACCCTGGTTGTCGGGACGATACCACTTCTCGTAGTAAGCCTGCAAGAAGGGGCGCTCGAAATTGTCGATGATCTCCATCAGACCAATAGGCATGCGATGGCCGTATTTCGAACCTGGGTACAGCTTGGGCAGGTCGCGCTCTAACATGCGCTGCTGGGCACTGGAACGCAGACGCCATTCCTCATGAATCACGCCACGCTCCTTCTCAATCTCCTCCTGCTCCAGAAGCAGGCCGTCGGCCCAGTCCCAAAGGATCATCAGACAGGAGTCGATAATCGTCTCGCGCGTCGTGGGTACATTACTTATATTATATACGGTCTGGTCAATCGAGGTGTAGGCATTCAGGTCGGTGCCGAACTTGACACCAATCGATTCACACCAGCGCAGCAGCTCGTTGCCCTTGAAGTGCTTGGAGCCGTTGAAAGCCATGTGCTCCAGGAAGTGGGCCAGTCCGCGCTGGTTGTCATCCTCCTGGATGGAGCCAACCTTCTGGGCAATGTAGAACTCGGCACGGTTCTCTGGCCAGTTGTTGTGACGAATGTAATAGGTCAATCCGTTGTCTAACTTGCCGATACGCACATCGGGGTCAACGGGAATCGTAGGCATTTGCTGGGCAGCCACTGTCACTACACCAGCCACAGCCAGCACCATTGTGCTAATGAATCTTTTCATTTTCATCATCTTACAATACGTATTGATTTTTATTTCAGCCTGCAAAGGTACTACTTTTTTCCGAATAGAGCGCAGAAAAACGAAAATTATTCTACGCGCAGACGCTGTAGCTCTTTCTTGGCTTTGGCTAATTGTTTTTGGAAATTTTCGTCCGCATGCAGTCGTGCCACACAAGCACTGGCAGCAAGTCGTGCGGCATCCACATCGCTTTGATAGTGGTATCCAGCTATCACGCGACTCTGACCGTACTCGTAGCCAGCCTTGAGAATGAGCTCAGCACGTTCTGGAAGGAGCTCGGTGAGTACGAGGGCCACAGTCCAGCCCGTTGCAGAATGGCTGGAAGGATAGCTGGGAGTGTGGTGCGATTCTTCCTCAGCAGGAATGAGCGTGCCTTCGTTGAAATAGAGGAAGGGACGCAGTCGGTTGAAATGATTCTTGGCCTTACGGGTGGCATTGGAACCATCAGTAATGATATGGGAAACAAGAACGGCAAGTTCAGGCGTCTTGGCTGCAGACAGCTCTATTCCCATTGGCTGTGAGAAAACATTCAGAAGTGACTCCATACCCATATCGGCCTCACGAATAGCCTGCTGTCCGCGAGGCGTTTCGCGGAAAGTCTTGCCCCAGTGATAGCGAATGATGTCGCCAACAAACTCCTGACTATCAAAGGCAGGGGGAGCAGGGAGATAGAGTGTACCGTCGGGCAACTGTTCGTTAGTGAGGAACGATGGCCAGACCTTCTTTTGCGAATCGTTGGTGACGTTTTGTGCCTGTATGGTCAGGCTGAAAAAACAAAGTAATAAACAGCAGATCTTTTTCATTCTTATTTAATAACTGGTGTAAAAATCGGTAATACGTATGATAGCACGAGAACAGACGGGGCAGAAGTCAGGAGCCTCGTTGGTCTTCATGCGACAGTTCTGGGCAGGACGGTAGACGCCTTTCGACTGGTAGCCTCCACCTTCGAAGATGCCTACCCGCCCTGTAGGATCGGGCAGCATGTCAGCCCACTTGCTCTGGAAGTCGACCTTTGTCGTGAGGTTTGGCTCCCAAGGCTCTGTGTCGGCAGGATAGTTGTTTTCGTAGGCATCGTCATAATAGTACTCGTCGCCCAGACCGGCATAGGAATGGCCGAATTCATGGACGAGCACCTGACTGAACGTCTCGTGGTCGGAGGTAGTGACGAGGAGCTGGTTATAGATGCCGCCACCACCATAGACATCGCTGTTCACCAGTACGATGATATGCTCGAAGGGGATTCCCGCAAGGAGGTCGTACAAACGATGGATGTCCTGTGTCATCAGGTAGCGTTCGCTATAGAATGTGTCGTAGTGGGTATTGACTGGCGTGCGTTTCCATTGCCCTAACCGAGGTACGCTTGGCCCGCTATCGAGCGATGTGGCTGCAACGGCAACAACGTTGAAACGGTTCTTCAGTGTGGTAAACGGCTCATGGGCGAACAACGCGTCGACAGCCCGTTGACAGTCATGGTAGAATTTGTCAAGTTCGTTGGCGGTATAGCCCTCAGCCACGATGGCAAGGTCGATGCAGCGGGTGATGTCAGGCACGCTGTCGGGAGTCCATATATATCGCCAGGGTATGCCGTTCTCTGACGAGCTAATCCGATGTATGAGTATATCGTTAGGGTCGATAGTATGTGTCAGTTTCCCCACCTCCCTATTATGGAAGTCAGTCAGTGTGACTGTCACGTCAACGGGGTGCTTGGGGAAGGGCACGTTATAGCTGGTCTCGAAAGCCTTGCGCACACGAGGTGCCTCCTCAGTGCCCTGCCATTCCTGGAACAGCGTGGAGAAGGTATGTACGTAGAGTAATTCTCCCGTGTCGTGAGCCTTTATCCTGACTTGGCCATTGCCCAGCAGCGGCATCTCTGTCAGTCGGCTCTTGCGACCAGCCCAGCGGGGGATAGCGTATGCCTGCTCAAAGAAGATATGCTGATTCGTGCTGTCACCTGCCATGATATAGTCTAAGCGCAGGGTGCGGTCTTCGAAGTGATCGTCGAAGGTCACAGCCTTGGAATACCCTACGGCAGAGAGACAAATGGCCAGTATGACAAGAGGCTTTAGCATGACGACAGTTGTTGGATGAGTTCATAGGTGTCCCTTACTGCCTGTAGGCTGCTGAGGTTGTCGTTACGTCGTCCCTCCACAGCATCGACAAAGGCGGAAATCTCACCAAAGTAACCTTGTGAATACAATTGGTTGTTGGTGATGACAGGGGTGAAGTTGTTGCGGGCATAGAGATATTCCACAGTAGTGGGGCGAGGCAGCACCTTTTCCTGGGGTATGCCGAGGATGGTTCTGGAAGTTGGCGTATAGGTAAGCTCCTCCATCTGAGACAGTTGATAGACACCTGACTGTGTACAGACTTTCAGCGATTCCTCAGCAGCAGTCCAGGTGTAGGCGGTTGACAGTTCCAGCGTGCCAGTAATGTGGGCATGCTTCAACATGACAAGCAGTGAGCCTGGTGCCGTCTTCTGGCAGGTGATGACATCGGCCTTGCCAAAAAGGAAGGTGACCAGGTCCAAGGGGTGTATAAACAGGTCGAGCAAGGCATTGCCCTCGGGGTAGGCCCCAGTGAGGTAGTGCAGGTCGTAATGCAGAAGCCGCTCACGAGAGAGTCGTTTGCTGAGCATCTGGATGGCAGGAGCATAGCGCTTCTGCAGGCCAACGGTAACAGTGGCCGATGAAGGGCACGACTGACAAAGAATGTCGAGATCGGCAAGGGTTGGGCAGGGCGGCTTCTCGATAAACAGCGACTTGCCGCTGGCAAGCACCTTTGAGGCGATCTGGAAATGAGCCGACGGCGATGCGGCCACGAAGACACCATGGATAGCATCGTCAATAAGTATAGTGTCAAGCGACGAAGTTGCTTTGACGCCATTGAACTTGCGTTCGATGAGTCTGGCTTTCTGCTCCGAGGTAACACAGATATACTTCAGCGGCACCTGCAGGTAGTGCAGCACGGGATAGAGATTCGACAGCGAGTGCTGTCCCATGCCCACAAAGGCATACTCGCACTGGCATCTCTGGTCAAGGAAACGCTCCGTACGCAGTCGTTTATACCTGTTTATCAGTCCCTGTATCATCTTATTGTATCTCCTTCAAGTGCTTGCTATAGGTTTGCTTGGGGTTGTCCGTCCACTGGTACTTACCATAGAACTTCTCAATGAGCCATTTGGGTAACAGCCGCTCGAAGTTGCGCACCAGGATGATGTCGTACTTGCGATGGAAGTTAATCCAGCAGTCGTTACACTCCTTGGAATACTTGCACTGAGTCTTGCACGCCTCACGGCCATTGAAGATCTCGTCGAGAGTCTTTTCGTGGATATTGCCTAAGGCCACGCCAAGGTTCTGACAGATGGGCACCTCGCCATCGCTATGGATAACGAGACAGCTCATGATGCTCTGACAGCGCAGCTTCAGGTGGCCCTTACGCCATTCGTCGTAGAGGGCTACGAAGTCGTAGTTCTCCTGGGTATCGTGGATGTTGGCAGGTATCTGCTTGACAAAGTCGGGCGAGGCCAACAGGTCGCTTGTCGTATCGAAGAAGGCCATCGTGCCGTAAATGCCGATGCGTACGTCGATATTGTATTTCTTAGCCACATTGATGACATACTCCATATCTTGGAAGTTGTTCCAAGGCGAGAGGCAAAACATGAGTGAGGTGGGTATTTCGTCCTTCAGGGTCTCAATCACCTCGATGACCTTGTCATAGCCATCGCGGCCTCGCATATACTGATAGGTTTCGCGACCACCATCGAGAGAAATGTATAAGTGTATGGGCTTGTATTTGCGAACTGCATCAATAACCAGATGGGGAGCGAGGCAGTTGGATAGTAATGTGTATTTAGGGTGATTCTGCTGGAACCAGGCCATGATTTCCTTAGCCTCAGGATGCAACAGGAACTCACCACCTTCGAGGCCGACGATGGTGCGACTGGTGATGCATTTGCTCTCCATCATCCGCTTGATGTCGTCGAGCGAAAGATGTTCGGGCTTCTTCTGCCAGATGTTGCAATGCTTGCATTTGGACTGACAGAGCGTGGTTGAATAAATCATAAGCTGGCTAAGCCGTTTGTGGCGCGGCCGCAGGATGTTGTTCAGATAGAGAAGCCCGTTGTAGGCATAATCATAAATGCTATACATAATGAATTCTTTTTTGTCGCTATAGTGTTTTTATCCACGCATGCTCAGTGCGCGGTCTTCGGCTGCCTCCATGATCTCGCGTTCACCAGGTCCTTTGTCGTTAAGTCCGCAGAGATGCAGCACGCCGTGTATGATGACACGATGCAACTCTTCCTCGTATGGCTTGTGAAACTTCTCGGCATTGGTACGCACGGTGTCTAACGAAATGACAAGGTCGCCGTTCAGCACGTCGTCCTCGCAATAGTCGAAGGTAATGATATCTGTGTAATAATCGTGCCCTAAATATTCCCGATTGACTTGAAGAATATGCTCGTCGTCACAGAACAGATAGCCGATTTCCCCTACTTTCCTCTTGTAGGTGGAAGCTACCCGGCGTATCCATGCGGTGGTCTCGCGACGCTTGATGGCAGGCATTCTGACGTTTTCTGTATGATAGGTAATCATATTTACTTGCTTTTCGGTAAGAATTGACTGACATCGACGCCAAAATGACTCAGCTCACGTACTGCAGAGCTCGAGACACTGGCTAATTCGGGCTCGGTGAAAAGCAGCAGGGTCTCAATGCCGCCTATCCGTCGGTTGATGTCAGCCTGCCACTGCTCATGCTCGAAATCTGTAAAAGTACGGACTCCTTTGATGATGAACTTTGCACCTTCCTGTCGGGCAAAATCCATTGCAAGACCATAATACGTCTTCACCTCTATGGCCTTCTGGGTTTGGTAGAGTTCTTTAATAGCCTGCATGCGCTCTTCAGCAGGGCGCATGTCAGGCTTGTTCACATTGTCACCTACCACGCCTATGACCAATCGATCAAAGAGTGGAAGTGCGCGTTGCACGATAGAATCGTGCCCGATGGTAAATGGGTTAAAACTGCCCACAAATACTCCTGTTCTCATATTTGCGGGCAAAGTTACACATTTTTTTTCACTTTCTTGGCTTTCCGCCCTTAAAACTTTCTTCAGAAAGGTCTTTAAAGAAATCGTATTCCAAAATGGTGCCTATTTTCTGCAGCAATCCGGTGCTGATGTCTTTACGACTGAAGATGTTGTAGACGTTAGTCCTTTCACAATTAATTTCTCTGGCAAGCCAGGTTACTGGTCTGTGTCTCTGTTCGAGCACTTCCTTGATTTTTTGTCCGATGTGCATAATTATTAATTTATTAAGTCCATTAATGTTAATGTTTACGTAGCTGGTTCCGCTGCCTGATGATGATGGCAATCGTTCCTATGAGAGAGATCAGCAGCACGACCGTTATTACTCTAAGTGCAATAAGCTCTGTTTGGTAGCGTTGGTCAAGCATCTGAAGTTGGTCACGGTTCTGCTCACGTTCCAAGTTGATGCGCATGTTCTGGATCTGGTTCATCTTCTTGGCGTCATAGAGCGAATCCTTGAACTCGGTGCTCTTAATATAACTATTCAGTGCCGCCTGTATATTGCCTTGTTTGCTGTAAAGCATGTAATACAGTTCTTGTATGCGGCTTTGATGATTCAACGAGTGTATCCTGTTGGCAGTGGCATTGACTTCCTCTAAGAATTGCTGTGCCTGCTGGTATTGCCCTAACTGTATGTATAGTTTAGCAATGTTCACACCTGCCTCAAGCTTGTGCCAGTCATCGGGACTGTCTTCCATGGTCTCGTATGCATGCTTATACTCCTCAATGGCTTCCTCATACATGCCTTTTTTCTCGTGCAGGTTTCCGAAGTGTGAGAAGCACAGGGCTTCACCTAATTTCGACTGGGCTTGTTTGTTCAGCGCTAAGGAGTATCTATAATATATCCATGCTGAATCTTCCTGCCCCAACTGTTCCTTCACGGAACCGATGTTTGCCAAATTAATAGCCTGCCCTAACTTATTGTTCAACTCTTTGTCTCCAATCAGCGATAACCTGAACATACTATCAGCTTGCTCATAATTGCCCATTGTCAAGTAGACATTGCCGAGACCGTTGAGGGACATGAGCCGCGCTTCCTTGTCTTTTTCGCTTTTGTTTTTTCTCGACGCAAGCTTCAGCGCGTCCATGTGGTAGCGACATGCGTCTTCGAGCAGTCCCAATCGGCGATAGTTTGTGCCAATGTTGTTTAGCGCACTTATGATGCTGGAGGAATCACCAATGCTTTCAGCAAGCTTCAATTCCTTATTATGCAGTTGTATGGCTTTGTCGAAGAGACTGTTTTTGCGGGCGGTTACACCACTGTCGCGTACTATTTCAATCTGCTTCCTTACTTGAGCCTCATCTGCCTTGTTATGCGTTGAATAACCGCTACAAGCCATCATTGCTAAACATAATGTCATCAGCAATGTCGTTGCCAATAAATTGGCGTTATGGCTGTATCTAATCATTCTACACGCATTATTATTTTGCGCAAAGATAGTAAAATATGAATAATATGCTATATTTTTTTAGTGAAAATTAATTAAAACGCCCCAAAGTGTAGTATCTATTCAAACAAACTGGGCTCCATGATGTTACCAGAGTAGGGATTGCGACCAAAATGATGATACGCCAACTCTGTCACCATGCGTCCACGGGGGGTTCGTTTGATGAACCCTTCCATGATGAGGAATGGCTC
>Ga0310690_10003921_pt1 | contig 21713 bp, 15 predicted proteins | sample AusTroGonzalo_MG_2_FD_207661 | JGI IMG/M metagenome (GOLD analysis project Ga0310690, IMG submission 207661) | Bovine rumen microbial communities from tropical cattle in Woodstock, Queensland, Australia - Gonzalo_04 (v2) (version 2) | ecosystem: Host-associated > Mammals > Digestive system >... | reverse complement strand
ACGTCTGCGCCTGAGCAATCAGATATATGACGAAATCAAGAAACATTTCCAGGAACTTGTATTTGAAACCATCATATCCCGTAACGTCAAACTGAGTGAGGCACCCAGTTACGGCCTGCCTGCAATACTTTATGATGCAGACTCACGCGGATCAAAGAATTACCTGGCACTTGCCCAGGAGATATTGAAAAGAAATCAGGACAAATGACAACCGTTAAGAAATCAGCATTGGGCAGAGGCCTTGATGCACTCATATCTACCGATTTTGTAAAGACCCAGGGCTCTTCTTCAATCAATGAGGTGCCACTGGAACAGATACACGCCAACCCGGATCAGCCTCGTCGCGATTTTGATGAGGAGGCCCTTGGAGAACTTGCCGAATCTCTGCGTGAGATAGGTATTATCCAGCCCATCACGCTGCGTAAGATCAAGGATGGTGAATATCAGATCATAGCCGGTGAACGCCGTTTCCGCGCAGCCGGGATAGCCGGTCTCAAGACCATTCCGGCATACATCCGCACTGCCGATGACGAGAACGTCATGGCAATGGCCCTTATCGAGAACATTCAGCGTGAAGACCTGAACTCAATGGAAATTGCATTGGCCTGCCAGAACCTGCTTGAGGTTTATGACATGACTCAGGAGCAACTCAGTTCACGCATCGGCAAGAAACGCGCCACGATAGCCAACTACATACGTCTGCTCAAACTGCCGGCTGAGATTCAGGTGGCATTAAAAAACAAGCAGATTGACATGGGTCATGCCCGCGCCCTGCTGGCCATTGACAATCCCATGAAACAGTTGCAATTGTTCCATGAACTAACCAAATACGGCTATTCGGTAAGAATGGTTGAGGATAAGGCCCGCAAGATAAACGAGAGAGGCAGCAAGTCAAGAAAGAGTGCATCCGATGACGCTTACGCCCTACTCAGACGCCAGTTATCCAGATGTTTAGGTGCTCCTGTCAAGTTCAAGAGTACTGTACGCGGATCCGGCACCATAAGCATATCATTCAAGAACGAGGATGACCTGACACGTTTAATGGAATTGTTTGACAAACTCAAGAAATGAGAATACTCTCTGCATTAAGGAAAACCGTTCTGCTGTTTGTTCTTTCAGCACTGGCCCTGACATCGGCACATTCACAGGATGTCAATGACTATCCGCGTGAGGACAGCATACGTACCGCCCTTGTTGACAGTCTCTACAGGTCACTCAATGATACAGCCAGCTGGAACAACGAACTTGAATATGTCAGAAACCTGAAATTTGAGGAGGTCAATGACTCTGACCTTGTAAGGATGCAGAGTGAAAACACAAATATAGAAGAACCGCGCAAAAGGACCAGGTGGAAAGACATTGAAAACATGGAGCAGTCCCGCCTTAAACGAGAGTCTGTCGCATGGGAGCCGGAGCCCCGTAGAGCGGTGTGGCTTTCACTGCTGATACCCGGCGGAGGTCAAATCTACAACCGTAAATATTGGAAACTGCCTATCGTATATGGAGGGTTTGTGGGCTGCGTATATGCCTTGACATGGAACCAGGGCACCTACACGGACTATCAGAATGCCTACGTTGACATAATGGACGATGATCCCAACACCAAGAGTTATGAGGATTTCCTTCCGCCTCATTATGAGATAGACACCAGCCTTGAAGACTGGCTCAAGAGTGTGTTCAAACAGAGAAAAGACAAATACCGCCGATATCGCGACCTGAGCATCTTTGCCTTTATGGGAATGTATATCGTGGCCACGATTGACGCTTACGTTGATGCTGAGTTGTCACACTTTGACATCTCACCTGACCTGAGCCTGAAGGTTGAACCAAACATCATGCTGGACCATCGTGGGGCTCCAAGCGCAGGATTCTCTTTAGCGCTGTGTTTCTGATATGGGCAAATGGAGATTTAATACTTTGATTCTGGCTTTGACGTTGTGCAACGTTTGCCTTGCAAGAACCGCTACACAGGAACTGCTCTCTGACAGTACAGAGATCTTTGCAGACAGTACAGAGGTTTTTGCAGACAGTACAGCCGTTTGCACAGACTCGCTGTCAGTTGAATTCCCTGAGAGCATGAACTTTGATCTGGACAGCCTGATGGGTATCTGGTTTGCAAAACAGTACCTGTCATATGATGCGGAATGCCTGCAAAGTTCCGTCAACCCCAAATTCAGCGATACGGTCTACGCCGAACGTCTGAGCAGCCTGCCCACCATAGTTGAGATGCCATACAACTATGTGACGCGCAACTCCATTGATGCATATATGGGACGTAACCGCAATGTCATTTCATTCGCACTTGGCATGCTGCCCATTTATGAGGACCTGTTCGTAGAGGCCTTGCTCAAGTACAATGTTCCGCTTGAACTCAAATATCTTCCGATAGTCGAGTCAGCCCTGAAGCCCAAGGCCTATTCACGTGCCGGAGCAGCCGGTATGTGGCAGTTCATATACAGCACCGGACGCAAATACAACCTGCAGGTAAACAGTCTTGTCGATGACCGCTATGATATAGCCAAGGCATCGGATGCCGCAGCCCACCACCTTAGAGACCTGTATGACATGTTCGGAGACTGGTCTTTGGCCATATCGGCCTACAACTGCGGTCCCGGCAACGTAACCAAAGCCATAACCCGCTCTGGTGGCAAACGTGATTTCTGGGACCTCTACCCTTATCTGCCACGCGAGACACGCGGCTATCTGCCGGCATTCATTGCCGTAAACTATGCCATGAGTTTCTACAAGGAACATGGAATATGTCCCATGGAATCGGCCCGTCCTGCCCAGACTGACACCCTGCACATAGAGCGCAACCTGCATATCGGGCAGATAATGCATTACAGCGGAGTTGGTGAGGAGGAGTTCAAGGCGCTCAACCCGCAATATCTGACAGAGGTAATTCCGGGAGCCTACCGCACATGTGTAGTTACGCTTCCGCAACAGTATATAAGACCGCTCGTAGAGGCGGGTGACTCACTCTATGAGTTTGACAAGGAAAAATATTTCCCCAAGTCAAAGTTGGCGTACATTGATGATGACATGAAGAACCGTGTCACCTACATTACGCACAAGATCAAGTCCGGTGAGACACTTGGAAGCATAGCCATCAAGTATCACACCACGGTCAAGAACATCAAAAACTGGAACAATCTTAAGAGTGACAACATCAGGGCCGGCAAGACCCTGAGGATTTACAATAGATAACGTTTAATAGTGCAGCAAGATGAGTGAAGATAATCTTTTTTCGCCCGATGAAGAGAGACTCATAGATGAGGCCTTCCAGCATCTGATTGACTCATATCTCCAGACCAAACACCGCAAGAAGGTGGAGATAATAACCAAAGCGTTCCAGTTTGCCCGCCAGGCACACCGTGGCGTACGACGCCACTCCGGCGAGCCCTACATTATGCACCCTCTTGCCGTAGCACAGATAGTATGCTCCGAGATCGGGCTCGGATCTACCTCAATCTGCTCCGCACTGCTGCATGACGTGGTTGAAGATACTGACTATACTACCGATGACATCAAGAACGTATTCGGTTCAAAGATTGCACAGATCGTTGACGGCCTGACCAAGATTGCGGGCGGTATATTCGGCGACAAGGCATCGGCCCAGGCTGAGAACTTCAAGAAACTGCTGCTCACCATGAATGACGATATCCGCGTCATTCTCATTAAGATTGCTGACCGCCTGCACAATATGCGCACCCTTGACAGCATGCAGCCGCGCAAGCAGTACAAGATAGCTGGTGAAACGCTATATATATACGCTCCTCTGGCTTACCGTCTGGGACTGAACAAGATCAAGTCCGAACTTGAAGACCTGAGTTTCAAGTACGAACACCCGGCTGAGTATAAGGACATACAGGAGAAACTGAACTTTTCCCGTGAGGAACTGAACAACATATATGAGGACTTTACCAACCCCATCACAGAGAAACTTGATGAACTGGGCATAAAATACAACATGTTCGGACGCATCAAGTCACCGTTCTCCATCTGGAAAAAGATGAACAAGAACAATCTGACATTTGATGAGGTTTACGATATTCTTGCAGTCCGTATTGTTTTTGATCCGTCATCACCTGAAAAGGAGCAGAGCGAGTGCTTTGACATTTATCTGGCTCTGACCAAGATCTACAAATCACATCCGGACCGTCTGCGTGACTGGGTGACCCACCCCAAAGCCAACGGCTATCAGGCACTTCATGTCACCCTCATGAGCAAGACTGGACAATGGGTTGAGGTTCAGATAAGGAGCCGCCGCATGAACGATATCGCAGAGCAGGGTATCGCAGCCCACTGGAAATACAAGGATGGTTCCAGTTATGAGGAGGATGAGAGCGAACTGACCCACTGGCTTGAGACCATCAAGGAGATCCTTGAGGACCCGCAGCCGGATTCAATGGATTTCCTGGACACCATAAAACTGAACCTCTACTCATCAGAGATATTCATCTTTACGCCAAAGGGAGAGTTGCGCACCATGCCGCAGGGCAGTACGGTTCTGGACTTTGCGTTCACCATACATACCTATATGGGTACCAACTGCATCGGCGCCAAGGTGAACCATAAACTTGAGGCCATCAACTATGAACTCAAAAGCGGTGACCAGGTTGAGATACTCACCTCAAAGAGCCAGAAACTGAGTCCGGAATGGCTTGATTTTGCCACCACAGCCAAAGCACGCGGCAAGATCAAACAACTGTTGCGTAAAGAGGAACGTGCAAACCAGAAGTTCGGCGAGGCCATATTTCATGAATTCCTTGAAAAAGAGGAGACAGAGATTGACTCCGATAAGATGCAACGCATCTGCAACCTTCACGGCCTTAAGAACCGTGAAGAACTGATGATTGCTCTTGGACAAAAGAAAATCATTCTGGGCGATGCCGAACGCAACATCATAAAAGGTGACAGCAACAGCAGCTGGTACAGGAGATTCTGGTCCTCATTCTCAACATCATCAACTAAAGAAAAGAAAACTGATGCGACCGAGGCTCAGGACATAGACCTCAAGAAAGCACTCATTATCAATGATGTAGATAAGCACAAATACACCTTTGCATCTTGTTGCCATCCTGTTCCGGGTGATGCTGTGCTGGGTTTTGTTGACGACAGGGGACAGATAACCATTCACAAGCGCAAATGTGAAGTTGCCAACAAACTCAAAAGCGCAAAGGGCAACCGCATACTTACGGTTGAATGGCAGATAGAGAACAGTCTGTTCCCGGTAACCATCTACATGAAAGGCCTGGACAGCATCGGTACACTGAGCAAGGTTACAGAGGTCATCTCAAAAAAGATGAACGTCAATATCAACAAACTCGTAATCGAGTCAAAAGAGGGACTTTTTGAGGGAACAATAAGCGTTATGGTCCACAGCCTGAATGACGTGGAGATAATTCAGAAAGAACTCAAGAAAATCAGCAATATTACAACGGTCGCCCGCAAGGAGGAGTAGAATCCAGTTCGGCAAGTATCGCCAAAAGTTCCTCACGTACCGCCTTTAACCTACTGACAACGTCATTTGAGTCAACGGTAACCTGAGGGTTGTCTTTCATGCGGGTCTTGGCACCCTTTATAGTAAGTGATTTCTCCTTTACCAAGTGATTCACAAGTTTGATCTGCTCTATATCGGCAGCAGTATAATGACGTATGCCCTTGGCATTCTTTTTGGGAGCAATCTCCTTGAACTCCTTCTCCCAGTAACGGAGAGTGCTGTCAGGTATGCCCAGCATATCTGAAACCTCCTTGATGGAGTAATACTTTTTTAGTTCCTTGTTGGGATTGAGTGCCATATCTCAGAATCTGTTCTTAGTCAAATACCCTTCCATGGTTCTCTGCCAGACTGATCATCTCCGCATACTGGTCTGCATCAAGGTCCATGAAATAGTATTTTATCGGGTTATCATCTTTATTACCTACCCAGACCTCATAATGGACATGAGGGCCAGTGCTCTTGCCTGTCGATCCGGCCAGACCTATCTCCTCACTACGTACCACATTCTGCCCCTCCTTGACCAGGATTTTACTCAAGTGGGCATATCTGGTCTTGTAGCCATAGCCATGGTCAATCTCAATAAGATTACCGAATCCTGATTTCCATTTGGCAAACGTGACCTTGCCGTTTCCGGTTGCATAAACCGGAGTACCGGTGTCACATGCAAAATCCATTCCGTGGTGAAATGTACGGACATGGTATATGGGATCTGAACGGTATCCGTAGCCCGATGCAGTACGTTTAAGGTCGCGGTTTGAAACGGGCTGGATTGCAGGGATGCAGGCCAATCTGTTCTCCTGTTCACGTGACAGTTCAATCACCTCATCAAATGAGCGGGTCTGCATGTAAAGTTTCTTTTCAAGCATGTCAACCTTCTGTGACGTATTCACAACAAGTTCCGCATTTGACATATCGGTCAATTCTGCATAACGGTTGGTTCCGTTAAAGCCATCCTGACGTGCAGCTTCAGGATAGGGATCGGCCTCCAAAAGCACGCGGTACAGGTTGTCATCACGCTCCTCTATGTCATGAAGCACAAGCAGGGCGTCATCAACCTTGCGGGAGAGCACGCGGTATTGTGACTGCAGGCGGCTGTTCTCAACCAAAAGGTCCTCAACCTGGGGCGTACTTACCACAAACCAATAGATAATGAAAAAAATACCACCTAACAGTACAGACAGGCACAGCCTCCAAAACCAGGAGGCAAGCCTCTGGCCCAAAGTCGGGAATACCCTGCGGTAAACCCTGCGCTGCGGATCGTACTGATAGTATATTTTCCTCATTGGTATGCTGCGTTATACCTATAATAATAAGGTTACAACACGCAAAAATAGTAAAAAAAGTAGTACCTTTGCGCCTTCGGCGCGAATATTGGCTGCTCTCGGTAAAAACAAATAAATTTGTTTCTACTCTCGCTTGCTCAATATTTCGCACTCCCCCCAAAAAGAAATATAACTACTATATAAGATATGATGACAGCTAAGGAAATACGTGATTCCTTTAAGAGTTTCTTTGAGAGTAAAGAGCACCTGATTGTGCCCTCTGCCCCTATGGTGGTCAAGGATGACCCCACCCTGATGTTCACCAATGCAGGTATGAACCAGTTCAAGGACATAATCCTTGGCAACCGCGCACCACAGAGCCGCCGCGTGGCCGACTCACAGAAGTGCCTGCGCGTAAGCGGCAAGCACAATGACCTGGAGGAGGTCGGTCACGACACCTATCACCACACCATGTTCGAGATGCTGGGTAACTGGTCTTTCGGTGATTATTTCAAGAAAGAGGCCATCAGTTGGGCATGGGAATATCTGGTCGATGTACTCAAACTGGATCCAAAGAACCTGTACGCTACCGTATTTGAGGGTAGCCCTGAGGAGGGTCTGGAACGTGACAATGAGGCCGCTGCCATCTGGGAGCAGTTTCTGCCCAAGGATCATATCCTGAACGGAAACAAACATGACAACTTCTGGGAGATGGGTGATACCGGTCCCTGCGGCCCTTGCAGTGAGATCCACATGGACTCACGCTCCGATGAGGAGAAGGCCAAGGTACCCGGCCGTGACCTGGTAAACAAGGATCATCCTCAGGTAATTGAGATATGGAACCTGGTGTTCATGCAGTTCAACCGCAAGGCAGACCACTCACTTGAGCCCCTGCCCGCCAAGGTAATTGATACCGGTATGGGATTTGAGCGCCTGGTACGCACCCTGCAGGGCAAGCAGTCAAACTATGACACAGACGTATTCCAGCCCATCATCAAAGAGATAGGCACACTTACAGGCAAGCAGTACGGCAAGGATGAAAAGGTTGACATAGCAATGCGTGTCGTTGCAGACCACATCCGCACCATCGCATTCTCAATCACTGACGGTCAGTTGCCATCAAATGCCAAGGCCGGCTATGTGATACGTCGCATACTGCGCCGTGCAGTACGTTACGCCTACACATTCCTGGGGCAGAAGGAGGCATTCCTCTATAAGTTGTTGCCGGTATTGATTGACAATATGGGCGAGGCCTATCCTGAACTCAAGGCTCAGAAAACTCTAATTGAGAAGGTTATCATTGAGGAGGAGGAGTCATTCCTGCGTACACTTGATACCGGCATCAAACTCCTTGACAAGGTTATGGCTGATACCAAGGCTGCCGGAAAAACTGAGATAAGCGGTGTGAACGCATTCACCCTTTACGATACTTACGGATTCCCGCTTGACCTTACTGAACTCATACTGCGTGAGAACGGCATGACCGTGAACATTGAGGAGTTCAACGCCGAGATGGCCAAGCAGAAGGCCCGCGCCCGCAACGCCGCCGCCGTTGAGAACGGTGACTGGGTTGTACTCAAGGAGGGCGAGACCGAGTTTGTAGGTTATGACTTTACCGAGTATGAGACCTCTATCCTGCGCTACCGTGAGGTTAAGCAGAAGAGCGGTGTAATCTACCAGATTGTACTTGACAAGACCCCGTTCTATGCTGAGATGGGTGGTCAGGTAGGTGACACCGGCGTGATAGTAAGCGAATTCGAGACAATTGAGATAATAGACACCAAGAAGGAGAACGGCCTGCCCGTGCATATCACCAAGAAACTGCCCGAGCACCCTGAGGCTCCCATGATGGCCTGCGTTGATACTGACAAGCGTCACGCCTGCGAGGCCAACCACACCGCAACCCACCTGGTTGACGAGGCCCTGCGTGAGGTATTAGGCACACACGTTGAGCAGAAGGGTTCATTGGTAAGCCCCGATGGCCTGCGCTTTGACTTCTCACACTTCCAGAAGGTGACCGATGAGGAGCTGCGTCAGGTAGAGCGCCTGGTAAACGAGAAGATTCGTGAGGACCTGCCCCTGCAGGAACATCGTGACCTGCCTATTGAGGAGGCCAAGAAACTGGGTGCCATTGCCCTGTTCGGTGAGAAATACGGTGACAAGGTTCGAGTAGTACAGTTCGGCAACTCAATAGAGTTCTGCGGTGGTGTACACGCTGCCTCTACCGGCCGCATAGGTATGTTCAAGATACTCTCTGAGAGCTCAATAGCCGCTGGCGTACGCCGTATCGAGGCTATCACCGGTGAGGCTGTCGAGAATATGGTAGCCTCACTTCAGGATACCATCGGCTCTCTCAAGGCCCTGCTACCCGGCGCATCACTTGAGGCATCGGTCAAGAAGGCCATTGAGGAGAACGCTTCACTCAAGAAACAGCTTGATGAGTTCCAGAAAGAGAAGGCCGGCCAGGTTAAGAGCCAGCTCATAAGCCAGGCCAAGGATGTAAACGGCATCAAGGTTATCAGCGCTGTAATCTCAGCATCGGCTGCAATGGTCAAAGATATGGTATTCGGAATTCGCGCTGAACTGCCTGCATCAACAATCGTGATCGTAGGTAGTGAGGAAGCCGGCAAACCCATGCTCACAGTAAGCGTAAGCGAGGATCTCACTTCACGCTTTAACGCCGGTCAGATGGTCCGCGAGGCTGCCAAGCTCATCCAGGGCGGTGGCGGTGGCCAGCCCCACTTCGCTACTGCCGGTGGCAAGAATCCCGATGGCCTCCAAGCTGCAGTGGAAAGCATGATAAAGCAAATTGAGAATTGAGAATTATAAAAAAGGTTCGGAAAATTTTTCCGAACCTTTTTTAATGTCGCAGGCTATTACGCAGGTTCTGCGTATTAATTCTCAATTCTCAATTCTCAATTCTCAATTATTTCACTCCGGCCAATTGACGAGATATACCCTTTCCGTGGCACGGGTAAGCGCGGTATAGAGCCATCGGTAGTAGTCTTCATCCTGCATTTCAGGGGTGACGTAACCCTGGTCAATGAATATGTTTTTCCACTGTCCGCCCTGAGCCTTGTGGCAGGTTACGGCATAGGCGTATTTGATCTGGAGCGCATTAAAGTGAGGGTTCTCACGCAGCTTTTTCATCTTCTCCTTCTTATTGGGAATCTCTACGTAATCCTCCATCACGTTGTTGAACAGCTTTTCACTCTCCTCATGAGTAAGTGACGGAGCCTCACTGTGCAAAGTGTCAAGCAGCAGAGTAACATCCATCTCCAGATCATCATAATCAGGAAAGGAGAGCACGGCATCCTCAAAGCGGAATCCGTAAAGTTCCCGTTGCCTGCGAACACGGCGGATAACCGCTATGTCACCGTTTGCTATGAATGAGGGCAGGTTGGCATATGAATCAGCCCCCTCTTCAGCCACCAGACGCTCAGTCCAGTAGTAATTGTTCTTGACAATCATCACGCTGTCTCCGCGGCAGAGTTCATCCTCACGGTCCAGTATGGTGTTGCGAATGCCGTTGTTGTAGACTATGGCACGCTTGTTGGAACGGCACAGGACCATAGTTTCATCTATGCCGTCGCGACTATAGCAGCTGTTGAGTGTTTCTATAAGTTCATTACCCGATATCTTTACAACATCCTTAAAACCGTCCAGCTTAAACCGGAATCCGGTACCAAACGCAGCATCTATCGTAAAGTTTCTCAATACAGTGGCATTGTAGAGAATACCCGATTCATGCTCCTGCCGCATTACATTCTCCAGGCAGAACTCCGATACCTCCAGGCCATAGCCTTTCAACATTTCGGCCGATAACCCGGGGCTCACATGTTCACCAACGGGAGGCAACTGGGCCTGATCGCCCAGCATGAGCAGACGACAGTCAACACCTGAATAGACATAGCTGATCAGGTCATCAAGCAGACGCCCGGTCCCGAACATCGACCCCGACAACCCCTCACTGGATATCATTGAAGCCTCATCAACCAGAAAAAGAGTATGCTCATGCATATTACGGTCCAACTGGAAACTGCCTGCATCAAGCATGGATTTCTGACGGTATATCTTTTTGTGGATGGTGCAGGCAGGGAAGCCCGACGTATTTGAAAAGACCTTGGCGGCTCTTCCGGTAGGAGCCATAAGCACCACCCTACGTCTGTGCTTAACCATAGAACGGACAAGGGCACCCACTATCGCGGTTTTTCCGGTACCGGCATATCCTTTCAGCAGAAACACCCTCCTTGCAGCCGGATCATCGACAAAATGAGCCAAACGGTTCATTGCTATTGCCTGCTCATGAGTGGGCTCAAAATGGAATTCGGCCAAAATTTCCTCAAATATGGGGGGAATATTCATGCTGAAAAGCAAAAAAATGTTGTTTTATGGATAAATACGGATATTTGTTCTATTTTTGCGATGCGAAATAAATAAATAATCACCCATATATGAAAAAATTCATAAACATTCTTCTTGCGATTTGTGCAATAGGTCTGATTTACACTCTCTATGAGAGCATTATGGATCCTATCAGATTTGCAAATGAAAAGGGAAGACGTGACAAGGCTGTGATCAACAGACTTCTGGATATCAGAGATGCCCAGATTGAGTACAATCACGCTCACAGCACCTATTGTGATGACTTTGACACCCTTATTGCTTTTGTCAAGACCGCCAAGTTGCCTATCATCAGAAAAATCGGTAACCTGACCGATGACCAGATGGACGCACTTTGGACTGAGGGAAAGGTACTTGATACCTATGAGAAGGCAAGGGCTGCTGAAAAACTGGCCGCTACTCTCACAGGCTCAAGGGCTGCAAAAAAGAAGATTGAGGCCGACACCCTGTGGCAGAAGGTCATTGATGCAGGTTTCGTCAGAATACTGGCAGACGGCAGCAAGGATTTCCTGTTCAGTCGTGACACCGCATGGGTTGACCTTGTTGACTCACTCTATCATGGACAGATTGATCCTGATTCACTGTGCTATGTTCCTTTTGGAAACGGCGCCAAGTTTGAACTTGCAACTGCTTCTGATACATCAAAGTCTGGTGTGATTACCAACTCATTCTACGCATACACTCCGTTTGTAACCTACCTTGGAGGTCTGGACGAGCAGGAGATCATAAACCTTCTTGAAGACTGCGACGATCGCGGACGTGATCCTGGCATGAAGGTTGATAACAACTCAGGTAACTGGGAGTAATACCTTGCGTGTAATAAGCGGTATATACAAACACAGAAGGTGGGACGTGCCGAGAACATTCAGTGCACGTCCCACCACTGATTTTGCCAAAGAGAGTCTATTCAATATCCTGGCCAACAGGATTGACCTTGAGGGAGCATCGGCACTCGACCTTTTCTCTGGAACCGGCAGCATAAGCATAGAGCTTGTCTCACGCGGATGCACAAATGTCATAAGCATTGAGAAAGACCCTGCTCACTACAATTTTATCTGCAAGGTCATGGACTCCGTAAAGACAGACCATTGTCTACCCATTAAAGCCGATGTTTTCAAATACATCAGTTCATGCAACTCTCAGTTTGATTTCATTTTTGCCGATCCCCCCTATCAGTTGCAGAACCTTTCTGAGATCCCTGACCTTGTGTTCGGCAATGACCTGCTCGCTCCTGACGGCATCTTTGTACTGGAACACGGAAAAACCAACGATTTTAAGGATCATCCACGATTCACCGACATGAAAGTGTACGGCTCAGTGCACTTCTCATTCTTCAGATAAATTGAGAATTACCTCGGTCCTCGTCCTCCAGGCCCACCCATTCCACCGGGCCCTCCCATTCCACCGGGTCTGCCGCCACCCATCATGGCTCTAGACTGCTGACGCATCTCCTGACGTGCGGCACGGTTACCGAACACATTCACACGCAATATAAAGTGAACCATGATATAGCTGTGAATGTTGTTGTTCTTGGTATCGGTACGACCGGTTGTTGATACGGAACGGTTTACATTACTCTCATCATTCAGGATATCATAGTACTGAATCTGCAGTGTACCTGCATTGCCTTTCAGGAAACTGAATGAGGCATTGGCATTCCAGATAAGGTCATTCCTGTTATATGCGCCACTATAACCACGACGACTCTGCATTGTAAGGTCAGTTCCCAAATTGAGATTACGCCATGGCAGACGTGCATTGGCACGGCCTCCGTAACTGAACGTATATGTATCCATATTGCCGTTTCCGCCCTGACGCTGGCTGTTATCAGAATGACTGTAGTTGAAACGTCCGTTGATAGTTGCCTCAAACCAGTCATTACGGTATGTCAATGAACCATTCTCACCCGCGCTTATGCTTTCCGTTATACTCAAAAGTTCCTGGCTGGTATTGGTATTGTCAATAAATGACGCCGTATTACCGGTTCTCATGAAACTCTCCTGATGACGGAACTGTGCATTGGCACTTGTTGAGTAACGCCACTTGCTGTTCGGTATGGTCTGGTTGAACGTAAGGTTCATTGATGTACTCCAGTTGGTCCAGAAACCATCCATGTTCTGCGGCTGTGTTATGGAAATACCGGTAGAGGGGTCATAATCTGTTTTCTGCGATATGTTCCTGAGAGAATTCTCAAGAGAGATGCGCAGGTTTATCGTTTTCTGGGTCTCCTGAATATAGTTCTGATAATTAGCCTCTACGGTGTTTCTGAGAGTTGGCAGCAAGCCCGGATTACCTTTTCTTATATTCATGGGATTACTGTCATCGGTTATATCCATCATATCCTCCATTGAAGGCTGGCTGGTATTGGAGCGTAGTGTCAACTGGATACTCTGCTGACGGTTCCAACGATAACGGTAATTAATTGAAGGACTCCAGTTATATACAACACGTGACGTATCACCTATGACCTTGCCCATATACTGGAAATTGTCCATGCCGGTATATTGAGGCATAAAGTTCACACCTACGTTGAAGTTGGAGTTCACGCCATTGTAACGGAACTGCAGTGTCAACGTATGATTTCGTGAAACATTGGTAGCGGAACGGCTCAACCTGTCATCACGGTAATCCTCATAGTTTTCAGGAAGGAACCATGTGTCATACCAGTCAACAAACCTGGGGTCATCATTTGATGAAAATACATACGTTTCCCTATTCTGGTTACGGTTGTTGACCTGAATCTGATAACTCAACTGAAGGTTGCCGCGCCCGGAATCTATAGGCTCACTCCACATGATACGGCCTGACCAGTTACTGTTGTCTGTAGGACTGGCATTGTATCGGTTCATGATAGTGTCCCTACCGTATGAATTCATTCCGCCGCCACCCATACCCATTCCAGACTGGCTGCTTGACTGATAATAGCGCTGATCCTGATATGAGAAGTTGTCATTGGTTCCTTTAGTGGCTCCAAATGTGAATCTGACTGTAAAGTTCCTGCCCAGGTCATTGAAGCGCTTATTAAACTGGAACTCACCGCTTATCTGGTTATTGGAACCTTCTGTATGGTTATGACTCTTCTGTGAATTGACTCCAATTGAGTCAAGTATATCCTTGTTTTCAATCAGATCAAATTCGTCCAGAATGTTCACCATATTTGTAGCAAGGTGCGGATCCTCATTGAAAGTAACAGAACGGCTGTTTGAATTGTTGTTGTTCTTGCTTATCTGGAAACTGGGACGGAAAATAATGTTCAATGATGAATCCGGTTTCCACTCCATGCGGAACTCACCATTGACACTACCGTTGCCGCTGTTGCTGTTGGAGCCGTTGTTACGGAAAGATGACGGACGTTGTGTCGTAGCGAATGTCTCTGATTCTGATTCACTCACAGAACGTGACGTGGAGCCGTTGAATCTTACGTTACCTCCAACCACAAGCGGGAACTCATTGCGGCGGCGCGGGAACGGTTCACCTATATTCTTTGAAAAGTTTACGCCTATCTGTGTATTATAACTCACGCCGTTACCCTGACCTGAGTTTTGGGTGTTGGCATTAACAGAAAGCTGGGTGTTTGCCTGGAAACGGTTCAATGTATATCGGCCTGACCACAGATACTTGATCCAGTCACCATAGTCATTATTACCAACAGGTTTACCTATTCCGCCGTCTATGTTGTGCAACCATCCGTTACGCATATTGGGCTTGATCTCAAGGTCCATCACGGTCTCATCCTCACCGTCATCAATACCGGTGACACGCGCCAGGTCACTCTTGCGCTGATAAGTCTTGATACGGTGAATAATGTTTACCGGCAGGTTCTTGGTAGCCATCTGACGGTCATTTCCAAAATACTCCTGTCCGTCAACAAGAATTCGTGTAACAGTACGACCATTGACGGTAATGTTACCGTTCTCATCGACCTCAACACCAGGCAGACGCTTTATAAGTTCCTCAAGCACAGAGCCCTCTGGAACACGGAATGCACTCACATTGAACATCAGGGTATCATCAACCACCTGTGTAGGGGGTAACTGCTCCTCAATGACCGCCTCAGAAAGCATAATACTGGTCTCATACATCTTGAAAACGCCAAGTTGTCGGTCCTTATCCTCCTTGAGCACCTTGAAATCAAAATCCACAGTACTATACCCCATAAAGGAGTAGCGCAGCAAATACTCGCCGGCAGGCACCTTCTTGATGGTAAACCAACCCTCATTGTCTGTAATCATTCCATAAACGAATGTAGTATCGGGCAACTCAAGCAACTGAATGGTAACCTGAGGCATGTACTCTGTGGTTGAGCCGTCAATGATTCGGCCGGTTACCGATGTCTTACCGGTCAGCTTGCTCTTTGCTTTTTCTTTTTCAGAACTGCTCTTTTGAGCCTGGCAAAGTTGCGGCACGCAGAAAAAGAGTATGGTCAGTAATAGTATTGTTTTCTTCATATGACTATCTTGTAGTGTTTTAGACATCCATTCGCCCAAATGGTTTAAAATATCTATTTTTGTAATCGTCATGACAGATTTTTCAGTTATCCTGGCCGATGCTTTTGATACGGTGGCAACAGAGCACGGCCTTTCATACAGCCAAGGAGGGGCGCTTGCATGGGGAAAGACAGGTGCAGCATACCTATCATACATAATATGCTCTCTCAAGGCCTCATCACTGCGCGAACTGCAATACGCGGCACGTGAAATAACCGGTCCTGTATTGCTGGACTGCAAATGGTATGACCGTCTGACAGAATTGTGCCTTAACGGGAATGAGAGTGCCGATGTTTCCATCCCTGCGCCGCAAGGAGGCAATTCCGTCAATACCATATCAAAAGAACAGTTCCTTGAGATGCTTGACTTTTGCCGTGAAGGATGATCCTTTAACGCACGGGACAATCAAAAAAAACATACAAATCTGTTGCAAATGGAAATCCAATGGACTATATTTGTGACAAACCTATTTTTCCGCCAATTTGATTGCTTATGAAAAGATTTCTCTACCTGTGTATAATGCTGTTGTGCGCAACTGTAGCACACGCGCAGTTTGTCAGTTTCCCAAGTTTCGGTAAGAACCTGAAAATGAGTAGTGACCCGGTTATCGGATTGAAAGGGCTCTATGTGGGAGATGAAGGTTATGTTACATTTGAGGTGACGAATCAGGGAGACAGCATCTATGTAGGCCCAATCTATCTGAGAATAGTGGAGCGTGAACACAGCGTCCAGGTGCTTGCCGCCAAAAAAATAAAGATCAAGCCCGGCAAGACCTATTCAATTACGACCGTATTCCCCACAGACCGTCTGCGTCCGTACGCAAGATATTTTGTCGCATTCGAGTATAATGAAAACGGTCACACCGTTCCAATGGGTTTCACTGAGGAGAAGCCTCTGCAGGATTTCATGCTCTTACCGGAGATAATCAACAGCACTCCCAAGAAAGCACCAGTCAAGCCAAAAGTGAAAGAGGTCAAAAAATGAAAAAAACTTGGGATTTATTGGATATTATGACAAAAAGAGATACCTTTGCGCCGGTTTTGAGAGCCGCAAGGCTTGATACCGTCAGCGGGGTGTAGCTCAGCCCGGTTTAGAGTACGCGTCTGGGGGGCGTGTGGTCGCTGGTTCGAATCCAGTCACCCCGACTGAAAAAAGTGAATCCGAGAAATCGGGTTCACTTTTTTAATTGAAAATTTTTGGAGCAGCGAGAGTAAAGCCAAGCTCGCTTGAGTTTTACCGAGTCGCAACAAAAATCATGGAACGAAGTGACATAATTGAGAATTGAGAATTGAGAAATACCATCCGGTACGTTAATTCTCAATTCTCAAATTTCAATTTGCTTTTGTGTAAAAGGGGACTGTCCCCAATTGCACATTTTTTGTAACTTCGCACTATTAGAACGTTTTTTCCGTTATGAATAATGTGACATACATAATCTGCGCTGTTGTACTGCTGCTGATATTTGTGCTGTACTATCTTGACAGGTGGAACAAGATACGCGGCCTGCAAGAAGACCAGACAGAGCAACAGCCACAACCACAGGTACCCGCAGGCGAATGCTGCGGCAAGCATTTGGTATGTGAAAAGCAGAAGCTGGCCGAAGCCCGCCTATGCAGTGCCCAGTACTTTGATGATGAGGACCTGGACCGCTACAAGGGGCGCAGGTCAGACAATTATAATGACAAGGAGGTTGAGGAGTTCCGCTACATAATGTACACCATGCAGCAAAATGAGGTAAGAGAGTGGATGGAATGCCTCCAGGCCAGAGAGATTGAGTTGCCCGATGAACTCAAGGAGGAATGCTACTCCATGATGAATGAGATAGACTGAAAAATGAGACGGTTAAGACTTGCCGGATATTTCATTATTTTGCTGTTGCTCATAGCAGTGGCCGGATGTTCCACAAGCCGCAATACCGTCTTGTCACGTTATTATCAGGCCACCGTAACGAAATACAACGTCTATTTCAACGGCAATGAGGCATACAAAAAGGGTTATGATGCCCAAGAAAAGGGAAAGAAAGACAACTATCTGGAGATACTTGACCTCTATCCCATAAGTGATGAAAAGGTACGCAGCATAGGCGCATCGGATTTTGACCTTGCCATTCAAAAGGCCCAGAAAGGAATAAAGCTGCACTCCATATCGGTCAAGCCCAAAAAGAAAAAAAACAGCACTCCGACTGAGTCTGAAAAGCAGTGGCAGAACAAGAACGAGTACAACCCGTTCCTTTGGCACGCATGGTTCCTCATGGCCGATGCCCAACGTCAGAAGGGTGATTTCATTGAGGCAGCCAGCACCTACTCCTATATCACCAAACTCTATTATGATGATCCTGAGATTGTAGCCGAGGCTCAGTATAAGATGGCTCAGTGCTACTCTGAGATGGACTGGAACTATGAGTCAGAGGAACTGTTCCAACGTTCCGGCCAGACCAAGACGAGTTTGAACCGCCATCTGGATTATCAGGCCAGACTTGCATCGCATCTGCTCAAACAGGAGCGTTTTGAGGAGAGCATTCCGCCGCTTGAGGAGGCAATAAAACGTAAAGGGGTCAGCAAGACCGGACGCATACGTGAAAAATATCTGCTTGCACAACTCTACAAGACCACCGGCAGGAATGATGACGCCTACCGCATGTTCGGCAAGGTCATTCGCATGAGCCCACCCTATGAGATAGAATTCCACGCCCGCATACAGCAGACAGAGACAATGGCGCAGGGAGGCAACGTACGCAAGATCATGAAAAAGCTCAAGCGTATGGAGCGCAACCCCAACAATGAGGAAAACCTTGACCAGATATACTATGCAATGGGCAATGTCTATCTGCTCAGGGGTGATACCGCCACTGCACTCAAATACTATAATGACGGAGCAGAAAAGACTGAAAAGTCAACTCCTGAAAAAGGCATTCTTCTGCTCACAATGGCCAACCTTTATTGGAATATGGCCGATTATCCCAATGCATCAAGATGCTATTCAAAAGCGGTTGGAATGATCAGTGGACGTCACAAGGAGTATCAGACGGTTAAACTGCGTTCTGAGGTCCTTGAGGATCTGGTCAGATGTTCTGAAACCATAAAACTGCAGGACAGCCTGCAATGGCTTGCCACCCTGCCTGATGATGAACTCAATGTCATCCTTGACAATGTGATAGAACTTGCCAAAGAAAAGGAACGTCTTGAAGAGGAGCGCCGCAAACAGGAGGAAAAGGAACAAGCCAATAAAGATGCCGCCGCCCAGATGTCCATCGGTAAAGATGACAACCAGTCATCGGGCGGATGGTATTTCTACAACACAAAAGCCGTGGATCGGGGTAAAAAGGATTTCGTAAAGCAATGGGGAGACCGCAAGCTTGAGGATAACTGGCGCCGCTCCAACAAGACCATGTTAGCCCCGGCTCCTGAGACTGCCGTTTTGGCCGGTGAAAACGAGACAGAGGGTCTGCTTTCTGATTCGATAATAGTGACAAGAATGGATTCCATTTCAGTATCAGAGAATGAAACAGATCCGTTCAAACGCGAATACTACATTCAACAGATTCCATATTCTGATGAGGCTAAGAAAAAATCAGACCAACTCATCACAGCCGCTCTACTTGAACTGGGCATAATATACAAGGACAGGCTGAATGAGTATCCTGATGCGGAGAGGTCACTGTTACGCATAACAGATGACTATCCTGATGCCGAAGAGGCAGACAAGGCCATGTACAATCTCTATCTCATGTACTCGCTTTGGGGCAAGACCATTCAAGCGGACAGTTGCCGCGCCCGTATGCAGCGACTCTTCCCTGAGAGTGACTATACCGTAATGGTATGTGATCCGGACTATATTGACAACGCACGCTATGGCAAACACCGCGAGGACTCAATTTATGCCGAATCATACGCGGCATATACAGAGGGCAACAGTTACCTGGTACGACAGAATTGTGAGATATCGGCCACCAAATACCCCAAGGGACAGCACCGTGCCAAATTCATGTTCCTTGATGCCGCTCTTGACCTGCAAGATGGTAACACAGACTCATTCCTGGACAAGCTCAAGGAGATAGTGAGCAAGTATCCAAAAGATGAAATAAGCCAGTTTGCAGGTCTGATTGCCCAGGGCATCCAGAACGGAAAGATATTGCAATCCACCTCATTCGGCTCAATATGGGACCGCCGTAACGGTACGGCAGAAAGTTCCGCCAAATCTGACAGTCTCAAGCCCAAGTTCAATGAAGACCGATATCAGCCGTTCCTGTTCATACTGGCCTATCCTGAAGGTGAACTTAACAGCAACCAACTCCTGTTTGAGGTGGCCAGGTATAACTTTACCAACTACATGATTCGCAATTTTGACATGGAGTTCCAGAACGAACAGGGCATTGGAATGCTTAAGGTTGGTGAGTTCATGAACTTTGATGAAGCATTCGTGTACTGCCGCAGTCTGTATGATGACCCTGAAATGGCAGCCAAACTGAGCGGCATCAAGGCGGTGGTCATTTCACCCCGCAACCTGGACATACTGTTAAAGCACTACAGTTTCAACGAGTATCAGGAGTTCTATGAGGAGCATTTCCTGAACATACCTGAGTTTGAGATTGACGGAGCAACGCTGTTTGAAGAAATTGATGAAGTAACTGACAATCAAGATGAGCAATAAAGTAGGAACACTTCTTTGGGTCGATGACGAGATTGACCTGCTCAGGGCGCACATCATGTTCCTTGAGAACAAAGGTTATGATGTGGATACCGTAACTAACGGCCACGATGCACTTGACCTATGCCGTTCACATCAGTATGACCTGGTGCTGCTTGACGAGCACATGGTGGGTATGAGCGGCTTGGAAACGCTTCAGCGCATCAAGGAGATTGACCCCAACATTCCTGTGGTCATGGTCACCAAGAGTGAAGAGGAGAACATCATGGACCAGGCCATCGGCTCCAAGATTGCTGATTACCTTATCAAGCCTGTACACCCCAACCAGATACTTCTGTCACTCAAAAAGAACATACACAAGCGTGACATTGTAACGGCTGAGACAGACCGCAACTACCAGCAGAATTTTGGTCGTCTGAGCATGCAGATAAATGACTCCCTTACGGCCGATGAATGGATTGAAGTCTACCGCCAGCTGGTCTATTGGGAACTGGAACTCAAGGAGGCTGACAGTTCCATGCACGATGTGCTCAAAATGCAGAAAAATGAGGCCAACGCTGCATTCGCCAAGTTCATAAAGCGCAACTATATGGACTGGATGAAAGACCGTGACAAGAGTCCGGTAATGAGTCCTGACCTGTTCAAGAAATACATATTCCCTGTTCTTGACGGCGGTGAGAAACTGTTCCTGATTGTGATGGATAATTTCCGTTATGACCAGTGGCGTGTGCTTTCCGCTGAACTTGCCGAACTCTTTACATTTGATGAGCAGCTCTACTACAGCATACTGCCAACTGCAACCCAATACTCCCGTAACGCCATATTCTCTGGCCTTATGCCTGAGCAGATAAGCCGTATGTTCCCTGACCTTTGGGTCGATGAAGACTCCGAGGAGGGCAAGAACCTGAACGAGGCACCGCTCATACAGACCCATCTGGACCGCTACCGCCGCAAGAATACGTTTTCATACAATAAGGTCAATGACTCCGCAGCAGCCGATAAACTGCTCAGCCAGTTCAACAATCTTCTACAGAATGACCTGAACGTGGTGGTAGTCAACTTTATAGACATACTCTCACATGCCAAGACCGATTCCCGCATGATGCGTGAACTTGCCAACGATGAGGCTGCTTACCGCAGTCTTATCCTGTCATGGTTCCGTCATTCATCGGTACGGGAATTGTTCCGTTCCATGGCTGCCACAGGCCGTAAGGTGATGATAACCACAGACCACGGCAGTATTCTGGTAAACCACGCCGTAAAGATTGCCGGTGACCGCAGCACAAACACCAACCTGCGCTACAAGTTGGGCAAGAACCTGGGATTCAATCCCAAGGATGTGTATGAGATAACCGAGCCGCTCAAGGCTCACCTGCCCTCACCCAACGTGAGCACATCATACATATTCTG
>Ga0310690_10003920_pt1 | contig 21727 bp, 23 predicted proteins | sample AusTroGonzalo_MG_2_FD_207661 | JGI IMG/M metagenome (GOLD analysis project Ga0310690, IMG submission 207661) | Bovine rumen microbial communities from tropical cattle in Woodstock, Queensland, Australia - Gonzalo_04 (v2) (version 2) | ecosystem: Host-associated > Mammals > Digestive system >... | reverse complement strand
TCTGGAGCTATCCCTGCCGGACAATAAGCGGCTCCGGAAGCTCTACGACCTGTATTTCATGCACATCCTCCCCTTCGTGGGCGGCCTCATCTCCGGCAACAAGGCGGCGTACAGATACCTCCCCGCCTCGGTTCACGCCTTCCCCGCCCCTCCGGTATTCTGCGAAATGATGCGCACCGCCGGCTTCTCGGACGTCCGCTTCCGCACCTTCACCCTCGGCCTCTGCCGCCTCTACATCGGCTCGAAATAGCCGTGGCGCTTAATTCGCTGTGTTACAGCGTATTATCGGAGCGTCCCCTGGTGCGTTTTCACCAGGGGAGCGCATGGTAACCGGCTGGCTAACAGCACGTTAGCCGCCACGGGAACAGCTTTACGGAACGGGATCGTAGCCGCTGCCGCCCCAGGGGTGGCAACGGAGGATGCGCTTGAGGCTGAGCCAGAAGCCCTTGAAGGGGCCGTACTTGCGGAAGGCCTCCAGGGCGTATTGTGAGCAGGTGGGGGTGAATCGGCAGGCCGGCGGGGTGAACGGGCTTATGCACAGCTGATAGAATTTTATCAGCAGCACGAAGGGGAACACCAGTATGGACTTCAGGGTTTTATTCATGAGATTCCTCGGCAGGCTCGGAATGACAAGAGGCAGGCTCGAAATGACAAGGGGTCGATGCCGGACCGGCGGCGATTGCCGTGAGGGCGGCGGTCATATCGGCGTAGATGGTCTCGAAGGGGAGGACCGCCTTGGAGACATAGACGAAGAGGATGTCCAGGCCGATGGGGCCGATGAGGGATTTCTGCACGCGATAGGCCTCTCGGATGCGGCGCTTGAGGAGATTGCGCTTGACGGCGCGGCGGAAGAGCTTTTTGGGGACTGAGACCATGATTCGAGAGGGAGATTTTGGCTGAGGCCATCTCTCGCAAGCTCGGGTCTCCACGCACTGCGTTTGGTCGAAATGACAGGCATCGCCCTCCTGGGCCGATTCTCTCGCCAGCCATTTGTAGCGCAGGCAGCCCGCCGTGCCTCCCTTACCCTTCTCGAGCAGGGCCGACACTGCCAGCCTGCCCGAAACAATCTGTGCTTTGGGTAGGGAGTTGGGCTTCATCGTTTACTTGGAGCCTTCCAGATAGAGTTCGATGGCCTTGGCCACGGACGGGGCTTCCGGAGTGGGGGCTTTCACATCGACAGTGATTCCAGCCTCCTCCATTGCCTTGGCGATGGTTTTGCCGTAGGCCACCATCTTCAGATTCCCCTGCTTGAAATCGGGGAAATTCTCCAGCAGTGACTTAAGGTCGGCCGGATTGTACATAACCGCCATATCGAACTTCGAGAAGTCGATGTCCTTAATGTTCTGGCTCACCGATTTCACGAAAATGCCGGTGTTGTAATTGAGCCCTTTTTCCTCCAGGCAGCGCGCGAGGGCATCGCTGGAAGTGTCCGACTGGGCGATAAGGAAGGTCTCGCCTTTATGTTTCGGGCCGATGAGGGCGACCACGCTCTGAGGAGTGCCGTCGCCGAAGAAGATCTTGCGCTTGCGATAGACGATGTGCTTCTGCAGATACATTGCCACGAGCTCCGTGGTGCAGAAATACTTCATCGTCTCGGGAATTTTCACTCTGAGTTCCTCCGCCAGGGCAAAAAATGCGTCGATGGCATGACGCGAGGAGAACACGATGGCCGTGTAGTCCGGAAGATTGATGTGCTGGGCACGGAATTCTTTTGCCGATAACGGCTCGATAAGGAAAAACGGACGGAATGTGAACTCCACTCCAAACTTTTCGCTAACTGTCTGATATTGAGTGAGTACGCGTGGCGCAACCTGCGACACAAGTATGTTCTTTACTGCCATATCTTCTTCTACAATGCTAATGCCGAGGCCACAAATAAGCCGGTCGGCAAGATTTCAAGGGCGCAAAGGTACAAAAAAGTTGCGAAAGGATTGCAATTTGTGAGCAAAATTTGTCCTCTGCGGAAGAAATAAACTGCGTAAAACAGAATTACTTCCACCAGAATGAAGCCCCTGACAGTGGCGTCGCCCGCATTGAAGAGCATCAGGATGCCCAGGGTGAGGAAAACCACCAGGGACATCAATATGAAGAAAGAATAACCCGCTCGATGAGACATCGAATATGCATCGGAGCGGCGTGGTTTAAGCCACAGGAAAAGCAGATGCCGCAGCAGCAGATAGCCCACAAAAACACCCATCGTCGTCCAAAGGCGGACATTAGGCGCCATCCCCTTTACGAAATCCGGATAGTACAGGCAATAGCGGTACATTATTACTATTGCTGGTATCACAAACACCAGGGCGATGATATTGCGGTCCCTGCTCACGCGCACGCTGCCCTCCAGGGCGGTGCTGCCGCGGGCGCGGAGGATACTGTCGGCAAGATGGGGAATAATGCCGATGAAGTTTCCCACCAGCATCAGCGCCAGCAGGATGAATACCACCATCATCACCTCTCCCAGCACCGGGAGGCCGCTCACGGGCACCGGCACCGTGTCTTCAGGCACGGTGGGCAGGAGCAGTTCGCCCAGGTTCTGGAAAATATCGGCCATCAGTTACCTCTTTTTGCGTTATATCCCATAGACGTCAGGATAGCTACCACTTTGTCGCGGAGGTCCCCCTGAATCGTTATTTCGCCGTCCTTCGCCGCGCCGCCAACGCCGCATTTCACCTTGAGCGTGCGCCCCAGGGCCGCAAGGTCCTCCTGCGAGCCCACGAAGCCCTCCACCAGCGTCACCTGCTTGCCGCCGCGGTTACGCCTGTCGATGCGCACGATAAGGCGCTGCTTACCGGGAGCCAGGGTCTCTGCCTCCTCCGGCTGTGAGGTTTCATATTTAAAGTCCGGATTCGTGGAATACACTACACCCAGACGCTCTTTCCAGTCGCTCATAACAAATTAACTACAAAGCCGAAACCGGCAAGTGCGCAGAACAGGAAGGTGGACATCACCAGCAGCGGAAGCATGGGGTCCAGATCCCTGTCGTGACGTTTCCATACACCTATAATATGTATGATATAAAGCGGCAGCGTTAACACGAACAGGTAGTGCCACCAGCTGTGCCAGCGAAGCAGGCAATATGTAATCATGCAGGCCCATCCCAGCACGATAAGTACCGTCTGGTAAATCTTTGCCCCCTTCTCCCCTAGCTTGATGGCCACGGTTACGCGGTTCACGGCATCCGTCTTGGCGTCGCGCATATTGTTCACATTGAGCACGCCCATCGAGAAGAATCCCACGGCGGCGCCAGGGAGCAGAAGCCTCCAGAAAATCGTATGCGAGCACACCAGATATGAGCCGATAACCGACACAAGCCCGAAGAACACGAACACATACAGGTCCCCGAGGCCCCTGTATCCATACGGATTGCGGCCCAGGGTGTATTTCATCGCGGCCCAGATAGCCCCTGCGCCAAGGAGGAGCACCAGCGTGGGTGTCCAGTCCATCTGTGCGGCAGGCTTGCCGATGTCCAGCAAAGTGCCCCACGAAACATACACCATCGCAGCGCCGAACAGCATGCACAGGCCCACGAATATGCCGATGAGCACTTTCATATCGGCCACTGTGAGTTCCCCGCTGTTCAGGCCATAGGAAGGCCCCACGCGCTCCTCAGTATCCGTTCCGTGAAGCACGTCGCCCAGTTCGTTGGACAAATTGGAAAGGATCTGCAGGCTCACGGTTGTGAGAACGATAAGCACTGCGGTGAGCCAGCCGACCTGGAAGTCGGCCACGGCCAGCAGGATGCCCAGCACCACGCCCGCCGTGGAGAGCGGCAGGGTGCGCAGGCGCATGGATTTTATGGCAGATTGTATCTTCATGAGATTTCTCGGCAGGCTCGAAATGACAAATAATCAGGCTCGAAATGACAACTCTCTATATGACAACTAGTCTAGTTTCAACACGGCCATAAAGGCGGATTGGGGCACCTGGACGGTGCCGATCTGACGCATACGCTTCTTGCCCTCTTTCTGTTTTTCGAGGAGTTTACGCTTACGGGTGACGTCGCCGCCGTAGCACTTGGCCGTAACGTCCTTGCGCACCTGACGGACTGTCTCACGGGCGATGATCTTGGCGCCGATGGCCGCCTGCACGGCGATGTCGAACTGCTGGCGTGGGATGAGTTCCTTCAGTTTCACACAGATCTTGCGGCCGAAATCGTACGCATGATCCTCGTGGATGAGGGTGGACAGGGCATCGGCCGGATCCCCGTTCAGGAGGATGTCCAGCTTCACCAGCCGGGCCGGGCGGAATCCCGTCACGTGATAGTCGAACGAAGCGTAGCCTTTGGATATCGACTTAAGCTTGTCGTAAAAGTCGAAGACGACTTCTGACAGAGGCAGGTCATAATTCAGCTCCACGCGGTCGGAGGTAATGTAGTGCTGGCCGGTGAGAGTGCCCCTCTTGTCCATGCACAGCTTCATTATCGGCCCGTAAAAATCCGACTTGGAGATAATCTGGGCACGGATATACGGCTCTTCGATATGGTCGATGAGGGTCTGCGGCGGCAGGCCGGAGGGATTATGGACATCGACCACTTCCCCCTTGGTCGTATAGACCTTATACGACACGTTGGGCACTGTGGTTATCACGTCCATATTGAACTCTCGGAACAGCCTTTCCTGCACGATTTCCAGGTGCAGAAGCCCCAGGAAACCGCAGCGGAAACCGAAGCCCAGCGCCAGTGAACTCTCCGGCTCATATGTGAACGAGGCGTCGTTCAGCTGGAACTTCTCCAGCGTGGCGCGGAGCTCCTCAAACTTGGACGCATCCACGGGATACAGGCCGGCGAACACCATCGGCTTCACCTCCTCGAATCCGGCGATTGCCTCCTTGCAGGGGTTCTCCACGTGCGTTATGGTATCGCCCACCTTCACCTCAACCGCGGCCTTGATGCCGGTGATTATATAGCCCACATCGCCGGTGGAAACCTCTCCGGTGGGGTTCAGCTTCAATTTCAGATTGCCGATTTCCTCCGCCTCATACTCGTTTCCGGTGGACACGAACTTCACCTCTTCTCCCTGACGGATGGAGCCGTTCACCACCTTGAAATACGCAATGATGCCCCGGAACGCATTGAACACCGAGTCGAAGATGAGCGCCTGCAGCGGAGCGTCCGGATCCCCCTTGGGAGCGGGAATCTTATCCACAATGGCATCCAGAACCGCCTGCACGCCCTCTCCTGTCCTTGCCGATACGCGGTATACATCCTCCGGCTCGCAGCCCAGCAAATCGCAGATCTGGTCCGTGACCACCTCCGGTTGCGCGGAATCCATATCGATCTTGTTCAGCACCGGAATAATCTCCAGGTTATGGTCGATGGCCTGATACAGGTTCGATATCGTCTGCGCCTGGATGCCCTGGGAGGCATCGACCACCAGCAGCGCCCCCTCGCAGGATGCGATGCTGCGCGACACCTCATAGCTGAAGTCCACGTGACCGGGAGTGTCGATGAGGTTCAGTTTGTAGGCCTGGCCATCGCGGAAATAGTCCATCTGGATGGCGTGGCTCTTGATTGTGATTCCCTTCTCCCTCTCCAGGTCCATATCGTCCAGCACCTGGTTTTCCATCTCCCTCTCACCCAGGGTGCGGGTGAGTTCCAGGAGCCTGTCCGCCAGCGTGGACTTGCCGTGGTCGATATGCGCTATAATGCAAAAATTGCGGATATTCTTCATACCCGCAAATTTACGCTTTTTTTAGCTATCTCGAAAAAAAGATTATCTCTCCGGCGCGCCGTTGAAATTATCGGGACGGCCATTGAAGTTGCCGGGACGGCCTGCACCATTGTGGCCGTGGCCGCGTCCGCCGCCGTTAAAGTTGCCACCGGGGCGATTGCCGCCGCCGTGACCGCGCATATCCATCTGACGGTTCATAAGCTTTTCCTCCACGAGGAGAAGACGGGCAAACTGGCTGGCCGACAGCACCTTGCGATAACGCTCGCGCTTTGTGTCCTTGAATGAAATGCAAGCGGATTCAGCCTTGAGGAACTCATCCAGCAGAGGTTCAATCTCCTTGTCCGGCTTGTTGTCCTTCACGGCTTCACGGAGAGCCTTGTGGGCTTCCATACGGGCCTTCATAAGCTCTGCGCCCTGGGCCTGAAGTTCATCATAAACGGCCCAGAAGGGGTCGCTGTCCTGGAGGCGGAGTTCTTCCTTGATAAGGGCTTTCCTCTCCGCATTTACGCGCTCGCGCCAATCCTCTCCGTCACGGCCCTGGCCGCCACGGGGCTGAGCAATTGCAGAAATGCTGAAAAGCATGGATGCGGCTGCAACCGCAAGTAAAATCTTCTTCATGGTAATCTACTAACTAAGGGTTAACGGTTTCCGACTCGAACACGATGGCATAGGGATCCGCACTCATAAGCACTTCTGCCACGAGATTGTCCTCCCAGGCTGAGTTGTCCACTTCGGGAACGGCCGTTTTCCGTAAAATGAAGCTGCCCAGCAGAACCGCCGCGACCAGACTTGCCGCATACGCGAAGTAAGGCGCCACCTTGCGCACAAAACCAGTTTTGTGCACGGAAGGAGCCGTATCCGCAATGGAAATAAGCCTCGACTGCAGTGAGTCGAAGTATCCGTCGGGGGTCTTTATGCCATTTTTCTTTGCCATAACTGTTTCCTTAGACGCAAGCGCGTTTCAAAGGTTTAATCCGGCCGCCTCATCTTTGAGGATGGCCTCCACTTTTTCACGCGCAATATGATATGAAGCCTTAAGCGCCCCCACCGAAGTGTCCAGAATCTGCGACATCTCCTCGTAGGGCATTTCGTCGTAATACCTTAATATAAATACCTGACGCTGTTTCTCCGGCAAGGCGAGGATGGCCTTGGAAAGAGACCTTTCCGCCGGGGTTCCATCGAACCAGGGATCATTGTCGATGCGCCTTTCCATCTCCGCGTCCAGCGAAGCGAAGCGCAGGGCGGCGCGAACCTTTTCGCGGCGGAGGCGGTCCATGGCCTCGTTCACCGCGATGCGGTACACCCATGTAAAAAGCTGCGCCTCCCCCCTGTATGAGGGAAGCGCAGTCCATATTTTCAGGAAAATGTCCTGAGTAAGATCGTCGGCGTCTTCCTGCGAATTCACGAAGCGGCGGGCGGTCCACCATATCCGCTCGCTATACTCTTTTACTATACGCTGAAAGAGTTCATTCGCATCCATCGACAACCGTTTATTGCAGTCTCATCTTTATTACGTAACGCATGTTCACAGGATTGCCCTCGTTGTCACGGGCCTGTGACCAGAAAGGAGGAGCCGCTTCCAGTCCGGTTTTCACCCGCTCTCCGGCACCTTTCATTCCGGATACCTGTTCCACATCGATGACGGAACCGTCGATGCATACCGTGAAGGAGATTACGGCACGGCCGCGGTCGTGTCCCGTATTGCCCGGGATATAGTAGCCGATCTGCTGCAGGATATCATCCATGTCCGAGTAGCCGTAATAAGTGGGTGCAACGGAATACTGATCCGGTTTGGAATAGGAGACCGTTGCGATGTCCAGATCGTCCAGGGTGGTGGGATTCAGATTGAATGCCGATGCCGCGGACACGCGGGTGTCGGGGCTGAAAAAGGCGTAGTTGATCTGAAGATCCTTGTTCAGGGCATACCAGTTGATGGTTGTCTCATAAGAAACGATTTCGCCCACTGTGGCGTTGTCGGTAATCTTGATTTTGAGATAGGGAACCTCCACATCTTCGGATTCGGATTCCGGCATCTTGAATTCTTCCAGCAGATATGTGAAGGGGGCCGACCAGTGAACCTTTTCGCCTCCCATATAGAAGGCATAGTTGAGGCTGTCCAAAAGGACTGACACGCCCTTTGTCTCTTCCGGCATAGGCTGTTTGAACTCCCAAAGAGCCTGCTCGGTGTAATACTCCTCATTGCTGAGGGGCTCGAAGAAAGGAGACCTGTCTACCGTGAAAGCGCTATAGCTGTTCCAGGCGATATCTGCGGGATAGTCGTGCCTTTTGGGGAAGATGAAAATCACCTGCGCGTTGGAAACTTCCGCGACATAATCACGGATTCCGAGCATCATTATGGCCGAGCTGTTGGCATCGGTGGTGACGATCACATTGTCCACGGGTTCCTCCTGGGCTTTGATCAGTTCCTGGAGTTCTTCCATCATCAGGAACTCTCCGTGGTAATAAACCCTGCTCTCAGTAAGGTCTAAAAAGAGATTGTTCTTGGGGGCATATGCCGCCGCAGGAATAAGCAGTGCGGCAAGGGCCGCAATGGTTAAAAGAATTCTCTTCATTTCTTATTTGGTTATCATGTGTTTTGCAGCAATTGCAATGTGCTCCGCATCCAGGCCGTATGCAGCCATAAGTTCTGCGGGCGTTCCGGACTGGCCGAAGCGGTCTTCTCCGTTTACAAACGCCACGGGAGTGGGCAAATTCCGGGCCAGGACTCCGGCGATGGCCTCGCCAAGACCTCCGGCCATATTGTGCTCCTCGGCTACGACGATGCGTCCGGTCTTGCGGGCCGATGCGATAAGAGTCTCTTCGTCAAGGGGTTTGATTGTGGCGAAGTCGATGACTTCCGCGCTGATGCCTTCCGCCTCAAGGGCATCGGCAGCCAGCAGGGCCTCCCATACAAGGTGGCCGGTGGCGCAGATGGTGACATCGGCCCCCTCGTTCATCACGATGGCTTTGCCGATGACGAAGGGTTCGTCCTCCGGGGTGAAGTTGGGCACTGCAGGACGGCCGAAGCGAAGGTACACGGGGCCTTCCCACTGGGCGGCGGCGAGTGTTGCCTGCTTTGTCTGGTTATAGTCGCAGGGGTTCAGGACCACCATTTCCGGTAGGGCGCGCATAAGGGCGATGTCCTCCATGGTCTGGTGGGTTGCGCCGTCCTCGCCAAGGGTGATTCCCGCGTGAGACGATGCGATCTTGACGTTTGCCTTGCCGTAGGAGACCTCCTGGCGGAGCTGGTCGTACACGCGGCCGGTAACGAACTCTGCAAATGAGCCGATGAAGGGGATCTTGCCGGTGATGGCAAGGCCGGCGGCCACGCCCGCCATGTTGGCTTCCGCAATGCCGCACTGGATGAAGCGGTCCGGGAACTCCGCCGCGAAAGCGTCCATCTTCAGGGAACCTTTAAGGTCGGCCGTGAGGGCGAGTACGCGGCTGTCCCTGCGTCCCGCTTCCAGAAGGCCCGCGCCGAATCCGCTGCGGGTGTCCTTCTTACCTGTATCTGTGTATTTCATAATCAAAAGTCTCCTAAGGGGGTTTCACCAAGTTGTTTCAGCGCGTCTTCAAGCTGCTCCGGCTTGGGCACCGAGCCGTGCCATTTGTGCGTTCCGGCCATGAAGTCAACGCCGTGGCCCATGTCGCTGCGGAACAGAATCATGGTGGGACGGCCTTCCGCCGCTTTCGCTAGGGTGAAGGCCTCCGCGATGGAATCGAAGTCGTGACCATCGGCCACTATCACTCTCCAGCCCCAGGATTCCCACTTGGCGGCGAGGTCTCCCTCACCTGCGACGCTGGCTACGGGGCCGTCGATCTGCTGGCCGTTCCAGTCCGTCATTGCGATGAGGTTGTCCAGGTTGTGATGCACGGCGAACATGCCGGCTTCCCAGATCTGGCCTTCCTCCGATTCTCCGTCACCGCAAAGACACCAGACCTTGTTCGGGTCCCCGTCCAGCTTCTTGCCCAGCGCCAGGCCGGCCGCAGCCGAAAGGCCCTGACCCAGGGAACCGGAAGCCTGGAACACGCCGGGAAGGCTCTTCCTAATGGAAGGATGGCCCTGCAGGCGGGTGCCGATCTTACGGAACGTTCCTAACTCCTCCACGGGGAAATAGCCGCAGCGGGCAAGCACTGAATAGTACACGGGGGTAAGGTGACCGGCCGACAGGATGAACATGTCCTGGCCCTTTCCGCTGCGCGTCCAGGTTGCAGGATCGTGTTTCATTTCGTTGAAAAACAGGGCTGCGAGGAAGTCCGTACTGGACATCGACCCGCCCGGATGGCCGGATTTTGCCGCACACACCATACGCAGGATGTCCCTGCGGATCTGGGTGGCGATGGTTTTGAGTTCGTGGTTTTCCATAATGTGTGAAAAAATGGTCGGGGTGATGTGACTCGAACACACGACCCTCTGGTCCCAAACCAGATGCGCTAGCCAACTGCGCCACACCCCGAGACAGGATACAAATTTATAGTAAATTTTGTATCTTTGCAACCACTATGATTATCGAAGCCTGCAATATCCACAAGTCGTTCGGCACACTTGAGGTGCTGAAGGGGGTGGATTTTTCTGTCGACAAGGGTGAGGTCGTTGCCGTCGTGGGCGCATCGGGCGCGGGCAAATCGACCTTGCTGCAGATCCTGGGCACTCTTTCCACGCCGGATGCCGGTTCCCTGCTGGTCGACGGAACTGATGTGCTGAGGCTCGGCGGGAAGGCTTTATCGGCCTTCAGGAACAAGAAGATAGGCTTCGTTTTCCAGGCACATCATCTACTGCCGGAGTTCAATGCTCTGGAGAATGTGATGATTCCGGCGCTGATTGGGGGCGTTTCCCCTCGTGATGCTCGCTCAAAGGCGCTTCCGCTGCTTGAGGCAGTAGGCCTGAGCGGCCGTCTGGAGCACAAGCCTTCGGAACTCTCCGGCGGCGAACAGCAGCGCGTGGCCATCGCCAGGGCCCTGGTGAACTCTCCCGCCATCCTTTTTGCCGATGAACCCACCGGCAACCTTGACAGCCGCACCAAGGAGGACATCCACCGCCTCCTCTTCTCCCTCCGCGAATCCCTGGGCCAAACCCTGGTGATTGTTACGCACGATCCCGCCCTGGCCGCACTCTGCGACCGCACCTGCCACATGCAGGACGGTTTGTTTGTGTGATTGGCTGGCGGCTAAGTAGCTGATACATAGCGAGTTGATGGTTTGCCGGTGCAAATATATTTGCACCGGCAAACACGTAAGTCGTTGACTGACAGCGCGTTGGCCGCCAGGATAATTACAGGAGTCCCTCGGGGATGGTGAGGCGGAGGGTGCGGGAGGCGGGATTGGCCTCGATGAGAAGGTCCTCGTGGAAGGGAATGAGCGCTTCGCCGGAAGGGGTTTCCACTGTGAGGCACAGGTTGCCTGGGATATCTTCGTAGCCGGTTATTGTGCCGACGGGGTTTTCGTTCTGGTCGATGAGTTGCCAACCCTCGAAGCTCTCCGGGCCGTCTTCGTCCTCGAAATAATCGGCATATACGGGGCGGCCGCAGAGTTCTTCCGCGTCTTCAAGGTTGCGCACGCCGGTGAGGCGGACGAGGGCCTTGGTGTTGCCCCTGCGCTGGAAAGATTCAAAAAAATAGGGAACCGGCAGCCCATCGTCTTCGATGTACACCGGTTCCTTTAAGTCGATTTCTTCAGGGTCAACGGCCAGGAAACTCATTACGAGCTCGCCGTCTTTCCCGTTGGATTTCAGCACTTGCGCTATCCGCTGCATTATTCTGCGGGAGCTTCAACTGCCTCTTCCACCTGCTCTGCTGCAGCTTCTGCCTCTTCCGCCTTTGCAGCCTCTTCAGCTGCTGCGTGCTTCTTGGCGATAGCTTCTGCACGGGCCTCGTTAACCTTGGCCTCTGCAGCCTTTGCAGCCTTGGCCCTTGCGATAGCATCGTTCTTGATGCCGGTCTTCTTGGCCTCGATCTTTTCGTCGCGCTGGGCTTTCCAGGCAGCGAATTTTGCATCGGCCTCTGCCTGGGTGAGGGCACCCTTTGCTACACCCTCTGCGAGGTGCTTGCGAAGGAGAACGCCTTCATAGGAGAGGATACGACGTGCGGTGAGAGTGGGCTGGGCACCAACTTTGAGCCAGGCAAATGCCTTTTCGCCGTCGAGGACGATGGTTGCAGGGTTGGTGTTGGGATTGTAAGTGCCAATCTCTTCGATGAAACGTCCGTCACGCGGGGAGCGCGAGTCCGCCACAACAATGCTGAAGAATGCGAAATTCTTCTTTCCGTGGCGCTGAAGTCTGATTTTAACAGCCATTGTGAATCTGTTTAAGTTAATGTTATGTGTAATGCCCCAACTCGTGGGGGACGCAAAGGTAGGCATTTTTTACGAAATACGAAAAAAATTTTGGCAGTTTGGAAAAAGTTCGTACATTTGCAGTCCCAAACCCCAAGCGGATGTGGTGAAATGGTAGACACGCTACTTTGAGGGGGTAGTGAGCGATGGCTCATGGGAGTTCGAGTCTCCCCATCCGCACTAAAAGACAGCCGACCGGCTGTCTTTTGTGCTATATTCCGTTTCACTCACTGGGGGCCTAATCCCCCAGACCCCCTGTTTCTTTTCCCGAAAAAGCCGTATATTTGCCGATAGTATGAAGAAAATTATTGCACTTGTAGCGGCACTAGCCGTGTGTTTCAATGCCATTGCCGATGAGGGCATGTGGCTGCCAGTACTTATTTCAGAAAGGATTCCCGATATGCAGTCGAAGGGCTGCAGGCTTAGCGCGGAGGACATCTACAGCGTGAATCAGGCGTGCCTGAAGGACGCCGTGGTGCTGTTCGGCAGCGGGTGCACGGGGGAACTGGTGAGCGACCAGGGGCTCCTGTTCACCAATCACCACTGCGGATACAGTTTCATCCAGAGGCATTCGTCCGTGGAGCACGACTACCTGAAGGACGGTTTCTGGGCGATGAACAGTTCGCAGGAGCTCCCCAACCCCGGCCTCACCGTGAGCTTCCTGGAAAGGATGGAAGACGTCACCGCCGTGGTCCTGAAGGGCTACAAGTCCAAGATGACGGAGGAGCAGCGCCAAAAGCTCATCGAGAAAAACAGCAATAAACTCATCGAACAGATAACGAAGGGGCAGAACGGCATCAAGGCCAGCGTGGAGGCCCTGTACTACGGCAATCAGTACTTCCTGTTCGTGTTCAAGGAGTACCGCGACGTGCGTCTGGTGGGCGCGCCGCCATCGTCCATCGGCAAGTTCGGAGGAGAGACGGACAACTGGATGTGGCCCCGCCATACCGGCGATTTTTCGATCTTCCGCATTTATGCCGATGTCGATAACGAGCCTGCCGATTACAGCCCGTCGAACCAGCCCTACAGGCCCAAAAAGTCGCTCACAATCTCCCTCAAGGGCGTGAATGAAGGCGATTTCACCTTCGTGTACGGCTGCCCGGGAAGCACCGAGGAATATGTGCACTCGGAGGCCGTCCGCTATATCCAGGACATTTCCGATCCCGAGAAGATCGCCCTCCGCACTACACGTCTGGAGATTATGAAGAAGTATATGTCCCAGAGCCAGGCAGTGCGTATCCAGTATTCATCGAAGTTTGCGAGCGTGGCGAACGCCTGGAAAAAGTGGCAGGGAGAAGAGAAAGGCCTCCGCAAAAACAAGGTGGTTCCCGCCAAACAGGAGTACGAGGCTCGCTTCGAGCAGTGGGCCCGGGGCACCGAATACGCCTGGATAACGGAGCATCTGAGCAATATGTACGCTGTCCGCAACCCGTATTTCCGGGCTTATGAATACTACAACGAGACCGTCCGCAGCATCGAGAAACTGCGCATGGCATCGGGGCGCAGCGTGAACATGAAAGACTACTACCAGCCCATCGACGAGGAAATCTTCGTAGCCATGATGTCGGCCTTCGACAAAGCTCTGGACGACAAATTCAAGCCGGGCTTCTTCCTGGACCTCCGCGAGAAATACGGGTCGATGGAGGCCCTGAAGGACGCGGTCTTTGCCGATGACGAACTGGCGGCCGAACTTGCCAATGCCTTAAACCGGGAGTTATGGGACGACATTTACCCCCAGCTGGATGAGATGGAGCAGGCCATTAACCTCCTCTACCGCAAATATATGCGCGGTCAGATGGAGTTCGAACCCGACAAAGCCTTCTACCCGGACGCCAACCTCACGCTTCGTGTAGCCTATGGCCACGTGGAGGGTTATAGGCCTGCCGATGCAATATATTATCGACACGTATCCACATTGCGCGGCATAATCGAAAAGGACAATCCCGACATCTTCGACTACAATATCCCGCAGGAACTGCGCGACATCTACGCACGGGGCGGCTACGAGGATCAGCCCGTGTGCTTCCTGGCCACGAACCACACCACGGGCGGCAACTCCGGAAGCCCGGTGCTCAACGCCGACGGCGAGCTCATCGGCATAAACTTCGACCGTGTATGGGAAGGGACGATGAGCGACCTGGTCTTCGACCCGGAAATCTGCCGTAACATCTCCCTGGACGTGCGCTACATACTCTTCATCATCAAGGAAATCGGCCACGCCGGTTATCTCCTGGACGAAATGCGCTTCAACTGATATGGCAGGCACGCGGACCAGAAGATGGCTGTCGCTGGTGCCCATCGCGGTGCTTGTGGCGCTGCAGGCCGTGAGCATCGGCATTTTCAAGGCCGATGCCATACTGGGCCCGTCGCAAATCGCCCTTCTGGTAGCCGCCGGGATATGCATCCTCCTGGCCACCGCTTTCTACAAAACTCCGTGGAAAGACTTTGAGAAAGCCATAAGCGGCAACGTGGGAGAAGTGGCAAACGCCATCCTCATCCTCCTGCTCATCGGCGCCATATCCGGCACCTGGACGATGAGCGGAGTGGTGCCCGCCTTCATCTGCTACGGCCTCAAAATCATCAGCCCCAAGGTGTTCCTTCTCACGGCCTGCGCCCTCTGCGCCGTGGTTTCGGTGCTCACCGGATCGTCCTGGACCACCATCGCCACGATAGGAGTCGCGCTCATCGGCATCGGCAGGGCAGAAGGCTTCAGCGACGCAATGACTGCCGGCGCCATCATCTCCGGAGCCTATTTCGGCGACAAGATATCGCCCCTGTCGGACACCACCGTCCTGGCCTCGTCGGTGAACAAGGTGGACCTTTTCACCCATATCCGCTACATGCTGCTCACAACCGGCCCGTCCATCATCATCACCCTCATCGCTTTTACCCTCATCGGCCTTTTCCATAAGGGGGCCGATGCGCAGGAAATGTCGGTCTATGCCGATGTACTGGCCTCGCGCTTCCATATCACCCCCTGGCTCCTGATTGTGCCGATAATCGCGGGCATCCTCATCTGGAGGAAGCTGCCTGCGATCGTGGTGCTGGCCCTGTCGGCCCTTGCCGCTGCCGTCGCCGCGCTCATTTTCCAGCCGGACGTGATAGCCGAAATCGGCGCAAAAGTGGCCGATGGCTCCCGCGCCCGGATCCTCTTCGCCGGCACCGTGGAATCCGTGTACAACTCAGTGACGCTGGACACCGGCAATGCCAGCGTGGACGGCCTGGTGGCCACCCGAGGCATGCTGGGTATGCTGAATACCGTATACCTTATTATATGCGCGATGTGCTTCGGCGCCTGCATGAAAGCCAGCGGGATGATTGCCGATATGGCCGGCATGCTCACTCCCCTTACCCGCACCCGCGCCGGCCTCGTGGGCACCACGGTGTTCACCGGGACTGCGCTGAACGGAATCGTATCGGACCAGTACCTGTCCGTGATTCTCACATCGAACATCTATCGCGAATCCTTCGACAAAGGAGGCTACGAACGCCGGCTCCTCAGCCGAAGCGTGGAGGACTCCTCCACGGTCACATCGCCCCTGTTCCCCTGGTCCAGCTGCGGCATGACCCAGGCCACGATCCTGTCGGTCCCCACCCTGGCCTACGCCCCCTTCTGCTTCTTCAACATCATCTCCCCGCTGATGTCCATCCTCGTGGCCATCATCGGCTGGAAAATAGTTCGTGCAAAGTCTGATCAATGACAAATATGGTTTTTATGAAACGGATTCTTCTGTTATTTGCGGTGCTGATCGCTGGAGTGCAATGCTTTGCGCAAGGTATCAAGGCGGGGCCTTGGATTTGCGACGCCCGCGAGAATAAGCTAACCATTCTTTGGACGAGCGAGGTGCCGGGAATGGCGTACGTGGAGTTGCAGGACGGCACACAGAAGTACGAGACCTTCGCGGGGAGGCGCATCTTCAAGCGCCTGCACAGCATTACGCTGGACAATCTGGAGCGGGGATCCGTGGTAACATACCGCGTGTGCGGGCAGAACCTCACCGACGGTTCCAACGCCCGTAACCCCAAGTTCGGGGACACGTATGCCGGGGAGTGGCACAGCGTGCGCACCCTCAACAGCAAGGCATCGAGCTGCCGTTTTTCCGTTTTCAACGACATCCATATGCGCACCGCCAAATACGAGGCGCTGGCATCAGGCGTGGATTCATCGGCAACGGATTTCATTTTCCTCAACGGAGATATCGTATCGGCAGGGAATTACCAGCTGGACACCGCGGTTAAGTACGCAATCGAGCCCCTGGGCACTCTCGCAAGCGGCCTTCCGATGTTCTTCGGGCGCGGCAACCACGAAGGCAGGGGCGACAACACTCCCCTCTTTGCCGACATCTTCCCCAACGCGGACCCTGCGCCGTTCTACTTCACTTTCCGCCAGGGCCCGGTTGCCTTCATCGTCTTTGATGCAGGCGAAACCGGCAAGAGCCGCTCCATCCTCTACAGCGGCGGCGACGTGTATGAGGACTATCTTTTGGAACAGCTGGAATGGGCCCGCAAGGCAGTCCGGGAGCCGCTTTTCCGCAAGGCGCCGGTCAAGGTGTGCATCCTTCATGTGCCGATGATCGACCATGAGGACAAGTCGGATTATCTGCTCCAGAGGTGGCTCAACCAGCATTTCGTGGGGCTGCTGAACAAAGCCGGAATCGACCTTATGATCGGGGCCGACCTTCACGAATTCATGATGTGCGAAGCCGGGACGATGGGGGCCGACTTCCCCATCCTAGTAAACGACGATGCCCGCCGCCTGGATTTCTCCTACACCAGGGGCGGGACAATCGATGTTAAGACCTTCAACCCCGACGGGGAAATGGAGTTCGAGCGCAGTTTCCGCGTCAACTAAAAGCTGAAGATATAGGCGACGCAGAGGGCGGCGTTGAAGTTCTGGTCGTAGGTGAGGGAGCGGAGCGTGGGGCCGTCCTTTTCTACGTCCAGGACCTTTTCGTAGGTGTATTCCCCAAGCAGGTAGAAGTCCAGGGAGTGCTGCTTGCTTATCTTCCATTCCGTGCCCAGGGTGCCGCGGACGCGGTTGAAGTATGCGTCATTATATCCGGTAAACTGGTAGTTCGTGTATTTTCCGGTGGCGGTGTTGTACGTGGCCGAGCAGGTGGGGTCGTTGAACACGTTCCTCAACTCCACGGCTCCGTAGGGAGTCCAGTCGCCAAAGCCCTTGTAGGACACTTTGATACGGCTTTTCAGAGCAAGCGAATACGGATTGTTCTCGTAGGTGTTGTTGTACTCCCTGTATGTGAGCTGGAGTTTTTCCTTCAGCGAGAATCGCCAGTCTCCATAGCGGAACGTTGCCGTACCATCGACATAAAAACGATGACGGTCCTTCCATTCTCCGGCCGAATTCATCTTGTCGATGAAAAGGTATCCGCCTCCCACCTTGAAAATATTGTCAAGCTTGTAGCTGACGCCCAGCCCCGCGTCAACGCGGCTGATCGAGGAGAAGTTGTCCGTGAGGCGGAACTCCGTGCTTGCCACCACGTGCAGGCCTTTCACGATCTTCTTATCCACGGACGCGCCGAACCTGGCCCCGAAATCTGTCTCCAGGTCGTTCACCGTGCCCTGCGCCCAGGCCATAGCCGGAAGCAGCAAGGTAACTATCAGTAATGCCCTTCTCATTGCTCAAGAAAATCTTTGGCGCGGGTTATCGTGTCGATGGAGCCCGTCTGATCCTTATCCAGCGTATAGTAGATCTTGATGAACGCGGAATCCTTGAGGAAATCCACGTGGCCAACCTCCAGGTTGTTCACCTTCACGCCAACGCGCTTTTCGATATCGGCAATGAGCTCCTGACGGCGTTCCGGGACGATGAGGTCGATGCGGTCGTAATGGATGAGCTTGGTGGATGTGTGCTTGAGGATCTTGCCGGCCTCCAGAATCCAGATTAGGAACACCACCAGGGCGTTGGAAATGGCCATCACAAGCACGGTTCCCACGGAAATCTCGTAATGGGGATTGTCCGTCACCGAGCCCACAACCTTGTACACGGGAGCCAGGCCGTTCATCGCAGCCAGGGCGATGATGACGAACAGGTACGTCATCTCCCTGATGGGCACGGTTTCCGTACGGTAGCGTATCACCCCGAAGATGGCGAACAGGCCCAGAGTGAGGCCAACGCCCACTTCCACGTTGCCCATGATGTACAGGAGCATGAGCATAGCCGTGGAGAACACCATGAACGTGAAATAGTAGTCGCGGCGGCGGCTCTTCCTGTAATAGAAGAACTGAACCAGGATCCAGCATACCAGCAGGTTGATAAAGAATCGGATGCCCAGCTCCGTGAGGGACTGTGCCGTTGTCATCGTCGCCTCCGAGATGAACTGCGGGATGTCGGTTACGTCATCGACCATAGGGATGTCGACGATGTCTTGCATTGAAATCATATTACCTTGATTTTATTATTTATTGTCTTCTCTATGGCACGGACCTTCACCTTGAAGCGGTTGCTTTTTACGGCGCGGTCCGTGAGGGTTACGGCTATGCAGTATTTGCTCACACGCACTGGCTTTACCCTGTGGTCCAGAAGAATGCCCTTCATCTGGCTGGCAGCGTGGCCGTCCTGCTTGAGTTCGATGATGACGGCGTTCTCCAGCGAGGCCTTTTTGTGAGTGCGGAAGTTTGTGAATCTTAGTGCAGTGTCGATGGTGAGCCGTTCCGTCTTGTCCGGATTCACCAGGGTGATGCGGTCGAATTCGGTGGAGAGCACCGGCGACAGCATATCCGCGGTGAAGGCGGAATGCTGCGCCAGGTATTCCGTGGCGTTGGCATCGGCCTTGAAATCTTTCATCTCGTTGAGTGGAATGGCGGTGCGCTTCTTTTTTGTGCGGCCGTGGTTGTTCTTGCGCTTTATCTCAAGGAAGGCGTCACCGGAATTCACATACACGCGGGTGCGCACTTTCTGGCGCACGAGCCTGCGGTTGTGATGGTCCAGGAACATCTTCAGCTCCGGCGTGTCGTAATAAATCGAGTTGTAAGGGCTGATTTTCGCGCCCTCAGCCTCTAGCGCACGGTATCCGGCCTTTTGGGCATCGGCCAGAAGCCCCACCAGCGTCTGCTCGTCGGTGAGGTATTTAGTGTCGATGCGGTTCAGAAGCTTCACCCCGTCCATCTCCTCGAGGGTGATGGGCTCCATCGACTTAACTGCCTGGTCGATACCGTTCATATCAGGCGAAGATAGTGACTCTTTGCGAGAACACCAAAAAAAGAACCCACTCGCGGTTCGGGCGTGGATCGTTGAGACACACCAAAACGCTCTTTCGTGTCTTTCGCGCCCTCTATTTCTATGATTTACCCCAAAAACCGTCATCGAAACACACCACAGCCCCGTTTCATGTGTTTCGCATAGTCAGTTGCGGCTTTGACGAGCGCCGCCCGCATTTTTGGCCGATTATTGACGGTCACCGGGCCATTTTGCTATGCTCGCCGTCAATTTTGGCCTGTTTTTGCTGGTCGACGTGGTAATTTGCCCTGTTCGCCCGCATTTTGAAGGCCTTTTTGCGGGTCGGTTCCATAAGGCTTGGCCGGAAATGCGGCTATTTCCCGGTGATGGAGAGGCGGTTCATGTCGAAGCGGCCGCTGCCGGTGTCGGTGATGTTCACGATGGCGCGGGCCGTGCCGCTGAGGACGGCATCGCCGCTGCCTGAGATTTTCACGTCGATGGTCCCGGCATCCTTGCACTCAAGCACGCAGTCTCCGCTGCCGCTAAGGGTGATGGTGATTTCTTCCGCCGTCACGCCCCTCGACTCCAGGTCCCCGCTGCCGCTGCTCTTGAACGAGGCCGATGCCGCGCTGATCGCCTTAATCTCCGCATCGCCGCTGCCACTTGTGGATGCGGCGAAATCGACACACTGAATTGCGCCTACCGCATCGAAGTCCCCGCTGCCGCTAAGCTTCACGGCGAAGTCGCCATCGACCTGAAGAGGGCCGGTTATCTGGAAATCCCCGGAGCCGGAGAGCTTCACCATGCTCAGCGCCGGAGAGTTTACGGCGAGGAAGGTCTTTGTCTTGGGGCAGATGATCGGGGCCGGCTTGTTCCTGACCTCAAGCACGCCATCTTCCACCTCGATTATGAAGTACTCAGTGAGGTTCTCGTCGCAGGTGAGCGTGATGCTCTGCTCGCCCGGCGTCTGGGTGTAATAAACGTCTAAAAAACTGGGCACCGAAATGGCGTTAAACTCCCCGGCTTCAATCTGCGTTTCCGCGGAAACCCCGTTCCCAATCAACGCCTTGGCAACCCACTCGCGGCCGCCATTTGCTATCCACTGGCAACCGCTTACGGCTACCGCTGCCATCACGGCCATTGCAATAAGAGCACTCTTTTTCATAATTTGCTTCGTTATTCTTGTTTCCGTATAAGCCTTATCTTGTGGCTTGGGCGGTTATCTTTCTGATGAACTCTTCAGGGATTCTTTCAAGGGAGCGGAGGTCCTGCTCCAAATCGTTTACATCCAGGGCGTTAAGGTACTCGGCGGCGTGGAAGGGATCCTCCGTTATGTAGCTGGCGGTGCCGGCGAAGGAGAGGAGGACGGGGGTGAGTTGCAGGTGATTGCTGATCTTCTCCGCGAACACGGCTTTGGCTTCCGGAGTGATTGCCCTCATGCGTTTCAGGAGGCCTTTCTCGCCGGATACGAACTCGTATCGGCCACGAACTTCCACGATCTGTTCTGCGTTCACTGAGGATTCCGGGAGATAGATGCGCACTTCCAGTTCGGCGCCTTCGTAGCCCCACACGGCTTTGCCGGTGGAGGCGTCCTTGGCGGCGAAGCGGCTGTAGGGCACTTCGCGGCCATTGACCAGCACCTTGGAAGGGGCGCTCATTCCCGGGACGATCACCTGGACTCGACGGGTGGCGGGAGCGCCTTTCCATGAGCCTTCGCGGGGAAGGATGCGCAGCACGAGACCGTCGTCCGTGCCTTCCCTTACAAAGCGGGTGATGCCGTACTGCGAGGTGTATGCCTGCGACATGCCATCGTCCTCATACAAAGTGGCCTCGTGGCGGCCTGTGCCGGGCACAAGGACCAGGCGAAGCTCGTTGGACGGCTCCTGCAGATTGATGATATCGGCCCCGGCCATGGGGATAATGCTGCCGGCCTTCACATAGTACGGATTCTCGGAGATCGTGTATTTCAGAGTGGCCTCGGTGCCGCCTTTGCAGAGCCTTCCCGTTGCCATGTCCCACCAGTCGTCCCCCGCCGGGAACCACATGTGGCGATCCGCCAGGGCGGTGACGGGATCCACCGGCTGGCACACCGTGGTGGCCAGGATATCGTCGCCGAAGAAGAACTCCTCGTCCTCCGTATAGGCCTTGTCCTCCTCCGGATAAACGTAATAGAGTGGCCTGCAAAGGCCGATGCCCGTATCGTACGCCTGCCTGGCTGCCGTATAGATGTATGGCGACAGGTCGTAACGCAGCCTAACCGCCTCGCGCATAGCGTCGAAGTGATCCGGGAATACCCAGAAGCGCTTTTCCATCGTCATATTCTTGGTGGAGTGCGTCTTGAAGATGGGCGTAAAAACACCCTCCTGAATCCATCGGGTATAGAGCTCCGGATCGGTTTCATTCACACCCTTGGGCTGCTGGTGACCGCCGATGTCGTGGCCCCAATAGGCATAGCCAACGTTCGACGCAGTAGCCGTGAAGTAAGGCAGATAGCTGAGCACCTTCCAGGTGGAATGCGTATCTCCGCTGAATCCGACCTGATAACGATGAC
>Ga0310690_10003919_pt1 | contig 21727 bp, 22 predicted proteins | sample AusTroGonzalo_MG_2_FD_207661 | JGI IMG/M metagenome (GOLD analysis project Ga0310690, IMG submission 207661) | Bovine rumen microbial communities from tropical cattle in Woodstock, Queensland, Australia - Gonzalo_04 (v2) (version 2) | ecosystem: Host-associated > Mammals > Digestive system >... | reverse complement strand
GACGCCAAGATTACCGAGATCTACGAAGGTACATCAGAGGTTCAGAGAATGGTTATCGCCGGTCATTTATTTAAATAGGAGGGAAGGATTATGAATATTATAGTTTGTATTAAGCAAGTACCTGATACTACCGAAATCAAAATCGATCCGGTAAAGAATACTCTTATCCGTGAAGGCGTTCCGAGCATCATGAACCCTGACGACAAGGGCGGTCTCGAACTCGCACTCCAGATGAAAGACAAATACGGCGCTAACGTCACAGTGATCACAATGGGACCTCCACAAGCTGACCTCATCCTGAGAGAAGCTTTCGCTATGGGCGTTGACAGAGCTATCTTGTTGAGCGACAGAAAGTTCGCTGGTGCTGATACTCTCGCGACATCATACGCATTGGCAGGCGCCATCAAGACTTTGGACTATGATCTCATCATCGCTGGCCGTCAAGCTATCGACGGTGACACAGCACAGGTCGGCCCTGAGATGGCAGAACACCTCGGTCTCCCACAGGTTTCATACGTCATCGACGCTGAACGCGAAAAGAACGGCAACTTCATTGTTAAGAAAGAAAACGAAGACAGCGTACAGACTCTCGAAGTCGAAGGCAAGTGCGTCCTCACAGTGTTGGCATCAGCATTCGAGGCTCGTTACATGACAGTCGCCGGCATCGTTGACGCTTACAACAGAGAAGTTGAAGTTTGGGGCGCCGACAAACTCGATGTCGACGAGAACAAACTCGGCTTGAAAGGCTCACCAACCAAGGTGTGGCAGTCATTCCCGAAACAGCTTAAGGCACCGGGCGAGGTGTTCGAAGTGAGCGAGGAAGAAGCAGTCGAAATCATTGTTAAGAAATTGAAAGAGAAACATTTAATCTAAAAGTAAGAGTTATGGATATCAAAGATTATAAAAACGTATATGTGTTCGCAGAACAGCGCGGTGGTACAATCCAATCCGTAGCTTACGAACTTTTAGGTAAAGCACGCGACTTGGCTGACGCTCTCGGCGAGAAAGTCGTGGCAATGTTACTTGGTCACAACGTGAAAGATCAGGCTCAGAGCCTCATCGAGATGGGTGCTGACGAAGTGCTCGTCGCTGACTGCCCTGAACTCAAGGATTACTTGACAGAACAGTACTCACAGGTTGTGTATCAGATGATTACTGCCGGTTGCCCGAGCATCGTCCTTTACGGTGCAACAACCATCGGCCGTGACCTCGCACCACGTATCGCTTCACGTTTGAAGACCGGTCTGACAGCAGACTGCACAAAACTTGAAATCGGTATCGTTGAGGAGACAGGCGAGAAGCAGTTCCGCTCAACACGTCCTGCATTCGGTGGCAACCTGATGGCAACAATTCTTTGTCCTAACACACGTCCTCAGATGTCGACAGTGCGTCCTGGCGTGATGCAGAAACGCGTCCGTGAGGCTGGCCGCAAAGGCACCATCACAATGTTTGCTCCGAAATTCGACACAAGCAAGTTCAAAGTCAAAGTCATCGAGACCAAGATGAACTGCAAGTGCGCTGACGACATCGCCGATGCCAAGATTCTGGTTTCTGGTGGCCGTGGCGTTCACGACAAGGAAGGTTTCAACAAGCTTCAGGCTTTGGCCGACGTCCTCGGTGGCATGGTGTCATCATCACGTGCCATGGTTGACGCAGGTATCATGGATCACTGCTTCCAGGTCGGTCAAACAGGTAAGACAGTGCGTCCGGCCCTTTACATGGCATGCGGTATCTCCGGCGCTATCCAGCACCTCGCAGGTATGGAGGAGTCAGACTTCATCATCGCCATCAACAAGGACAAATACGCACCAATCTTCTCAGCCGCTGACCTCGGCATCGTTGGCGATTTGCATAAGATCGTCCCGATGCTGACAGAACGTCTGAAGAAAGAAGTGGAGAAATAATTCCTCCATTAATAATAAGGTGTGGCGCCCGAAATTTTCAATTTCGGGCGCCAACTATTTTTATTATAACATTTTTGTTGCAATTCAAAAATAAATGTTTATTTTTGCAATGTAAAACTGATTATCGTGGTTAACTATATAAAAAGATATTGGCTATACGGTATATCCATAATTCTCGGCATTATCTTTTTGCTCTCGGGTTATGGAAAACTCAATGGCGTCAATGCATTTGAGGCACTCATCGAATCATATGGTTTCCCACATCTCACATTCCTCGCGCCGGTGATAATACTTGCCGAGATATTATCAGGAATATTATTGATCATAGGTTTTCGCCCGAAACTGATGGGAGCAGTGTCGTGTATCATGTTGATAATCTTTACTTTGATGTACACTTACGCATATCTCGTTCACGGCATCACCGACTGCGGATGTTTCGGCGATAATCCATTATTAAAATCCAGCCCGGCAATATCATATATAAGAAATGCCCTGATGATAGCTTTATCAGTAATTCTTATAGTTTTCGGAAACAATAATAAAGAGTTGTCGAAAGTATTGATTTATTGTATATCAATAATAATGGTGGTGTGTGCGTTCTTCATCGGCATAGACTTCAGAATCCCATCGATGTTCGTAGGGCCACATCCTTTGTATCACAAACCATTGGCTGAGACCAGCATTCCAAAATATGTTGAGTTGTCAAACGACTCTACTTATGTCATTTATGTGTTTTCGTATGATTGCTCGAGTTGTTGGAACAATATGGCTAATTTCATGAATTACGATACCGACAGCATAGCCGACAGATCGATAGGTTTATGCGTGGGCGGCCAGGGTAAGGATGTTTTTATGAACTATTTCAAACCGAGATTTGACATTATTGAAGTGGGTGACGGTCTGTCAAACGATTTGCAAGTCGTCCCGTCGCTGCTTTACATAAAAGACGGAATGATTCACGACATCATTCAGGGACAAGCGATAAATCCGAAATTATTCAAACTCAATTATATAGAAAATTAAGTAGATTTTAAATACATTATTATTAACCTAATTAACTGGATTATGAAAGCAAATTCTACAAAAAAATCACTTTTTGTGCTGGCATTAGTGCTTTTAGTGTCAGTTCTCTGCGTGTCATGTGTAAAGAACAAGGTAAAATGCACCAGTAGCGCTCCTTATTATTGCGAAGAAGGTGACGCATGCTGCAAGTATCAGTACTATGACGGCCACGGCACCTGCTGGGAAACAATGTCGGGATGCAGATCAACCGGCTATCCTTGCACTGTTTGCTGGAAACAGGATTAATTTTTTCTGAAAATTTATTGCGGAATACAAAAATTTCGTATTTTTGCAGCGGGTAAGTCTTATACGACCAGCTCCTGTCAAACTCCCCCAGGGTCGGAAGGCAGCAAGGGTAGATGGTTGAGCGGTGCGATATAAGTAGCTTACCCTTTTTTGTCTGAAATGATAATAAACCCGACATATACAGGCAAACAGTATTGGTCAACAGTCGTCATCTCAGGATTGTTGCTAAGTGTTTTATTATCACTGGCTTATGTCATTTTTTATGAACGTCTTTATGTCGAGTTTTCATACCTTTTCTCCATCATTTACCTCATCCCGTTTGTCTGGCTCAGCGTAACCCTCGCATTCTTCAAAAACAAATTTGTTTGGAGCGAATTCACCTATGGCCATGCGTTTTTAATGAGTTTTATCACAGGAATTATCAGTTCTATCATCTTCAGTGGCGTAATTTACGTGCTTTACGCATATATCGGGATGGAGAGCAGGATGGGGCTTTACGAAAACGGCCACATAATGCGTGAACTGTTCTCGCCAATGGTGACAGCGATATCGATGTTGATAATAAATGTCATATTATCGCTGTTATATTCATTAATTATTGCTATTTTTGCACGAAAAAAAGATTGAAATGAATATATCTGTCATAGTACCTTTGTTGAATGAAGAAGAGTCTTTGCCTGAACTCGAGGCTTGGATTCGTCGTGTCATGAATGAGAATAACTTTTCCTATGAGATTGTGTTTGTCGATGACGGCAGCACCGACGGCTCATGGCACTGCATTCAAAAGCTGAAGGAGGAGAATCCCAACATCAAGGGCATACGCTTCCGTCGCAACTATGGCAAATCGGCGGCACTCAACGAAGGTTTCAAGATTGTGCAAGGCGATGTGGTTATAACCATGGACGCTGATCTTCAGGACAGCCCGGACGAGATTCCTGAGCTTTACAATATGATTGAGAAAGACGGTTATGATCTCGTTAGTGGCTGGAAGAAAAAACGTTACGACTCGACATTCGCCAAGAACATTCCTTCGAAATTCTACAACTGGTCGACACGCCGCATGACAGGCATCAAGCTTCATGATTTCAACTGCGGACTAAAGGCATATCGCAACGAGGTTGTGAAAAGCATTGAGATTTACGGCGAGATGCATCGCTATATCCCTGTCATCGCCAAAGCTGCGGGATTCACGCACATAGGGGAGAAGGTGGTGCACCATCAGAAACGTAAATTCGGGGTGTCGAAATTCGGAATGAGCAGATTTTTAAGAGGTTATCTCGATTTGCTTACTATTTCTTTCATCTCCAAATTCGGCAAACGCCCGATGCACCTCTTTGGCGGACTGGGTTCTTTGATGTTCATCGTCGGTTTCATTATCGGAATAGTGTTGGTGGTCAAGAAGTTCGCTTATCACGCCTATGGTATGACCAGCCGTCCGCTGTTCTACTTCGCGTTGGTGTGCATCATCGTCGGTGTACAACTGTTCCTCACAGGATTCCTTGCAGAACTCGTGCAGTCGACATCATCTAAAACAAAAGTATACGGAATCTCTGAAAAGATTTAGTTTATCAGTTGTTCAGATTTTTAACTGACTAACTTTTAATACCTGTCGTAAGGATCGTCATAAGGCTCGTCAAAGCCTTCATCCTCGTAGTATTCTTCCTCGTCTTCGCCGAAGATGTCCTCTTCGTCCTCTGCAAACATATTTTCGCCTTCTTCCCAGTCGAAATCCTCTTCAAGTTTGCTTTCGTCGAACTCGTCGATATCATTCATCTGGTTCATGAAATCACGCAACTCTTCGTCACTCATCTCATCGAGATTGGCTGTCAGCAACTTATTATCGCGTGATGAGGCGCGTAACTCTTTCAAAACATCAGGAGCGATGTAGAAATCATCGATATTTTCTTCGCAATACTTGATGTATTTCGGATCTTTTTCAAAAACTTCAGCTAAAGTTTCACCCTCATATTTTCCAAAAGTGAAGATAGAATCAACGTCGTAGAATTTCATTTCTTAAAAAATTTTTGAATTACAAAAATACAACATATTTCGTACTGATGCAAGCTTTTTCGTTATTTTTTGAAAATAAAATACACCGCCAAAACAAGAAATCCGAAACCAACCAGATGATTCCAATGGAATTCGCCCATTTTGAACACCTTAATGCTGATAATCATGAAAACAATGAGGCTCACGACTTCCTGAATCACTTTAAGCTCCACCAGGTTGAAAGGGCCTCCGTTGACCACCGAACCTATTCTGTTTGCGGGAACCATGGCGGAGTATTCAAACAACGCAACGCCCCAACTTGCCAAGATAATGAGAATCAACGGCCAATCCTTGATAATACCCATATCTTGCAACTTCAAATTGCCATACCATGCGAATGTCATGAAGATATTCGATACAATCAAAAGCAAAACTGTATAAACGCCTCTCATTTTTTAAAAATTTTTCGGCAAAATTACAAAAAAGTTTGACACTCTATACGGATATTTTAATGCCCTTTGCAGAAATGCGACCTACCACGGGGTACTGTTGAGCATTTCAAAAGGTATAAAAATATCAAAAAACTATCGCCTAATGTCTGAAGTCTAAAGTCTTTTTATTATCTTTGCAAAAATATTAAAATTATGATTTCTATTGAGAACATCATCAAGGATTCAATAAACGCCAAGCAATTGATTCTCAATGATAAAGATTTTATCAAACGGATCAACGACGCTGCAATGACATGTGTTGAATCGCTGAAAAACAGCGGAAAGATACATCTCTGTGGCAATGGAGGAAGCGCTTCTGACGCACAGCATATCGCCGCGGAGCTAAGCGGACGGTTTTATTATGATCGTGCACCGTTGAATGCTGAGGCTTTACACGTGAATACAAGCTATCTCACTGCTGTAGCCAATGATTATTCTTTCGACATGGTTTATGCCCGTATGCTTCAGGCTTCAGCTAGAAAAGGTGACGTTCTCATCGGTATCAGCACTTCAGGGAATTCAGCTAACATATTGAAAACCATTGAAGTAGCAAAAGAACTTGGAGTTAAGACGATTGGAATGACAGGGGAGAGCGGTGGTAAGATGGCCGACTGCTGTGACATTTTGCTGAATGTGCCAAGCAAATGCACACCACGCATACAAGAATCACATATAATGATCGGCCATATCATCTGCGAAATCATCGAAGCTACAATTTTCCCAAGATAATCATGGACTGGAGAGGCAAAATCGATAAATCCTGGACCTTGTTCCTTGACCGTGACGGCGTGATAAACGTACGTCTGATTGACGATTATGTCAAGAATATCAATGAGTTTGAGTTTTTGCCAGGCGTTCTGGAAGCTTTTCAAATCTTTGCCAAGCGATTCGGGCGCATCATCATTGTGACCAACCAGCAAGGCGTAGGGAAAGGTCTTATGACGATTAAAGACGTCGACACCGTTCACGATTTTATGACGCAAGAGATTGAAAATCAAGAGGGTAGGGTGGATAGGATTTATGTCTGTCCACAGTTGAAATCAGATCCCGACAACTATCGCAAACCTAGTCCGCGCATGGCTTTCATGGCACAACACGATTTTCCGGAGATCGACTTTGAAAAATCCGTCATGATTGGCGACTCCAACTCCGATATAGAGTTCGGTAAAAACGCGGGAATGCATACTATCTTAATAGGTGAGGAGTTCGACTCATTGCTCGAGTTCGCTAACGTTATCAAGTAATCATGTCGACGCTTATCTTATCGGTTTTTGCCATATACACGGTGCTGATTCTCGTCATCGCGCATTTCACATCGAGAAAATCGAACAACGACACATTTTTCACAGGCAATCGTAAATCACCATGGTTTGTGGTGGCGTACGGCATGATAGGCGCGTCGCTGTCAGGTGTCACATTCATGTCGGTGCCGGGCAACGTCTACACCAGCCAGTTCACTTATTTCGGAATAGTTCTCGGATACATCATCGGTTACGCTGTGATTGCGCTTGTATTGTTGCCGCTTTATTACAAACTCAACCTGACTTCCATATATTCTTACCTCGAGATGCGCTTCGGAAAGCATTCCGAGAAGACTGGCGCCGCGTTCTTCATTCTGTCGCGTCTGTTAGGCTCAGCGCTACGTATGTATTTGGTAGTCTTTGTGTTATATGAGTTTGTGTTCAAAGCTTGGGGCATCCCATTCTGGATTCCGGCAGTTATTTTTATAGCGTTAATTCTCGTTTATACCTTCAAAGGCGGCATCAAGACAGTGGTCTGGACCGACACATTGCAGACAACGTTTTTGCTTTTGGCAGCAATAATCACTGTTGTTTGCATACTTAAAGAGTTAAACATCTCAATTCCAGATGTTTTAAAAGCCTCGTCGGAACAAGGTTATACGAAATTATTTGAAACAGACCCGAATCACAGCCGTTTCTGGCTGAAACAGATACTCAGCGGCGCCTTCATAACCATAGTGATGACAGGTCTTGACCAAGACATGATGCAGAAAAACATGACCTGCAAGAGTCTGCGTGACGCCCAGAAAAACGTGATGACATCGAGCATTCTGTTCATATTTGTGAACATCATCTTCCTTTGTCTAGGCGCATCGTTGATTTATTATGCTCAACAAACCGGTTTCCAATTGCCGACAAACGACAGCGGAGTAGTGGTGAACGATAAGATTTTCCCTGCTATCGCGTTCAGTTTCAGCAAGTTTACAAGCATAGTATTCGTCATCGGACTCGTGGCGGCAGGATATTCGTCTGCTGACGGCACTCTGACAGCGCTCACGACAACGTTTTGTTACAATTTCCTCGATTACGGCAATAAAAACGATATCACTGAAGATGAGAAATTAAAGAAAAGAAAGAGGATTCACATCGCTTTCGCTATAGTTTATCTGTTGGTAATCATAGCGTTCCGTCCGTTCCACAACCAGTCACTCATCGACAAGGTCTTTGAAATAGCCGGTTACACTTACGGACCTCTGCTTGGCCTTTATTCCTTCGGTCTTTTCATCAAAAACCGCAAGCCAGTCGATAAAATTGTGCCATACATCGCAATAGCGTCACCGATTTTGAGTTATATAATAAACATGTATTCGGCGCAATTGTTCAACGGATACAAATTCGGATTTGAAATATTGATTATCAATGGGTTGATAACATTCACGGCATTGTTACTGACCTCAAAAAAAGTAAAAATATGAAAAAATTATTCTTGATCTTGTCATTGTTAGCATCGTTAAGTCTGGAGGCTCAATTTACCACCACTTTTGCTAAAAACGCGCCCGAAGCGCAGGAAGACGGCATATTCTATTATCTGCCAAGAAACGTGATCAGACTGGAGTTCATGGTCGAAGAGACAGAATATTACATCGGCCCATACGCTGAATTCGCCTCAAAACTGATGGGCACAAGTGATTATATCAAGGAAAACAAGAAAGAATATAGCATCAAATCAGTTGATCTTCAATTAGTTAATGAAATAGATCCGAATGCGGCTTACTTCATCTCTTTTGACGAAAAGAGCAAAGAACCGTTACTAAACATTATCCTTGACGATGACGGTTTGATTTTGTCAATAGGTTACGAACATGAACCAGTTAAGCCAAGAGTGATGCGTACATCATTTATGGACAATGCTTTGAATCTTAATGAAAATCAGGAAGTTTCGTTTATTGAGATACTTGATAATGAAATTGAGCTTGAAGACGATGATGACGAAGAAGAGGGTAGAGCTTCTAAAAAAATAACCAAAGAAGACAAGGCAAAATATGCTTTGGAAAAGATTAAGAATGCAAGAAACGCATATATGGATCTTGTTACTGGCGATCAGGATGTGTCAGGTGACAATTCTTTACCGTTTATGCTTGATAATTTAAAAAGCATTGAGAATGAATATGTTAGCTTATTCAAAGGCAAGATTGTAAAAAACACTTATTATAAGGTGTTTTACTTTGCGCCAGAAGAAAATCAAGTAAACGCTTCAGTATCAATAGCTAAACTTTCAAGTACCGATGGCATTGTAGAGCTTGGCGGCAAGGGCGACATTATAAAAATCCAGTTTGAAAGCAAAAATTCATTGGCTAACATCAATCCGTTAAGCGACGACACAAAAAATGCCAGCCTGGTTAACAGAATTTTCTATAGAATTCCAGCTGAATCAGATGTCAAAGTACTTGTAGGAAATAATGTTATGGCCGAAAAACAATTGACTATCAGTCAGTTCGGTATAATAAGGACAATGTCCATCAAGAACAATAAAGTATTATTTGACCCGAATACAGGTCAAATAATCTCAGTTATCAGATAAAAAATTCCATTAGAAAGGAAGATCGTCGCCGTTATCAGATGCGAAATAATCCTCGTTCATCGGAGGTAAAGGCTGTTGAGGCATCTGTGGCGGCATCTGGTTCATCGGTTGAGCCGCAGGTTGTGCGGTAGGCTGCTCAAGATCAAATCTGAACGCCCTGACGTCGGTGTACCATTTGCCGTTGAATTCACGTGATTCTATGCTGATCTGCGCTTTGATAGTCTGACCGACAAAGAAACTGTTAGCGTCGTTAACTCGTTCGTTCCAGCAAAGCAAACAAATCTTTTTGGGATATTGCTCGATAGTTTCAATAATCAATTCCTGTTTTTTCCAAGGACCGCGAGGTGAGTTTCCTTCAATCAAAGTACCTAATTGTACAACTTTTCCAACTATTTCCATATATGATGTATTTTTTATTTTCTAACTGCAAAGTTAATACAAATTTCACTACGAAAATCACTTTAACGAATTTTTAACATAACTTGCAGAAATATGGAATTTTCGCAAACCCCCTTTTGATATATAATATACATTATGTTAAATAGTGTATTTTAAATAAAGGTGGAGCACTATCACTCCACCAATATTTTTATTCAAGTTCTTTTGCTTTGTCTGTCATCTTAAGACGTGTGTAAATACCTCTTAATGCTTGTTTTACTGCTGGATCATCAGGAAGTAATTCATAAGTCTTCTCTACGTATGGCAATGCTCTCTCATCATAACTCTTAGCTTCTGCAGTCATAGCGTCTGTAGCATCAAGATAAGCGTTGAAGTTTGAGTATTCTTTAGGATCTTTGTCGTTGGCAGCCTGATAGATTTCAGAAGCCTTATCGATCAACAAAGCGCCTGCGTTGTAATATGCGTCAGCGTATGCAGCGTCTTCGGCGATTGCGCTTTCATAATAACCGAGAGATTTTTCAAGATCATAAATTGAAGATTCTCTGTTGCCGTAGATTGTTCCTAAGATGAAATAATAAACCGGCTGTTCAGTGAATTTCTGTGCCATAGCCTCGATTTGGTCAACTATTTCAGCTTCTCTGTGAAGTGAAAGATATGTGTTGATCATATCGTTAACTAATTGAGGATCATCTGGATATTTAGCTCTAGCCTGCTCTATCATAGCGACTGATTTATCGCCTTCGCCAAGCTCTCTGTAAGCATTGATAAGTCCTGAATAGATTGAAGCCTCAACATAGCCTTTTGTTAAAAGAACCTCGTATGTAGCGGCAGCGACATCGAATTTGCCAAGTTTTATCGCACATATAGCGAGATTAATCATTGCCGCGTCATCAACAGTGCCAATCTTTCCGGCTGCTTCGTTTGCCTTCTGGAAATCTGCCATAGCTTCTTCATAATTGCCGTTGTTGAAGCTGTCAACACCTCTTTGATAGTAAGTGTTTCCAACACCTTTCACATATTGAGCAAAATCCTGACCCATTCTCATGAAGTAATCCTGATCGAGCTCTTGAACCTTTTCAACAGCCATCAAAACCTTGTCGTATGAATTCGGATCTAGGTCGTTGAACTCAGGATAAGCACCGATTTTGTAGTAAATAACAGCATAATAATGCCATGTTTTAGCCTGATTCTTTGTTGATTCATGCTCTGCTGCCGCATCGATTGACGCTTGTGCCTTCTGCATCAAAATCTTAGCGTTATTCATCTGCTTTGCAGCCTTTTCCATCTTGTTAACAGCCTTGTAGTCATCAGCGGCATCAATAATTTGCTGAGCCTGTCTCTGATAGTTGTTAGCGTCCTGACGTTTCATGTCCTGTGCAAATGTCACCTGACCGATAAACGCCAAAGCTAATAATAACAATACTTTTTTCATTTTATTCAAATTTTATTTGTTAAACTTCCTGTGGATTATTATCTGTATTTTCAACGTTTTCAGCATTCTCATCGAATTCTTCCTCTTCCTCAATGTCTTCAGCCTTAACTTTTGTCACAGCTGCGATTTCGTCGTTGTCGCGGAGGTTGATAAGGCGTACGCCTTGTGTTGCACGACCCATAACTCTCAGAGTATCAACGGCTATACGGATGAGGATACCTGATTTGTTGATGATCATGAGGTCATCGCCGTCGACCACGTCTTTGATAGCCACCAGCTGGCCGGTCTTCTCGGTGATGTTCATGGTCTTGACGCCCTTGCCGCCACGGTTGGTGATGCGGTATTCCTCGAGGTCGGAACGTTTTCCGTAACCCTTTTCAGAAACCACGAGTACGTTGGTCTGCGGATCGTCAATGCAAATCATGCCGACAACTTCGTCGTTCTCGTCGTCAACAGTGATGGCGCGCACACCTGATGCCGTTCTACCCATCGGACGCACTGTCTTCTCCGGGAATCTGATGGCCCTACCCGACTTCAATGCGATCAAAATCTCGCTGTTGCCGCTGGTCATCTTGGCTTCGAGGAGCTCGTCGCCTTCGCGGATACCAAGAGCTATGATACCTGTAGCGCGTGGACGTGAGTAAGCCTCCATCGTGGTCTTCTTAATGATACCCTTCTTAGTGATGAGTGTCAGATAATGGCTCTCACAGAATTCAGGGCTCATGTCTGTCAGGTTGATGTAGGCCTTGACGTTGTCGTCCGGTTCAAGATGGATAAGGTTCTGGATAGCCCTACCCTTGCTTGCCTTGGTGCCTTCAGGGATTTCGAACACGCGGAGCCAGTAGCATCTGCCCTTCTCGGTGAAGAACAGCATGTAGTTGTGGTTCGTTGCCACGAAGATCTGTTCTATGAAGTCCTCGTCGCGTGCGTCGGAGCCTTTCGAGCCCTTGCCTCCCCTGCTCTGGCGGCGGTATTCCGTCAGGTTGGTACGCTTAATATAATTAAGGTGTGAAATTGTCACAACCACTGCGTCGTCGGCGATGATGTCTTCCATCTTGAAGTCTTCAGCCGTGCGCTCGATTGTGCTCTTACGTTCGTCACCATATTTTTCTTTGACGTAAAGCAGCTCTTTCTTGATGATGTCGAACTGCAACTTCGGATCAGCGAGAATTTCTTTGAGATGAGCGATGAGTTTGTGAAGCTCTTCGAGTTCATCCATGATCTTCTTGATCTCGAGACCTGCCAACTGACCTAAACGGTAAGCCACGATTGCCGCTGCCTGCGGGTCGTCGAATCCGTACTGATCCATCAAAGCCTGCTTAGCTTCCTGTGAGCCGCCCTTGCAAGCGCGGATTGTAGCGATAATCTGATCGACGATGTCGATAGCGCGAGCGAGACCTTCCAAGATATGAGCGCGTTTTTCAGCCTCACGAAGGTCGTGTTGTGTACGACGCACCACGCACTGATGACGGTGCTCCACGTAATATTGGATCAACTGTTTGAGATTCAATGTGTGAGGACGACCGTTCACCAAGCAGACGTTGTTGACGCTGAACGAGCTCTGGAGGCCTGTCATCTGGAACAATTTGTTCAACACCACGCTTGCCACGGCGTCACGTTTCAGATCGTAAACGATTCGGAGACCGTTACGGTCGCTTTCGTCGCGGATGTCAGCTATGCCATCGAGTTTCTTCTCACCGATTAGGTCGGCGGTACGTTTGATCATATCAGCCTTGTTGGTCTGATAAGGCACTGAAGTGGCGATGATTCTTTCGTGACCGTTATGCTCTTCAATTGTAGTGTTTGCACGTAAAACGATACGTCCGCGGCCTGTCTCGAAAGCGTCTTTTACGCCCTCGTAGCCGTAGATTATACCGCCTGTCGGGAAATCAGGAGCCTTGATGTATTCCATCAACTCACTGATGGTGATGTCGTTATTGTCGATATAAGCAATGATTCCGTCGACCACCTCGCTGAGGTTATGAGGCGGCATGTTTGTCGCCATACCGACGGCGATACCGCTCGCTCCGTTCACCAAAAGGTTCGGTATGAGTGACGGCAAAACGGTCGGTTCCTGTTCGGAATCATCGTAGTTATTCATAAAATCGACAGTGTCCTTGTCGAGATCGGCAAGCATCTCTTCGGCTATCTTTCTCAAACGAGCCTCGGTGTAACGCATAGCCGCAGGAGGGTCAGCGTCCATTGAGCCGAAGTTACCCTGACCGTCGATGAGAGGATAACGCATGCTCCAGTCCTGAGCCAGACGCACCATAGCGTCATACACTGACGAGTCACCATGCGGGTGATATTTTCCCAAAACTTCGCCGACCACCTTCGCGGATTTCTTATAAGGACGGTTGGACAAAACGCCCATATCCATCATTCCGTAAAGAATACGGCGGTGTACAGGTTTCAAGCCATCTCGGACATCAGGCAAAGCACGAGCCACGATAACCGACATGGAATAGTCGATGTAACTCGTTTTCATGTGATCCTCAATGCCTATCGGAACTATTCTTTCACCTTCAAGTTTTTCACCTTCTAACTGTTCTTCCATTTATCTTTCCTTTAAATTTTAATCCTAAAAATAATTTACAAAAATACGGATTTTTTTTGAATTGCAGACAAGATTAATTAAAAATTTTAAACATTTTTTAAACATTAATTTTATAAAAATCACGCCGAAAAAGACGCGTATACGGAATTTTATTTGTATTTTTGCAGTTTGAAATTTTTAGAAGATGGATCAGAAGTTTTCACCAAGGGTTCAAGACATTATGCAACATAGTCGCGAGGAGGCTGTGAAGATGGGAAACGCGTACATCGGATTGGAGCATATTTTCCTTGGAATTGTGGATGATATTGACAGCAATGCGGTGCAGATTTTGAGAAACTTAGAGCTTAATATTGAAGCGTTTAGACAAAAACTCGAGGCATCTATAAAGACGAATAACACCGTTTTGGGCAACACCAACAATCTGCCGCTTACCAAGCAGGCTGAGCGCGCTCTTAAGTTCACGTATATCGTGGCAAAAGACTTCAACAGTGAACAAGTGGCGTCGGAGCACCTGATGCTGGCTATACTCCACGACGACAATAATATTGTGTCACAACGTCTTGAATATGAAGGTATTACATTTAGCAAATATAAGAAGGAAGTGGAGAAATTGACACCGAATTATCCTGCGCAAAGCAGAAATGAGGATGCCGTGTCGCAGCCTAAGAATATGTTTATGGATGAGGACGAGGAAGACGAGACCCCAACGCAAACCACTGATAAACAACAGAATAAGAAAAACTCGAAATCCAACACCCCTGTTCTCGACAGTTTTGGCCGCGATTTAACGAAGGCTGCCGAGGAAGGACGCCTCGACCCTATTGTCGGACGCGAGAATGAATTGGAAAGAATAGCTCAGGTTTTGAGCCGCCGGAAAAAGAACAACCCTATTCTGATCGGTGAGCCTGGCGTAGGCAAATCTGCCATCGCCGAAGGACTGGCACAACGCATTGTGGAACATAAAGTTTCAAGGACTTTGTTCAACAAACGCATAGTTGTTTTGGATCTTGGCTCAGTGGTCGCCGGAACGAAGTACAGAGGTCAGTTTGAGGAACGTATGAAGTCGATACTCAATGAGTTGGAGAAAAATCCTGACATCATTTTGTTTATAGACGAGATTCACACAATAATCGGCGCAGGCAACGCCAACGGATCGCTTGACGCATCGAATATGTTCAAACCGGCACTGGCACGTGGCGAGCTGCAGTGCATCGGAGCTACAACTTTGGATGAGTATCGCCAATACATTGAAAAAGACGGCGCACTTGAACGTCGTTTCCAGAAAATACTGGTGGAACCGACCACTGTTGATGAGACGATGCAGATTCTGAACAACATCAAAGGACGTTATGAAGACCATCATTTGGTGAGATATTCAGACGATGCAATCGAGGCCTGCGTGAAACTCACAAACCGCTATATTTCAGACCGTCATCTGCCGGACAAGGCTATCGACGCTTTGGATGAGGCCGGAGCGAGAGTGCACATCAGCAATATTCACGTTCCGACGGAAATAGTGGAGATGGAAAAACAGGTCGAAGAGATACGCCAGCAGAAGAAACTCGCAATAAAAGAACAGCGTTTCGAGGATGCAGGCAAATACCGTGACGAAGAAAAATCGTTGGCTGAAAAGCTTGAAAACGCCAAGAAAGCTTGGGATAACGAGACAGAGAACCATCGTGAGACCGTCACCGGGCAGAACGTGGCTGAAGTCGTTGCGATGATGACAGGTGTTCCGGTGCAACGCATCGCACAAAACGAAGGCGACCGTCTGATGAGCATGGAATCGGAGCTCGCAGGCACAGTCATCGGCCAGGATGAGGCTATCAAGAACGTTGTGAAAGCCATCAGAAGAAACCGCGCTGGTTTGAAAGACCCGAACCGACCGATCGGAAGCTTTATTTTCCTAGGTCCTACAGGCGTTGGAAAGACATATCTGGCAAAGGTTTTGGCGAAATATCTCTTTGATTCCGAGGATGCGTTGATCCGCATCGACATGAGTGAATATATGGAGAAGTTCGCTGTATCGCGTCTTGTCGGAGCGCCTCCAGGATACGTCGGATATGAAGAAGGCGGCCAGTTGACAGAGAAAGTTCGCCGTAAGCCCTACTCTATCGTTCTTATGGACGAAATAGAAAAAGCCCATCCGGATGTGTTCCATCTGCTGCTACAGGTCTTGGACGACGGCGTTTTGACTGATTCTCTTGGCAGAAAAGTCGATTTCAAGAACACGATTATTATCATGACTTCAAACATCGGTTCACGTCAGTTGAAGGATTTCGGACAAGGCGTCGGATTTGGCACACAGGCCAAGAAAGATTCAAAAGACAAGTATTCTCGCGCCGTGATAGAAAACGCCTTAAAACGCTCGTTTGCACCTGAATTCCTTAACAGAATCGACGAGGTGGTTATTTTCGAGTCGCTGAACAAGGAAAACATCAACCAGATTATCGACATCGAGCTGAAGAAGGTGCTGGAGCGCACGAAGGAGATGGGATTCGAGCTGGAACTCACAGACAAAGCTCGCAATTACATCGTCGAAAAAGGCTGGGACGAGCAATACGGCGCACGTCCGCTGAAACGCGCCATCCAGAAATATGTGGAAGACATTTTGGCTGAGGAAATCATCAAATCTAACCCGGCAAAAGGCAGCAAATTCTTGATTGATTACGATTCTGAAAAGGATGAAATGACGGTACAGACGTGCCATGGCGCGTCTGTACAAACGGCGGAATAATAATGAATCTGAAGGATAAAATAGACAATCGTTTTTTCAAGGTGATCATCGCCGCTTCACGCGAGTTGGGTTACGATTCCTATATCGTGGGCGGTTATGTACGTGACCTGCTGCTGCATCGCCAATCGAATGATATAGATGTGGTTACGGTGGGAAGCGGCATTGAATTGGCCAAGAAAACCGCCGAGTTGTTGCCTGGCAAGAAACACGTGAAATATTACGGCCGTTTCGGTACGGCGATGATCAACATGGCCGGGCATGAGATTGAGTTTGTGGGAGCCCGAAAGGAGTCATATAATGCCGACAGCCGCAAGCCAACCTGCGAAAACGGCACCTTGGAAGATGACCAGAACCGTCGTGATTTCACTATCAATGCAATGGCTATTTCATTGAACGATAATGATTTCGGTAAGCTTGTCGATCCATTCAACGGCATTCAAGACCTTGAAGATAAGATTATCCGTACGCCTCTTGATCCCGATATCACCTATTCCGACGACCCGTTACGCATGATGCGCGCCATTCGTTTCGCGACCCAGCTTCATTTTATGATTGAGGCCGAATCGTTTGAGGCCATTCGTCGTAACGCCCAGAGAATCAAGATAATCTCGATGGAACGTGTCACCGAGGAGATGAACAAAATCATCATGTCGGATGTTCCTAGCATAGGTTTCAAACTTCTTGACAAGAGCGGTCTTTTGCCATTGATTTTCCCGCAGATGGCTGCTTTGAAAGGCGTCGAGATTCAGGAAGGCAAAGGACATAAGGACAATTTCTATCATACGCTCGAAGTGCTTGATAATGTTGCACTTAGTGGTGGTGATTTGTGGCTCAGATGGGCTGCGGTGCTGCATGACATCGCTAAGCCGTTGACCAAGAAATTCGAGAAAGAACTCGGCTGGACCTTCCACGGACACGAGGTAAAAGGCTCTAAGATGGTACATAAGATTTTCGCCAACTTCAAACTGCCTCTGAACGAGAAGATGAAGTATGTGGAGAAGCTGGTTTACCTCCACCTCCGCCCTATCGTGTTGGCTCAAGACATCGTAACTGATTCAGCAGTAAGGCGTTTGCTTTTTGATGCAGGTGACGACATCGACGATCTGATGACGCTTTGCGATGCCGACATAACATCGAAAAACGAGGAAAAGAAAGCACGTTTCCACAACAATTTCCAGATTGTAAGAAAGAAGTTGAAAGAGATCGAGGCGAAAGACCATCTGCGTAACTGGCAGCCGCCTGTCGACGGCACCGTCATCATGAAAACCTTTGGTATTCCTGAGAGTCGCGAGGTCGGCGTGATAAAAACCGCCATCCGTGAAGCCATTTTAGACGGCATCATCGGAAACAATTTCGCGGAAGCATATCAGTTTATGAAAGCTGAAGGTGAAAAACTCGGTTTGAAGGTGATTTGCGAGGTAACCGAGCCTGTCGAGGTAAAATCAAACGGACCTGTTCCTGTCAAATAATTCGATTTTGGAAAACAAGCATCTCATAGTACTGGCTGGCCCTACCGCGTCGGGAAAAACGGCGACGGCGATTAAGCTTGCGAAGGCGTTTGATGCTGAAATCATATCTGCTGACAGCCGTCAGTTTTACAAAGAGTTGTCGATTGGAACAGCTGCTCCAACGGCTGAGGAACGGGCTCAGGTAAAGCATCATTTTGTTCATAATCTTAGCATTGAATACAAATACGATGTCGCTGATTATGAAAAAGATGTATTATCATTTTTAAAGCAATACTTTAAGACTAAAAATGTCGCCGTCATGACCGGTGGCTCGGGCCTTTTTATCGATGCGGTGTGCAACGGATTGGATGAGATTCCGGATATCTCGGATGAGATAAGAACCAAGATCACGAAGATGCTGGAAGAAGGCGGAATTGAGGCTTTGCAGAAGGAAGTTGAGCGCGTTGACAACGATTATTTCCAGATTGTCGACAAGCAGAATCCCCGTCGTTTGCAGCGGGCGTTGGAGGTGTATTATCAGACGGGTAAGCCCTACTCCACTTTCAGGCAGAAAAATGTCGCAAAACGCGATTTTGACATTATAAAATTGGCTATTCTTTGGGACAGAGACAAACTTATCGAGCGTATCAACAAGCGCGTTGATATGATGATGGAGCAAGGGTTGCTTGAAGAAGTGAAGTCGGTGTATCCTAAACGGCATCTAAACTCCTTAAACACAGTAGGTTACAAGGAGTTGTTCGATTATCTTGATGGGAAGTGCGGTTTGGAGCAGGCTGTGGAGCAAATCAAGATCAACACTCGGCAGTATGCGAAGCGGCAGATGACGTGGTTGCGAAAGAATAATGATTATAAATGGTTTACTATTAATGAAATTGACATGATTATTGATACCATTCTCGAATTACTCTCAGTACCCGGTGGTAAGTCGTAATTCTGCGAATGGTATCAATAATCATTTTTAATGTCCCTTTTCGAAATGCTCAACAGTACCCTGTGGTAGGTCGCATTTCTGCAAAGGGCATTAAAAATGATTCAAGCAATAAATGATAACACTATGATAAAGAATATTATTTTCGATTTTGGTGGAGTGCTGGTGGATTGGAATCCGCACTATCTGTTTGATAAATATTTCAATGACATTGAAGAAGCGAATTATTTCGTTGAGAATGTGTGCAATAGCGAATGGAATGCCGAAATGGACGGCGGTAAAACGTTTGAACAAGCTGTGAAAGAGCGTACTGCTATATTCCCTAAATACGCAGAGCCTCTGAAGTTGTACCAAACAAACTGGATGGATACTATGGGCGAAGAAATACCTGGTATGTACGACCTTATCAAATCATTGAAAGACAATGGTTTTCCAACAATTTACGGCCTTACAAACTGGTCAGCAGAGACATTCCCGACAGTGCAGAAAAAGTATCGTATTTTCAGTCTCATTGATAAGATTATCGTTTCAGGTGAAGTTAAGCAATTAAAGCCTAATCCGGAGATTTTTCACACCTTGCTGAACACTTTCAACCTCAAAGCTGAAGAAAGTTTGTTTATTGACGATAATACCAAAAACATTGAAGGTGCTAAAGCTGTAGGAATCAATGCCATACGCTTCGAAAATGCTAACAAACTGAAAGATGATCTCAGAAAGTTCTGTATATTCCTCAAATTCTTGGGCCAATAACCCAGAATTTTCAGAATTATACCGAACTTTCTTTACTATCAAAGAGTTAAAGGGGTACTTCGACAAATCAATGTTATCGGCTTTGACTTGGAGAAGTATCCCTTTAACTCGTTTTACATGAACCTCAACTCTTTTTTCCAATTCTTCCAGTCGGGCATCATCTCTTCCATCAAAGCGTAAAATCCTGCTTGGTGGTTGAAATAAACAAGGTGGCACATTTCGTGTATAATCACCTGGCGGATGCAGTTTTCGTTGAGCTTGATAAGTTGAAGATTAAGGCTGATGTTGCCTTTTCGGGAGCAACTGCCCCACCTCGACCGCATATCGCGGATAGTGATTTTTGCCGGCGCCACGTTGTATTTGCGGAATTTCTCGATGATCGGAGGCAGAAGTTCGCTGAAAATTACTTTGGCGCGTTCACGATACCATTTGTTAAGTAGACGCTTCAGATTATCTGGATTATCTAGAGATTTACAGCTGACAACCAAAGAATTACCATCAATAAAAACTGCGTTTTTATCGCTTTTAACCATTTGAAGTGTATACTGCTTTCCAAGATAAAAATGCACCTCTCCGGAAACGTACTTTTTCTCCTGATTATCAGTGTTTTGCAGTCTGTCCAAATGATTGAAAACCCAACGTTTATGCTGGTTCAGGAATGCGAGGATATCGCTTTCACGATACAGCAGAGGCGTTTTCACCTCAATCACGCCGTCACGACGTATCTTTGCGGCCACGCTCCGCCTATGCGAGCGCTGGAACTCGTAGCGGACCTCAATTCCGGAGATAACAGTAGTTTTAATCATTTGGTTTACGACGCTGACCATTCCTAACTGGCCTTATAACTTGACCGCGGTCACGATCGTACGAGCCGCACACATGGCAGTTTGTGTCATCAAAATGCAAACTCCATGCGGCGGTTTGCCATGTTGTTTGAAGAGTAGTTGACCAATAAATGCCTAAATTTTTGCATATTATCGTATCATCCAAATAAAAACCGGTTGTCGGCAGAAAGATGCTATTGCCATTACTTCCGATTAAACGCCTGCCACAAACACCATTAATACTAATCCATTCGTGTGTAGTGTTTAGGTACAACTCATCAAAATCATCATAATCAGGCATATGCCAACCGTTGCCCCAATGAACTACAGCGGCATCGTCTTCAGGTTTCAACTCAGTGATGTGGTCTGCAAATCCGTTGACTCCACAACTAGGATCAGTGCAATACTTGTTCAACAAATAAACCCCATTAACAAAAACAGTGAATTTATACTGTTTCCAATCGTACATTTTCTTTGTAGAAGTCTCGCCCCAAGCAAAGTAACAGCCGGCATCTTCAGGACTGGTTGCGCCAATGTTACATTTGGCCCACAAATTGCCACTCGGCAAGCCCAGGTCGACATATTCGTGATCGTCAACAACTTCTGGCGACGGGTCTTCTTTTTTGCATCCGGCCATCAATGTTGAGACCGACAACATTATAACGACTATAATTCTCGCGAACTTCATATCACGCTTATTTTAGCTTTGCCATAAACCTTTTGATATCAACGATATAGCGGATATGAGTTCCTTCACCGATGAGACCTTCGTCGTCGGATGCCGACACTTTGAATGTGAGCTTTCGGCCATCGATTTCTTCAAGAACAGCTGTTGCTTTAATCGTTGCGCCGAGTTTTGAAGGCTTGACGTGCGATGTGCTGATGTGAGCGCCCACTGTAGACGAGCCTTCAGGCAGATCGTTCTCAACAGCAGTCATTGCAGCGTTTTCCATCAATCCGATCATGGCTGGTGTTGCGAACACATCAAGTCCTCCCGAGCCGTAAGTGCGGGCGGTGTTGCTGTTGTTTACGATAGTTGTTGAAATGTGAGATAATCCGAGTTTTAGCATTTTGTAAAAATTAAATTTGAAAAACTTTTTTATCGTCTTGTTTCATC
>Ga0310690_10003917_pt1 | contig 21733 bp, 18 predicted proteins | sample AusTroGonzalo_MG_2_FD_207661 | JGI IMG/M metagenome (GOLD analysis project Ga0310690, IMG submission 207661) | Bovine rumen microbial communities from tropical cattle in Woodstock, Queensland, Australia - Gonzalo_04 (v2) (version 2) | ecosystem: Host-associated > Mammals > Digestive system >... | reverse complement strand
TTGAGGATCACCTTGAATTTGGGATCCTTCGAGGCGATCCCGCGCAGGACTTCACGTGTCCCGTCGGTGGAGAGGTTGTCCTCGACGACGAACTCGTAGTCGTACGCGGGGTGCTTCGCCAGTTCCGCCTTGCAGCGTTCGTAGAAGATCGGAATGTTCTCGACCTCGTTCCAGCAGTTCGTGACGATCGATATCTTCGGCATTTCAAAACTCCTCCGAAACGGGGGGTATCAGCATGTTTTTCAGAAATTCCTCCCGGGGCAGGAACGGCGCCAGATCCTCCAGCGGCGCGGAGACCATGGTGCCGTCGGGCAGGCGTTTGGAGGCGGCCTTCGGTCCCAGCACCTCGAAGGGATCGGTCATCACCTCGATGACGGCCGGACCTTCGGCGGAAAGGATCTCCGGCAGAAGTTTCCGCGCCTCCTGATTGTTCGCGAGGCGGAAGAAGGGCAGTTCGTAAGCCGCGGCAATTTTCCCGAGATCCGGCAGAACGACGCCGGAGCCCGCTTCGGAGCCGACGAAGTTCCCCCCGAAAAAGGCCCGCTGGGTCAGCTTGATGGAGAGGTAGCCGGCATTGTTGTAGACGAAGAGCTTGATCGGCAGATGAAGATTTTTCATCGTCTGCAGTTCCTGAAGATTCATCTGCAGACTGCCGTCGCCGGTCAGGCAGAGGACCTCGCGGCCGCCTCCGGCCAGCGCGGCCCCGATGGCGGCCGGGAAGCCGTAGCCCATGGAGGCGCAGGCCTCGTTGGAGAACATCCGCATGCCTTTTTTGAGCGGGATGGCCTGGAAGGTGCTGGTGTACGCCGTGCCGTTGCCGGTGACGACGATGGCGTCGTCGCGGCAGAGTTCCCCGATCATCTCGGGGAGGGCGTAACTTGAGACGTAATCGGTCCGGGACCGGTGCTCGCCGGTCACAACGGGATACTGTTTTTTCAGGCGCCGGCAATAGTCCAGCCACGCGGGATCCCCCTCCGCCGCGGGCAGGGCGGCGTTGACGGCTTCGAGAAATTTCCCCGCATCGGCGTTGACGGCGATGTCCGGGCGGAACGTGGGCTTGCACAATTCGCCGGGGTCGGCGTCCACCATGATCTTGCACGCCGCCCGCGCGACGGTCTCACAGGCGTAGCCGATGATCCTGATCCCCATGCGCGTCCCCAGCACCAGGAGCAGATCGGAGTTCTGCATGATGAAATTCGCCGCCCGCTCGCCCAGAATGCCGGGCCGGCCGAAAAAGAGCGGGTGATCCGACGGGATGAGGTCGATCCCCGAGATCGAAGTCAGCACCGGGATATGGCGTTTTTCGGCGAATTCGAGAAGCGTTTCCGCTCCGCCGCCGTGACGCACGCCGATGCCCGCGACGATGACGGGCCGCCGGGCGCTCTGCAGTTTGGAAATGATTTCGGCCATCTGCGTCGGACGCAGTTCGGGCGTCTCCGTGCCGTATTCCTTTTCGTATCCGCGCAGTTCCGCGGGGTCGATCTCCGCCGCCTGGATGTCCAGCGGCACGTCCAGCCAGACCGGACCGGGACGGCCCGAACGGCAGAGATGCCAGGCCTTTTCCAGCTCGTAACGGATATCGCGCCTGTCTCTGATCATCACGGCGTATTTGGTGACGGGCCGCACCACGTCGACGATGTTCAGCTCCTGATCGCCGAGCTGGCGGAGTTTCAGCGTCGGGCACGCCGTGACCGACGTGGCACGCTTGATCTGCCCCGAGATCACCAGCATGGGGATCGAATCCAGCCACGCGCCGACCACGCCGGTCAGGGCATTGGTCCCGCCGGGCCCCGTGGTCACGCTGACGACGCCCGGCCGGCCCGTGATCCGGGCGTACCCCTCCGCGGCGATGGCACAGGCCTGTTCGTGGAGATTGCAGATGTAGCGGATCCTCTTTTCGCGCCCCAGGGCGTCGTTGAGATGCATCGCTCCGCCGCCGGAAACGAAGAAGACGTGCTCCACGCCGCGGTCGGCCAGCGTTTCGAAGATGTAGTCGGCAACTCTCATTTGCGGATGAACTCCCTGATCGTTCGGATCATATAGTCCAGTTTGTCATCGCTCATGCCCGGATAAAGCCCGATCCAGAAAGCGTCGTTCATGATGCGGTCGGTGTTTTTCAGGCTCCCGGCCACCCGGTAGTCGACGCCCTCCGCCAGCGTCTCGAAGCAGGGATGCTTCAAAATGTTTCCCGCAAAGAGGTTGCGGGTCTGTATCTTCCTTTCCTCGAGATACTTCACAAGATCGTTTCGGGTGAATCCCGCCCTGTCGGTCAGAGTGATCAGAAAACCGAACCACGAGGGATCGCTCTCGGGATACTTTTCGAAAAGCTGCAGCTCGGGAAGATCTTTCAGCCCGTTGAAGAGGCGGGTGAAATTCGCCTTGCGTTTCTCGACGAAAGAGGGGAATTTCTCCAGCTGCGCACAGCCCACGGCGGCCTGCATGTCGCTGACCTTGAGGTTGTAGCCGAAGTGGCTGTACACGTACTTGTGATCGTAGCCCAGGGGGAGTTTTCCGAACTTTTTGGTGAAGCGGCAGCCGCAGGTGTTGTCGACGCCCGAGGCGCACCAGCAGTCTCTTCCCCAGTCCCGGAGCGAGAGCATGATCTTTTTGAGCAGGGGATCGTCTGTGTACACCGCGCCGCCCTCGCCCATGGTCATGTGGTGCGGCGGGTAGAAACTTGAGGTGCCGATATCCCCCCACGTGCCGGTGAAACGGCCGTCGTACTTCGACCCCAGCGCATCGCAGTTGTCTTCGACGAGCCACAGGCCGTGTCTGTCGCAGAATCCCTTCACCGCCTTGATGTCGAAGGGGTTGCCCAGCGTGTGGGCGATCATCACGGCTTTCGTTTTCGGGGAAAGGGCCTTTTCGAGCATCGCGGGATCGATATTGGCCGTCCGGGACTCCACGTCGACGAAGACCGGGACCGCCCCGTACTGGACGATCGGGGCGATGGTGGTCGGGAATCCCGCCGCCACGGTGATGACTTCGTTCCCCCGCAGGATCCTCCTCGCTCCCAGCAGCGGCGAGGTCAGCGCGGCAAAGGCCAGCAGATTCGCCGAGGAGCCGGAGTTGACCAGAAGCGCGAAGCGGATCCCCAGATATCCCGCCAGTTTCTTCTCGAATTCCCGGGAGTACCGCCCGTAGGTGAGCCAGAACTCCAGCGCGGAATCGACGAGATTGCACATCTCCCTTTCGTCGAAGACCCGCCCCGCGTAGTTCACCCGGGACTCGCCGGGAACGAACGCCTCCCCGGCCTCCGGCGCGTGCACCAGACGGTAGTACTCCGTCACCTTCCGCAGGATCTCGTCGTGCAGCTGTCTTACTTTGTCCATGAAAGTCCTTCCTTCTGCGCCGAAAGGATATAGGCGGCAATATCATCCGCCGTCCTCAGCTTCCCCGAGGCGTAAAAATCCCGGTACCACGCCGCGGTCCGGGCAAAAGTCTCCTCGGGCGTCCAGACGCTGTGCCACGCAAGTTCCCGGGCGGCCTGGGAGCAGTCGAGGGCCAGAAGCGCGGCCTCGTGAGGCGCGTCGGCGGGCGGGTCGATGCGGTAGCGGACGGCATCCCACGCCTTCGCGAAGGCCGAAACGACCTCTTCGACCGGGATGTTCCCCCCGTCGGAGGGGCCGAAGTTCCATCCCCGGGCAAAAGCTTTTTCCCCGGCCAGCAGCCGGGCGCCCAGGGCGAGGTAGCCCGAAAGGGGCTCCAGCACGTGCTGCCACGGCCGGGTGGATTTGGGACTGCGGATCGTCACGGTCTTCCCTGCCGCCGCAGCCTTCATCATGTCGGGGACCAGACGGTCCTCGGCCCAGTCGCCGCCGCCCACGACGTTGCCCGCCCGGGCGGAGGCCAGCAGCAGATGATGTTTTTTTCCGTATTCCTCCGGTGCGAAGAAACTCCGGCGGTAGGAAGAGATGACGAGCTCCGTGCAGCCCTTGCTGGCGCTGTAGGGATCGTGGCCGCCCATGGGGTCGCTCTCTTTGTACCCCTCTTTCCGGCCCGTGTTTTCGTAGCACTTGTCGGAGCTCACGGCCACCACGGCCCGCACGGAATCGGTCCCGCGGCAGGCGTCGAGGACGTGGGTCGTCCCCATGACGTTGGCGGCAAAGGTCTCCACCGGCTCCCGGTAGGAGCGCCGCACCAGCGGCTGGGCGGCCAGGTGGAAAACCGCCTCGGGGCGGAAATCCGCGACGATCTCCGCGATCCTCTCCCGGTCCCGGATGTCCGAAATCTCGGAACGCATGCCGGGCTTCAGCAGATCGAAGTGGCTGTATTCCGTTTCCATGGGCAGGGCGATGCCGCACAGTTCGGCGCCCAGTTCCTTCAGCCAGAAGGCCAGCCACGAACCCTTGAAGCCGGTGTGGCCGGTGATGAGAACTTTTCTGCCCCGGTAAACGTCGCTGAACATCGGTCACTTCCAGAATTTCGTCCACGGGGCGTTGCCGCGCTCCCACAGGGCGTTGAGCAGATTGTACTCCCGCTGGTTGTCCATGCACTGCCAGAAGCCTTCGTGGCGGAAGACGCCCATGTTCCCCTCCGCGGCGCAGCGGGTCATGGGTTCGCGTTCGAGGAAGGTGTCCTCTTTCCCGTCCAGGTATTCCGGGATGAATTTGCGGTCGATCACCATGAAGCCGCCGTTGATGTAGCCGCCCGCCTGCGCCGGCTTCTCCTCGAAGCCCCGGACGGTGTCGCCCTCCAGGACCATCTCGCCGAACCGGGCCTCGGGATGCACCGCCGTGAGGGTGAGCAGCTTCCCCCCCGCCAGGTGCCGGGCGTAGAGGGCGCCGATGTCCACGTCGCAGAGGCCGTCGCCGTAGGTGAGGAAGAAGTTTTCGTCAGTCTCTTTCAGGTACTTCGACGCGCGGAAGACTCTTCCTCCCGTCATGGTCTCGAGACCCGTCCCGGCCAGCGTCACTTCCCAGTCGGACTCCTCGGGCTCGTCGTAAAAGGTGATCTCGGGCGTATGTCCCAGCCGGATCGTGGCGTCGGCGGTGCGCAGGTGATAGTTCATGAAGTAGTCGACGAAGGCCTCCCGCTTGTAGCCGAGGCAGAGGATGAAGCGGCGCACGCCGAAAGCGGCGTAGGTTTTCATGATGTGCCAGACGATGGGCTGTTCGCCGATGGAGACCATGGGTTTCGGAAGCATTTCCGTCACATCGCGCAGACGGGTCCCTTTGCCTCCGCAGAGGATCATCACGGGCGGCATTTCCTTTTTCGTCGTCATCGTTTCCCTTCCCATTTTCCGACTGATTTTTCCCGACGGCACGGTGTTTCGGGCGTCCCCGCGGGTCCATTCCCGGACCGCAGGCGCACGGAGCCTCGGTCGTAATATATCCTCTTTGCCCGGGGCTGTCAAGCCGTCATCGGTTCGCCCGCCCGCATTTTCCGCCTCACGGGGGGACCTTTCGGAAATTTCCGCCGATCCGGTCCCGGGTGAGCCGGTTTCGGCTTGAAAAATCGCGGAACCGTGCTAATTTTACCGGGTGTGCCGTTCAAAGGAAGGAACATTTCATGAGCATCACAGCCGCGGTATTGATCTTCATTTCCGTTTTCATGCACGTCGCATGGAACATGCTTTCGAAAACCACGACGCCGTCGACGGCGTTTTATCTCATCATGAATTTCATCGGCGGGATCATCTGGCTCCCGTTCTTTCTGATGAGCTGGAGCGCGTTCACGGGACTTTCGGCCGTCTTCTACTGGCTCTTCGCCGGGAGCGTGGCGGCGGAGGTCCTCTACATGTACGGCTTGGCCCACGGTTACAAGCACGGCGACATCTCGCTGATCTATCCTCTGGTCCGGGCCCTGCCGGTGGTCATGCTCGCGGCGATCACGCTGCTCGCCGGGATCGGGAAGCCCTTCGGGATCCCCGCGCTGTGCGGCATGGTCATCATCGCCGCGGGGTGCGTCATCATGCCCTTCCGTTCGTTCCGGCACATCTCCTTCAAGGGGCTGAACGGTCCCGCGCTTTTCTTCATCGTTCTCGGGGCGGTCGGGACGACGGGCTACACGCTCTGCGACAGTCAGGCGTTGAGTCAGATCGCCGCGGGCGGGCGCGTCTCCAACGTCTGCACGCTGGGGTATCTGTTCCTGATCCAGATGGGGCTCGCCCTCGGTGAAGTGCCGCTGGTGGTCTTCGATCCCGCCGAACGCGCGGCCATGCGGGAATTCAGGGGCAAAGCCTTCCTTTTCCCGGTGGCCGCCGGGATCTGCTGCTCCGGCGCCTATGCGTTGGTCCTGTTCGCCATGCAGCACGTGACAAACGTGAGTTTCATCCAGGCGTTCCGCCAGCTGAGTCTCCCCCTGGGGTTCCTCGCCGGCGTGATCTTTCTGCACGAGAAGAATTCCGGCACGAAGACGGCGGGGCTGATCCTGATCCTCGCGGGGCTCCTGATCGTTTCCTTCTTCAAGTGACCGTACCGGGAACGGAACATCGGCGTGAAGCCTACCACAGGTAAGCCTCCTGCGGTATCTCGACGACCCTGTTGGTCAGCCGCGCCTCCTCGATGGCGTTGCCGATGACCGTTGAACTCAATCCGGCACGGAAATCCACGCCGGAGGGGCGGCCGCTCAGCACGCAGTCGATGAAATCGTCGAGGAACGCTTCGTCGCTGCCGCCGTGCCCGGAGGTATTCTCCGCCTTGCAGTCGATCTTCCGCGTCTTCCCGGTCACGGAATTGTGGAGCGTGATGGATTCGCCGGCCGTGTCGGCGTAGAGGATCGCCTCGGTCCCCGCGACGCAGATGGTGCGCTTGGCCACCTGGGCGAAGAGATTGAGCGCGAAGTTGGCCTTGACGCCGTTGGCGTAGTCGATGATCGCCACCTGATGGTCGACCACGTCCTTGTCGTCGTTGTAAACGCAGAGATCGAAGGGCTTCTCCGCCTTCGACGGCGCATTTTTCTCGCTTTCGCTCATCCGCACCATTTCGCCTTTGAAACGGAAACGGCACGTCTCGTCCGGGCACTGGGAACAATAGCGATACTTGAGTTTGTCCGGCGTGAAAAAGTCCAGCGAACCGAAGGAGGCCACCCGGACTGCGGGCGCGCCGGCGACCGTCGAGATGATGTCGATGTCATGACTGCACTTGGCCAGAATAAACCCCCCGGAGTTGGCGGTCTTGCGGTGCCAGCGGCGCATGTAGCTTGCGCCGTGCATCACCCCGATGTGTTCCGTGGAGGTGATGTTGAGGATCTGGCCGAGTTCGCCGGAGCGGGCGATTTCGATCACCCTGCGGAAGATCGGGTGATGACGCAGCACGAAGCCGATCTGCACCTTGCAGTTGTTGCGGATGATCGCCCGGATGATCTTCCGGCACTCCGCGGCGGTCGGGGCCATGGGTTTTTCCAGCATGACGTGCTTGCCCGCGTTGCAGCAGGCGATGGCGCTCACGCCGTGAAGATAGTCCGGCAGCGTGATGACGACCGCCTCGAAATCGCCCCGGGCGATCAAATCCTCCACGCTCCGGAAGATCGGGACGCCCTTCAGTCCGAGTTCCCGGGCAAAGGATTCCGCCCGGTCCGGAGAAGCCTCGCAGACGGCCGTCAGCTCCGCCGCCGGATGGTCCATGATCATCTTCACGTAGGCGCAGCCGCGCTGGCCGAAGCCGACGACCGCCATTTTGCATTTGCGTTTCATTGTCGGATCCCGTGATGCCTTTTCACTGTTTCACCAGAGTCAGGTGCCTGAGCGTCAGCTGGTTGGAGCTCGCCGCGTGCCCGTCGGCGCAGAGATAGTTGACATAGCCGTTGTGTATGTACCCCGTGCGGGCGTTGGTTGCTGTCATTTCTCTTGTCAGGACGGTCTCATTGGCGATGATCTGATTCACGGTCCCGGTCGCCGCATTGTAGGGATTGGCGTCGCCGTGGAGAAGGGTGGCGCTGGGCGCACGGACATCCTTTTCCTTGACCGGCGGCATCGTGTTGACGTACACGAACCCGTTGTTGTTGTAACTGATCATGCGCTTGTCGGCGGCGTTGCCGGTGGCGACCGCGTACCAGTCCTTGCTGTTCTCACGGCCCTGCCGGAACGGGAGAAAAGTCGGACACTGCAGCACGGTCGCAAGACTGGAAAACCGCTGCAGATTGTAGGCGGTGCCGTCTTTGGCCTGATTGCCGATGTACTGCCACGGCCAGTTGGAGCGGTTCGCATAATAGCCCTCGAACTGGTCCGTGTAGGCCAGGACATGATGGCCCAGCTGCTTGAGATTGCTGAGGCACGAGGCGCTGCGCCCCCGCTCCCGGGCCTGCTGCAGCGCGGGCATGAGCATCGCCGCCAGAATGGCGATGATGGCGATCACGACCAGCAGCTCTATGAGGGTGAAACTCCGGATCCGGCATTGGACATCGGTTCGCTGACTTGATTTCGGCATCATATCGTTCCTCCTTTTTTTTCGGGGTTGTGTTCTTTCCCGGTCTCTTTCTGCAGTTTCATGATCATGGCGGCGATCTTTGCCCGCGCCCGGTCGAAATCCTCCACGCTCCAGCCGATGGGCGGCAGATAGTCGCCGGAGGCGTACCTGACGCCGTCCTTTTCGTAACTTTTATCCCAGACGCTGTTGATGAACAGGCTGTTTTTGAGAAAGCGGGTCTGGTCGACGGAGTTTTCGAGATCCGTCAGGAGCTTCTCGGCCTCCGAGGTGTCGATGCGCTTTTTTTTCGCATCGGAAACGGCCTTTTCGAGGGTGCGGATATAACGCATGTCGTCCGTTCCCTCGCGGAGGGCTTCGAAGTCGATGGAGCACCCTCCCCTGCGTCCCTCGGCGGGAGGGTACGTGTAGCACCAGTCGGCGGTCCCGTCCAGATCGGTGTAGGGCGAACCGCTGATCCCCAGATACATGTACCAGCTCATGCCGGAACTGCCCTTGCCGATGCTCCGCAGGAACCAGCCGTGGGCGAACCGCTTGCCCGCAGGCTGGGCCAGGACCAGACAGCAGTCGTTGTTGTAGGAAAGCAGCATCTTGCCCCCGGCGGCGCACGTCTTGACGATCTCGGGCCAGGTGTCGACATAGTAAAGGGTCCCCGTGTTGTATCGGAGGATGAACATGTCCGAAAGCGCCGCCAGCTTTTCCGCCGCGTCCTGCCGGGGACGGACGGTCTTTTTCCACAGGTGATTCGTGCCGACCCGCAGACCGGCTTTTTTGTAGATTTCCATGCGCGCGATGCAGTCGTCGATCCGGCGCGGATGGGAGAGGACCTCGTCGTCGCCGAGCCAGTAAACGCGCGGGAATTTCCGTTTTTCGCACCAGGCGTCGAAAATTTCCCGGACTTTTCTTACGGCCTCGACCTCCCTGCCACGGTTGACTTTGATGACCTCCTTGAGCGCGTCGTCATAGAGCGTGATCAACGTAACCGGCGTATATTTCTGCAGGGTTTCCGCCGCGACGGCGAAGAGGGAGTGATCCAGGTCTATCTTCATGCTGTCCAGTCGCATATCATCGAACTTCACCGCCTTGTCGGAATGCATGCAGACCCAGTTTATCCCGTGCTTTCCCATGGCGTCGAAATCCTCCCGGACCACCCGTTCGTTGAAGAGCTGCACCCACATCCCGTAACTCATCCGGGGCGCTTCCAGCTCGAAAGGGTAGACTTCCACCTCCGCGGGGATCGTTTCCCGGCCCGCGCCGGAAATCAGCTCGAACTCCCCGCGATAACGCCCCGGCGGCGTCCCCCGGGGGACGTGAAAGGTGATCCAGAACTGCCGGGCGATCTCCTTTTTCACTTCCACCGTATCGGTTTTTTCCAAATACTGCGGAGCTGTCATGTATTCGGACTTGCCGTGATAATTGGTGGAACGTTTGGGGATGGACTCCACCACTGCGATCTCCGCGGAAATGCCGCCGTCGAAGGGACGGCACAGCTTCAGCGACACGTTTCCCGCGTCCCGCAGTCCCCTGATGCCCAGTGTGGCGGGTTCGTACTCGCCGGGGGCGGCGGCGACTTTGAGCACCGCCTTCCCCGTATCCTCCGCGGCGCAGCTGTTGGTGAAAAGAAGCCTCATCCAGGGATGGGAAAAAATTTGAAAACCCCGTTTCCGGGAGATCTCCGAAACCGGGGGGGCCGGGCGGCTTTCCACGTATTTGCGCTCCGTGAAAAGGGGCGCGCAGGCGGCTACGGCTTGGACGGGCGAAACTTTTTCCGCCGGGCCCCGGGTGACGGAGACGTCGGGATCCGGCATGTTCTCCCGGGGACGGCGGTTGGCGGTCGGAATGAATTTCAGATACCCGAGATAATAAGACGTGCCGGGATAGAAGGTTATTTTCAAATCGTCCATCGCAAGATCCCGGGCGATGCACACTTCGTAATTGCGGTGGACGGCGTTGAATTCCGCCTGCGCCGCGCCGCTGACGAAATACGCCTGCGGGTCGTTTCCGATGGTGAGCTGCAGCCGCGTTGGACGGGAGAGCAGCCGCCCGCAGAGGTAGAAGTCGTACCTCCCCTTGAGATCGGAGTGCCACGAGATGGTCCCGGCGTCGATCTGCGGCGGATAAAGCGTGCCCTCCGGCCCGGTTTTGAAGCTCCGTCCGAAGCACCAGTAACGGGGATCCGCCCCGGCGCCCGTTTCGGGCGCGGGACGGAATTTGCCGAAATCCGACACGATCACCGTTCCCGGCGGATCGACGATCGGCTGCGGCTTGAACACCGGTTTCGGGACTTCCCTGACCGCGGTTTCGGCGGGGACGAGGGCCTTGTTCCACGGCTGGATCTTCACGTTGTAGATGTTGCCGAAAAAGGGATAGTAGGTCGTGCCGATGAAAAGCGGCTGCCCCCGGGTGATCAGGTTGCCGCGGTAATTGCGTTTGGCGATCAGTTTGCCGTCCGCGAAAATTTTCACCGTGCCGCCGCCGGCAAAGATCTGAAGTTTGCAGTCCCGGTTGTTCCCGATCATCCCGGCCTTTGTCTGGCACCAGAGGTTCTCCTTGTCCGTAAGCAGCGTCAGCAGCAGCGCGCCGTCGGGCCGGATCAGGACGGCATAACCCGAACTGTAATTTTTGCCGGTGGAGAGCAGTCCGAACCACTTGCTGCGGGGAGAGGCCTTGAAATCGACGGAAAACTCCGCTTCGAGGATGAACCCCTCCGGGTAGTCGATGTTCTTCAGAAAGGGGATCTCCACCGATGCGCCGTCCAGCCGCAGGAAAAATCCCCGTTCGTCGGCCTGCGCCCAGCGGGATTTGGCGATGGAGCGGATCTTGCCGTCGAGCATGGAGGTCGAAGAGCATTTGACGACGGCGGACCCGTTGCCGTCGCCGAACTTCCACTCGTGTTTTTTCCCGGCGGAGCCAAGCGCGCGGTTTTCCGGCAGGGCCGCCTCGTCGAAGGAACCGAGTTTCACGTCCCGCACCGTTCCGAAGTAGCCGTAATACCCCGCGCCGATGTAGAGCGGGTGGCCCGCGTCCTGCAGTTTGCCCTTGTACTTCCGGGAGGCGATCAGTTTATCGTCCACATAGATCTTCGCCGTGCCGTCGTGGGCGGAAACGGTGACGGTCTGCTCCTGCCCGGAACGGACGGCGCCGCCTTTGGTCTGGAGCCAGAGCAGTTCCCGGTCGGTTTTCAGCGTCAGCAGGATCGCCCCCGCCGGATCGAACATCAAAGCGTAACCGGAACTGTAATTTTTCCCCTTGGAGATCAGTCCCATCCATTTCCGGTCCTTCCCGGCGGTGAAATCGGGGTCGCACCGGGCGCTCAGGATGAACCCCGCCGTCATATCCAGCTCGGGCGAGGGAGGGATGACCACGGAGGCACCGTCCAGCCGCAGGCGCGTCCCGTCCTTCCCCTTCAGGAAAGCCGCCTGTTTCGCCGGAGAGATGCGGCCGTCATGCCCGGTCCGTCCGGCGCACCGGACCTTCGCGGGCGGCGTGCCGCCGTCGTCGCAAGGCCAGAGAAAGACCGTCCCGGCGGCCAGTCCCCGGACCGTCGCCGCAACGAGCAGACAACAGAATCTTTTCATCCCTCGTCCTCCTTTTCAAAATTCGATGATATTGCCCTCGATCCCCCGGGCCGCGGGAACGGCGGGATCCTCGATATAATAGACGGCCATGGCATGGTGTTCGTCCAGCAGGGTTATTCCCGGATATCCGGTGTCGGGGAAGGGCGAATCGTCGCGGATGACGAATTCCTCCGCCGTGTCCAGATCCTCGAACTCCGGCGAAACGATCCGCCCCCTGACGCCGCAGGGTTCCTTGCGGTAACCGTAGACGATCATGGTCCTGCCGTCCGGCAGACGGCAGGCGGCGGCAGGTTCGGCGTGGATGGCGTGACGCAAGGGAGGCGTCCAGGTGCGGCCGTTGTCGGTCGATTCGGCGGTGACCAGATCGGCCCGGGTCAGGGAGCCGTCGGTCCTGCGCCTCTGCGACCGCACCAGAAGCACGTATTTCCCCGCGGGCGTCACCGTGAGGAACGGTTCCTCGTAAAGATACCCGGGGTCGCCATGGGAGTCGATCGCGGCGGTGACGAATTGCCATGACACGCCGTCGTCGACGGAGCGGTAAAGCATCACGTCGGCGGACATCTGCGGCGTGAATTCGTTTTCGAACCGGTCTCCGACCCACAGGAGCGAACCGTCGCCGCCGCGGGTGATGTTGCCCCGGTTGTGCATCCGGCGCGGGTGTCCCGGGAAAAGTTCCGGCGTGCCCGGCAGGGGATCGGGACGGTAGGGACCGTGGAAACTTTTGCCGGAATCGTCGCTGCGGAGCACGTAGACCCCGCCGGGCAGGGCGACGGCCTCCTTGTTGACGTCGAAGCGCGACAGATAGTGCCCGTTGCCGCTCTCGTCCAGCATCCGCACCAGGTGCGGCGGAACGTGCTCCCAGATGAAACTGCTGACGAAGAGATATTTGCCGTCGAAGAAAAGCGAGGCGTCCTGACTTGCGCCCTCCGGCGGGGAATAAAGAAGTTCCGGCTCGCTCCAGTTCCTGCCGCCGTCCCGGGAACGGGTGAGCATCAGCTGACTGACCGGACTGTAGTGGCAGCAGTATTTTTCATCCACCCCCGGCCAGCCGTGGTAGCTCGGGCAGCGGCGGAATGCGACGAAGATCTCGCCGCCGGCGGCGGCGACGCCGGGAAAAGTCGAATAAAACCGCTGATCCCGGTAGATGACGAAGGGCGGATGGATTTTCATTGCAAAACCTTTCCCGATAAAAAACGACCCGATCCCCATTCAGTGATTTGCTTTATATATACAGCAAATATATATTAAAAAAAATGGCAGAAACGAATTATTTTTTAACCGAAACGAACATGGACGAAAAAAAGCTGTTCCTGACATCGGAAACCGACGACGCCGGACAGTTCCTGAATATCGAAGGCCAGCCGGTGGTGCCTTTCAACTGTCACGTGTTTTTGCGCCGGGAACCGTCGATGCGCGTGAAGTACGGCGGGAATCTGCATCACCATCATATCCTGTGGTTCTGTCTCTCCGGCAGGGGGTGTCTTGCGATCAACAAAATCCCGTACATCCTCGGTTCCGGCGAAGCGATCCTGCTCTATCCCGGTCAGGTGCACGGGCGTCTGCCGCTGAACAACGAAAAGGTCCAGTGGCTGCTGGTGCGTTTCACGCTCAGGGACGAACCGGCGTGGTTCACGCTTCTGCGCAACCAGATCTTCTGTTTCGACGGGGAGATCGGCCGGTTGCTGGACGAATTCCGGCAGGCCTGTGCGAAATACCGTTCCGGCAGGGGCGGCGGCCGGGAAACCGCCGCCGGGGAGTGTCTGCTGCGGCTGGGACTGCTGCTCAACGCCCTGCGGCCGATCGCCGCGGTTTCCCCCGTGACCGCGGCGGAGGAGCAGGAATCTTCTCTGATAAGACAGTTGTGCCAGCAGTTCGTGGGCGCCACGGGGATCAAAAAAAACTTTTCCGAGATCGCAAGGGAACACAACATCTCGCCGGGCCATCTGCGGCGGCTGTTCAAACAGGCCACCGGCGGCACCCCCAGCCGCGCCCGGCACGATGAACTGCTCATCCGGGCCGAGAGACTTCTCAGTCACTCCCATCTGAATATTTCGGAGATCGCCCTGCGGCTGGGGTTCGGCAGCATCTACGCCTTTTCCCGCTTCTACAAGAAGCAGCGCGGCATTTCCCCGCTGCAGTTCCGCAAAAGGGTCAAATCCGGCGACTTCACCTGAGTCCGGATCCTCCCGTGTTTCCTCCCCGCCATTGAAAAAAAGCCTCGCGCGTGTATATTATTTCCGATTCGGATTTCGGGTGACCCGGGGGAGGATGAACAAATGACTTACGAAGAACGAATGAAGTGGTTCCACGAGGCGAGGTTCGGCATTTACGTCCATTTCGGACTCTACTCCCTGCTGGAGCGGGGCGAGTGGACCATGTATTCCGAACGGATCCCGAAAGAGGAGTATGCCGCGTTGGCCGACAGGTTCGATCCCGTTCCCGGGTGCGCCGGGGAGTGGATCCAGGCCGCGAAACGGGCCGGAGCGAAGTACATGGTGCTGACGACCCGCCACCACGAGGGCTTCTCTCTTTTCGACTCGAAATACTCGGATTTCACCTCTGCAAAGCGCGGCTGCCGCCGGGACATCGTGCGGGAATACGTGGAGGCCGCCCGGGCCGCCGGACTGAAGGTCGGTCTCTATTACTCCCTTCTGGACTGGCGTTATCCCGGCTATTTCGAGCCCGGGAAGTATCCGGAAAACAAGGCGGCTCTGGTCGCGTACGTCCATAATCAGGTGCGGGAGCTCATGACGAACTACGGAAAAATCGATCTGCTGGAGTACGACGGCGGCTGGATGGCGAATTATCCCAACGACAGCCCGGAGCAGAGGATCGATTTCTGGCACTCCCGTGAACTCAATGCCATGGTGCGGGAGCTCCAGCCCGGGATCATCATCAACAACCGCTCCGGTCTGCAGGAGGACATCGACACGCCGGAACAGGTCGTGAAGGCCAGCGCCTCCGGCCGCGCCTGGGAGACCTGCATGTGCATCGGCGACTCCTGCTGCTGGGGCTACACCCGGTTCAACCCCAACTGGAAGACCCCCGTGCAGCTGATCCAGCATCTGGTGACCGCCGCGACGGGGGAGGGGAATTTTCTGCTCAACATCGGCCCCGGCCCCGACGGACGGCTCCGCGCCGAGGAACTGGAACGGCTTGCCGTCATGGGCGACTGGCTCGAAAAAAACGGCGAAGCGATCCGCAGCTCCCGGCGCTGCGAGCTCATCGGCACCTGTACGCCCGACAGCGTGGACCTGAACCTCCAGGGCCCTTGGGCCCGCAAGGGGAATACCGGCTACTGGTTCTGCTTCCGCTGGCCCGGGACCCGGGCGACCGCCGTCCGCGTGGCCTCGAAACCCATGAAAGTGACGCTCCTCGGCGGCGACGGCACCGCTTTCCCCTTCACCTGGGATCCCGGAACGCAGCGGCTCGTCATCACAGAGTTGCCCTCCGTCCCGCCCGATCCGAACTGCACCGTCCTCGAGGTCCTGTTCGAAGAGGTCCCCCGGCGCGGCGTGGAATCCGACAAGTCCGCCTGGCTTTCTCCCGCGACTTGAAAAAAACCGGAACGGGTGTATATTAAACGGATCGACGGTCCGTTCCGGTCGGTTTGCCCCTTTGTCCGGGGGGGCCGGCTGGCGGATGCGAAAAACGGCAGGAGGGGCCCGGAATGCGGTTCCCCGCAGATGAGGCGGGCGCGGAAAAGAGGGGCGCCTCCGCAATAACAAGGAGATCATGAATCATGGACAAAGCACAGCGCAGTGAGATCATCGCCAAGTATGGCCGCACCCCCGGTGACACCGGCAGTCCCGAAGTCCAGATCGCGCTTCTGAGCGGTCGGATCCTCGAGCTCACCGAGCACCTCAAGGCCAATCCCAAGGACCACAGCACCCGCCGCGGTCTGCTGGCCATGGTGGCGCTCCGCAAGAAACTGCTGACCTATCTGCAGCGCGAGAACCGCGCCAAGTACATCGAGATCACCGACGCGCTCGCCATCCGCCGCGCGAAGTAAGGTCGAGACCGAAGAAGGATCCGGAGAGCCCGCTCTCCGGATCTTTTTGTTTTTTGTGAAGTTCTGTTTCCTCGCACGGGCAGGCGGCAGTTTCAAGATCCCGCTCATCGGGAACGGAGCGTTTATGAAAGGGAGGGGCATGGAAACGCGTTTATCGGGAAAAGTCCTCATTCTGACGGGGGCCGGCGGGGGGATCGGCCGCGCCGTGGCGGAAAAGCTGGCCGGACACGGCATGAAGACCGTCCTTCTCGGCGGCAAGAACGAAAGGAAACTCGATGAAACGCGGGCGGCGGTCGAAAAATGCGCCCCCTGCCTCGCGCTTCCCGGGGACCTCACGGATCCCGGCTTCATCGCCTCGGGCGTGGCGGAGGCCGTCCGGACCTTCGGCGGCATCGACGTGCTCATCAACAACGCCGGAGCCGCCCAGAGCACGCCCTTTTCGAAGGTGAGTCTCGCGGAGTTCGACCGGCTCATGGCCATCAACGTCCGCGCGCCCTTCTGCCTGACGCAGGCGTGTCTCGAGCATCTCAGGCGGTCCGCGGAGCCCTCGATCGTCAACATCTGCTCGGTGGTCGCCCATGCGGGATATCCCCTCCAGAGCATCTACGCCGCCTCGAAGCACGCGCTTCTCGGGATGACCAAAAGTCTCGCCCGGGAGTATTACGAAGAAAACATCCGGGTGCATGCGATCTGCCCCGGAGGCGTCTACACGGATATGGTCAAACTCTCCCGTCCCGATCTCGGGCCCGAAGGCATGATCATGCCCGAAGAGATCGCCGACATCGTCGAGTTTCTCCTTCTCCGCCGGGGCAGCGCCGTCATCGACGAGATCCTCGTCCACCGGGTCAACAAGGAGCCCTTTCTGGTGTGAGTCTCCGCCGCCGCCCCCCCGCCCTTTTGCGGGGAGAGGGGGGGCGTGCCGTCTCGGAGAACGGGGTTTCCGGGCCGTTTTTCTTGATTTTTGCGGAAACAAAAGTATATTATGCGGAATGTCTTATTCGCGGGAGAGGTTTTTCCCCGCAACACAGGAGATCACCGAAAATCGAAACGCAGCAGTCTGTTTTCATCGTCGAGCCCCGGGATTACCGGCTGACGGAGCCGCTCCGGCTGGATTGCGGCCGGGAGCTGGCCGATGTCAATATCCGCTATGAGACGGCGGGAACGCTCAACGCGGACGCCTCCAACGCGGTGCTCATCACCCATGCGCTTTCGGGCGACGCCCACGTCTGCGGACGCCATGCGCCGGAGGATCCCAAGCCCGGCTGGTGGGACAACATGATCGGTCCCGGCAAGTACATCGACACGGATAAATACTTCGTGATCTGCTCCAACGTGATCGGCGGCTGTTCCGGGACCACGGGTCCGCGGTCCGTCGATCCGGCCACGGGGAAGCCGTACAACCTCAATTTCCCGGTCATCACCGTCCGGGACATGGTTCGGGCCCAGAAGCGTCTGGTGGACCATCTCGGCATAAAGAAACTCCTGGCCGTCGTGGGCGGTTCCATGGGCGGGATGCAGGTCCTGCAGTGGGCCGTGAGCTATCCCGACAGTTTGGCCAGCTTCATCGCCATCGCCACGGCCTGTCAGTTTTCGCCGCAGAACATCGCTTTCGACTGGGTGGCCCGCGAGGCCATCAAGGCCGATCCGGACTGGAACAACGGCGACTACAACGGCGACCGTACCCCCGACCGGGGCCTGGCCGCCGCGCGCATGCTCGCCCACATCACCTATCTCTCCGAGGAATCCCTCGGGCGGAAGTTCGGGCGGAATCTTCAGGACAAGCAGGATTACGACTACGATTTCGACCGCGACTTCGCCGTGGAGAGCTATCTCGAGCATCAGGGCCGCCGCTTCGTCGAGCGGTTCGACGCGGACAGTTACTTCTACATCACCCGGGCCACGGACTACTTCGACCTCACCGCCGAAACGGGGGGCGATCTGGTCAAGGCCGTGAGCGGCGTGGAGGCCGCCGGCATGATCGTGTCGTTCTCCAGCGACTGGCTGTTCCCGACGGCCCAGTCCAAACGGCTGACCGACGCGCTGCTCCGCAACCGCAAGGAGGTCACGTTCTGCGAGATCAAGTCCGGCTACGGCCACGACGCGTTCCTGCTCGAGGTGGAGACGCTGGGACGCATGGTCCGGGACTTTCTCCGGCATCAGGCGGAGGTGCGCAAATGATCGACCGCAGAGATCTTGACTTGAACCGCCGGCGGGATCTGGAGATCATTTCCGCGCTGGTGAATCCCGGAGACCGGGTGCTGGACCTGGGGTGCGGCGACGGCGCGTTCCTGCTCCGGCTCCGCAAGGAGCGTCAGGCCCGCGTGCTGGGCATCGAGATCGATCAGGAGTCGGTCATCCGGTGCATCGCCAACGGCGTTCCCGTGATCCAGGGCGACATGGACGCCGGACTGGATTTCGCCGGGGAGGACGCCTTCGATCTGGTGGTCCTCAACCATACGCTCCAGGAGATCCGCCGCCCCGATATCCTGCTGGGGAACATCGTCCGGGCGGGGAAGCGGGCCGCGGTCAGCGTCATCAACTTCGGGCACTGGAACTGCCGGCTGCAGCTGTGCTGGAAGGGGCGTATGCCCCGCAACGCCCAGATCCCCTATCAGTGGTACGACACGCCGAACATCCACTTCAGCACGCTTTCGGACTTCCGGGAGCTGTGCCGCAAGCTGGACATCACCATCGTCAGCCAGACGCCCATCGCGTCGCGTTTCCCGCTGCTGACGAAGATCGCCCCCAATCTCTTTGCCGTGGGTGCGGTCTTCGTGCTGGAGAGAAAAAGTCAGTCCCCGGCGTGAACCGGGCGTGACGGATTGACGATGTCCGAGAGCCGGAAGTCCGGCGGCGGCAGGGTTTCTCCCTGCAGGAAACGCCGGGTCAGCTCTTCGGCGGCGGCAGGGTCTCCCCGGAGCAGCCAGCGGATGACGTGCCCCTCCTTCTCCATCTTGCGGAAGAAGATGTCCTGCCGCTTGGCGAACTGGCGGATCTTGTTGAGCAAGGTGTCGCGCATCTCCTGCGGGGTGCACTTGCCCGTGAGGCAGCGGGCCATTTCCCGGTATTCGAGGCCGAAGAACTCCAGCTGTTCCGGCGTGACGCCCGAGGAAAGCAGCCGTCTCCCCTCGTCCAGCATGCCGGCCGCGAGGCGTTTGTCCAGCCGGATCCGGATCCGCTCCCGGACTTCGGCGCGGGGGTAGTAGACGCCGAGGATGAGCGCGTCGAGTTCGAAGGGCGGCGCAAAGGAATCGGCGCCCCCCTCCTGTTTTTCCCGGGGCCGTCCCGAGTTCCGCGGGGGCAGGGCCTCTCCCGGCAGACGGTAGCCCGCCAGCAGGGCCAGCAGGTAAAGCGCGGTCCCGCCGCACAGGATCGGCAGCTTGTTCCGCCCCGCGATCTCACCGATGGCGGCGAAGGCGTCGGCGCAGAAGCGGGCGAGGTTGTAGACCTCTTTCGCCGGATCCGCGATGTCGATCAGGTGGAAGGGAACGGCGCCGTACTCTTCGAGGTCCTTGCCGGAACCGATGTCCAGACCCCGGTAGACCTGTCTCGAGTCGACGCTCACGATCTCGCCGCCGAACCGCTCCGCCAGCCTCACGGCCAGGGCCGTCTTGCCTGTTGCGGTGGGCCCCGTCACGGCCAGAACTTTGATGCTCTCCGACAAAAAATCCCCCCTGCCGCCGAAAAAATCGCCCGATTGAATTTTACTTTTCTCTTATCTGTATTATATTATGATACGAGAACGTGAAAAAATCAACCCGATAAGGATGATATTTTATGGAAAAACAGCAGACTCTGGCGAAAAAAGTCCGTCTTTCCGGGATCGCGCTGCACACCGGGATCCGGGCGACGCTGAATCTTTTGCCCGCGGATGAGAACACCGGGATCGTCTTCCGCCGGGTGGACATGGAGGGCAAGCCCGAGGTCCGGGCCTTCGTCACCAACGTGGTCGACGTTCAGCGCGGCACCACCATCGCCTCCGGCCGGGCCGTGGTCTACACCGTGGAGCACATCATGTCCGCCCTCCACGCCTCGGGCATCGACAACTGCGTGGTGGAGATGGACGGTCAGGAGCTGCCCATCTGCGACGGCTCCAGCCTTCCCTTCCTGGAGCTGATCCGCTCCGCCGGGACGGTCGGGCAGAGCGCCGACGTTTCGTTCTTCACGCCCTCCGCCCCCCTGCGGGTGGTCAACAATCACTCGCAGATCGTCATTTTCCCCGATCCCGAAAAGCTGACGATCACCTGCGTCACGAGTTTCAAGGGCTGTCCCTTCGATCCCCAGTTCATGGAGTACACCCTCGATCCCGAGACCTACGCTTCCGAGATCGCCCCCGGCCGCACCTTCGTCGATTTCAAGGACCTGAAGATGCTCCTCGCCATGGGGCTGGTCAAGGGCGGCAGTCTCGACGCCGCGGCGATCATCCACAACGGCGCCATCATCTGCAAGGAAAAACTGCGTTTCCGCGACGAGATCGTGCGTCACAAGATCCTCGATCTCATCGGCGATCTTTATCTCACGGGGAAAAGGATCCGCGGCGCGGTCGTCGCCATCCGTCCCGGACATCCCACCAACGTCAAGATGGCGGGCGAGATTTTGAAGAACATGCAGAACAATCAGTAGGAAAATTTCAAAGATAAGGAAATCCAATCATGGAAAAAGTCCTCGGCCTCAAGGAGATCATGTCCGTCCTCCCCCAGCGCAGCCCCATGCTCATGCTCGACCGCGCGCAGCAGATCGACGAAACCCACTGGACCGCTTTCAAAAACGCCTCCATGGACGAGGCTTTCTTTCAGGGCCACTTTCCCGGGCATCCCATCATGCCCGGCGTGCTCCAGCTCGAAGCCATGAAGCAGCTGGCCGAGCTGGCCGTCCGGGACCGTCTCGATCCCGCGGGCAAGGCCGACGTCTACATGAAGGAGGCCAACAAGGTTAAGTTCCGCCGTCCGGCGAACCCCGGCGACCGTCTCAAAATTTCCGCGGAGATCCTCGAGGTCGGCGCCGATTCCGCTCAGGTGAAGACCTCCATCGCTACCGCGTCGGGCGTGGCCAGCGAGGCCGTGGTCTCCCTGGGTGTGAGGCCCATCGACGCCTCTCCCGCGGCGTTGCCCTGCGACTTCAACGAGTACGACAAAACAGATTCCGTCCTCATGGACATCTCCCGGGTGGTCGAACTCATGCCCCACCGCTTCCCCTTCCTGCTCATCGACTACGTTTCCAGCATGGAGGGCGACCGGGTCATCGCCGTGAAGAACGTCACCGGCAACGAGCCGATCTTCTCCGGAAACTCGAAGCTTCAGGTGCTCCCCGAGGCCATCCTGTGCGAGATCGCCGCCCAGTCCGGCTGCGCCTGCGTCCTGGCCCGTCCCGAAAACGCCGGCAAGCTCGGCTACTTCATGGCCATCGAGCATGCCGAGTCCGTCGCGCCCGTGTATCCCGGCGACCAGCTGATCATCGACCTCATCCTGCCTCCGGCGAAATCCCGCTTCGGACGCGGCGGCTGCGAGATGCGCGTCGACGGCAGGACCGTCTTCAAGATCAACCTCATGTTCGCCATCGTTGACGCCTGATTTTTTTCAATCTGCTGCTTTTTTCAGGAGGAAAAAGTGAAGAAGATCGTCATCGCCCTCATCGTCGTCGCCGTCGTCGGACTGGCGTGGTACAGCATCAAATCCTATGTGGACAACGCCATCTACCGCGATCCGGCTTTCGCCTCCGGCAACGGGCGGCTGGAGGCGACCGAGGTGAATGTTGCGACCAAACTGGCGGAAAAGATC